>Ga0114922_10003328_pt1 | contig 15003 bp, 13 predicted proteins | sample AartaG_FD_100975 | JGI IMG/M metagenome (GOLD analysis project Ga0114922, IMG submission 100975) | Deep subsurface microbial communities from Aarhus Bay to uncover new lineages of life (NeLLi) - Aarhus_00045 metaG | ecosystem: Environmental > Aquatic > Marine > Oceanic > Sediment | place...
CGTCATGTTGTAAAGCTAAAATCGAATCCAGATGATTTTTTTGCCGTTGTCCAAATAGGCATGACCGTTACACTCTCGGCCGCTTCGGCAATTGGCAGCGCTATGGCTATAGCCATAATAGGTCCGCTTATCCGCAGAGTTCCGATCGAATCTGTACAGGCCGCCGCTGAACCAATTTCTTTAACTATAGTAGTTATAATTATATCGTATTTGTTTTTAGTTTTAGCAGAATTGGTCCCCAAAGCGCTGGCAATAAGAAAAAGCGAATCGATTGCTCTATGGGCAGGTCCCCCAACCTGGTATTCATTAAAAGCATTTCTGTTCATTATCAAGATATTGACATCTTCAACAAATTTATGCTTAAGATTAATAGGATTTTCACCAAAAACTAAACCTGAAACTACAGTCAGCGAGGAAGAGGTCAAACTGATAATCAAAGAGGGCTATGAGAAAGGGATTTTCGACAGGGAAGAACATCAGTTGATTAAATCGGTATTTGAATTTACTGATACTACTGTAAAGAGAGCGATGACTCCCCGCACCGATATAATTGCCTTTGAGATTAACGATCCACCCGAAACGCTGCTTAAAGGCGCAACAGAAGAAAGGTTCAGCAGATTCCCGATCTACGAAGACACTATCGACAATATCAAAGGCATAATCCATTCGAGAGATTTGTTATATGTATATACTCATAAAGAGCTTTTTGTATTAAACGATATAATTAAACCGGTTGATTATGTGCCCGATTCAAAAAAGGTGTCGGATCTTCTCAGGGAGATGCAGAAAGAAAAATTTCAGATAGCTGTTGTGCTCGATGAGTTTGGCGGCACTGACGGAATTATTACTATGGAGGATGTGCTTGAGGAAATAGTGGGCGATATCCAGGATGAGTATGACAGGGAAACCTCAAAGATCAAGATGATCGATGAAAATAAGGCCCGCGTAATATCCTCGATGCCGGTGGATGAGTTCGCCAATGAATTTGGAGTAAAAATCGAAGAAGGTGAATTCGAAACAGTAGGGGGAATGGTAATCACAAAACTTGGCAGGATTCCCAGCAAAGATGAGGTTATAGAATTCAATGGGTTTAGCCTGAAGATATTTGAAAAAGATGGCCACAGAATCAAATCATTGACAGCAATCAGAACAAAACCAGAAAAGCCGGATTAAGAGAATATCATATATTATTTAATGTAGAGTATTGGTTACATAAGTTGAGCCCCAGCCCGGCTTATTGAGCGCTCACCGTATTTTTCTCGAAGCAAATCCATGACCTGATCTACAGGCTTGAGTTTTTCATCAGGGTGAAACAGCAGGTCAGGCTGAATATCGACAGCTCTTTTTTCAAGTTTTGAAATCGAGACGCCAATCAGCCTTATCGGTTTTTCGATAAATCGATTTTTCTCCAGAAGTAATTTCGCATTTTCAAAGATTATTATATCGCCGTCGGTAGGCTTGTGAATTGTCCTGGCTCGAGTAATAAGTTTCAAATCGGAATATTTAACTTTCAATGTAATAGTTCGGCCTTTATAACCCGCCTGTCTCAATCGACGGGACACTTTTTCGGAAAGATACAGAAGCATACCGCAGATACGGTTTGGATCGATGACGTCAATTTCAAATGTATGCTCATGCCCCATTGATTTTTCCACGGGTTCAATATAGGCGGGATGAATTTCATCGCCGCCGATACCGTTGGCCATATCTCTTAATGAATCGCCGACAATTCCGAAATACTTTTTTAATCGGCGCTTCGGATACTTCGCCAAATCCTCGATTGTTCTGATACCTATCTTGTGAAAAGCAGCTTCCGATTTTGGTCCAACTCCCCACAGGTTGCGAATCGGCTGCGGCCACAGGAATTCTATTTCGGTTCCGGGTTCTATTATTGTCAATCCATCGGGCTTGTTTACTCCGGAAGCCATCTTGGCCACAAACCTGATTGCCGCAATTCCCACCGATGATGTCAGTTTTTGGCTTTCCCAGATTCTGCGTTTTACCTCTTTAGCGAGCTGTTCCGGGCCTCCGTATCTGGCCGCAGTGCTGGTGATATCCATAAACGCTTCATCAACAGAGAAAGGTTCAACCTGCAGCGAAAAATTGCTCAAGAGTTTCATTATCGCCATCGATATATGATTAATTTTTTTTGATGTTGTCTCGACAAATATTCCATCAGGGCATAGTCGCACAGCCCGCGCGGATGACATTGCTGAATGCACGCCATATTTTCTTGCCTCGTATGAACAGGTCGAAACAACGCCTCTCGTTTCCGGATCGCCTCCGATTATTACCGGCTTGCCCTTTAGGCGTGGATCATGCGCCTGTTCGACTGCCGCAAAAAAGGCATCCATGTCAAGGTGCATGATGATTCGCTGTTGTTTTCTTTTGCTCTTTTCGTTTCTGCCTCGGTCGTTAGCGCAGAATTTGCGTTTTGGGTTCATCGGTTTGTCTCACTCCACCCAGATTTTATTGAGCGCCCAGGAGGTGTTGCGCTCGTCATAGGCAAGCTGGAAGAAATTGGAGGCGGCATCGAGCACGGCGAAATAACGAATCCTGCTCTGCCCGACATCGGCTTTCCAGGTGCCGGTCACCTGCTTGATTTTGATCGCCCGGCCGTTCCAGCGAAACCGCAACGGCTTTATGACGCCGTTTTCGAATACGGCAATCACGTCAACTTGCTCTTCAATATCCTGGTACATGGCGACATATTCCGTAAAATGATTTAAGCTTTCTTGTGATGCAGATTTGCCGGGTTGTACTCATCGATATTCCACTTAAGAGGGTTTTCGCATATATATTTTCTTTTTTCAGATAAATCCAATTCATTGCGTATAATGTGATCGTAGTAGTTTCTTTGCCACACCGGCAAACCTGAGGTATGATGAATCTTATTGATCTTACTCGTTGTTGCTGCTTTAAATCCCTTGATAATAGAACCAATCGTTTTTGATGGTGATCTGAATTGCGGCCGTAGGGGCGTATTGCATACGCCCTTACAGCGTTGTATAATAATGATGCCGTGCAAATGATTAGGCATTATCACAAATTCATCGATGATAACATCACGCCTGATTCGGGACGTATTCAACCATTCAGTCTCGATGATTTTCTTGATGCGTTCATCCTCGAAAAATAATTTTCGATTATGGGTACATATTGTTACAAAATAGGCGCCGTTTTGTGAGTAGTTGTATTCTGGCAGGCGCGGGGAACGGCGGTTGTGGTGTTTTAGGTTATTAAGATATTTTGAATTCATAGCAACATTTTATGGTTATGCCGCAAGGGCGTATGGCAATATCCATACGGATCCGTTTAGGACGCCCCTACGCGTGGTTAGTTATTTTTCGTCTATGCTCACACTTTTCAATGTACTCGGTGTTTCTTTTCCTACATAAACGAATTCAACAACAACATTTTTCTCTACTGGATACGATTCACCTAAGTAAAAACGTTTTTTGCCATTATAAAAAATCAACAGATGTACTGTATCGGCGACATCCCGTTTTGTATCTTTGACAAGATCATAATACCCTGCAGCCTGCCCTATATCATCAGGCAACTTTCTCCTAATCTCTGCTTCTTGATCCTTTTCACGGATGTATTGCTTTAATTCAAGCAATACTGAACTGTCCCAATGAACAATATTAGAAGGTTCATATAATATATCAGGAATACTTCTCCCCATCTCAAAATGAACTAACGGAAAATAACCATGATTGAATATGAATTCTGTAACAATCTTTGAAATTTCATCCTCTTTATTTTTAGATTCTGGTTCAGGAAAATCCTCACGTCTAATCCACATGCAATAGGTTCTCAACCGTTCAATAAGGGCACTTTTGGATTTACCAGTCATGAGGAATTTATCAACGGCGTGGTAAAGGGTTTCGCAGTCGTTCTTGTAATCGTCCCTACAGCAATTCTGATCACCTATACGGATGCTAAAATCTCGTTCCTCATATAGATCACCTAATTCTTTTGTACCAAGATTGGTTATATGTCTAAAAGGTGAAGACATATATAATGCTAAAAGCCGAGTAGCAGCATCTGCGCCTTCATATTCAGCTTGATAATCATAAAAAGCAGCATATCTATCTTTACATTCGCTTAGATGCTGATAACAAGAATTGAAATACCCCAAAGGATAATTGGAAACGTGATCTTTCCCTGCATTAATTACTTGGTGAATAAAAGTAAATATTTCATCTAGGTAAATAGATGCAGATAATGCCTTCGAAGAATATTTGCCTAAATCTTTAAGAGCTTCATAGAACTCTGACGCAGTCAAATATCTATTTTTCTTATCAGACTTAATTGAACCAAATACATTAAGATACTGCTTTTGTTGCAATTTGGATTGAAACTCGGCAGTGAAAAATCCAATTTCATCAATTTTTGAAGTAATATCTTTAACAACTTCAATAACACATTTCTCAATTTCTTTAAAGTTAACTGAAGACAAGAATTTTTCTCGGTACTTAGTCAGTCCAGTAACAAAAGGTCTTATCTGAGGATCAGATATTAGAAAGTGAATGAATGGCTCAGTAATTTTACATAACTGATCAAAATGTATACGTGAGTCGGTGGCTTGAATGATTTTTTCAATTTCCTTAAACCTTCTCTCCAACTCTTTCCTGATAATATCGATTCGCATATTAAACATTACTTACCCCTATCATTTCAAATTACCTGCAAGGGCGTATGCGATACGCCCCTACGCGCCACAATTTTTATTTTCCGATATATCCCCTCATCACATCTTCCGCAACAACCCCACAACCTTGCCGGCGATACTGAATCCGGGGGCGCCTTTTTCGACAATGATCGGGCCGAAATCGGGGTTTTGAGGTTCGAGGCGGATTCGTTTGCGTTCGGGGTAGAACCGTTTGACCGTGGCCTCATCCTCGATTTGCGCCACCACGATATCGCCTTTCTGGGCGGCTTGCTGACGGCGTACCAGCACGAAATCGCCGTCGAAAATACCGGCATCCTTCATCGAATCGCCCTGCACCCTCAGGGCAAAGATATGTTCGCCGGTCACGAACGTGCGGTCGACATAGAAATTCCCCTCGATATTCTGCTCGGCCCATAATGGCATACCGGCCGCCACCCGGCCTACGACCGACACCGACCGAAGCTGAGTATCATCGAGATGCTCGGGGGCTTCTCTGAGTATTTCGATCCCGCGTGACTGATAGCGGTTGCGACGGATAAACCCTTTACGTTCGAGCGCCTCAAGCGCCGACCTGACGCCGTTTGTCGAGTTAATCCCGAACTTTTCACCGATTTCCCTCAGCGATGGCGGCCGCCCCATCTTGACCACCGACTTTTTGATATAGTCAAAAATCTCTCTTTGACGTGCGGTAAGATCTTTCATAAAAACCTCCTGCAAGAGCTGTATATGCTGAACATTTTATTCCTGACAATAAATATACTGCTCAAATGTTCATTCGTCAAGAAAAAAATGAACTTTAACAAAAAAATATAACAACTGATGAAAAACAGGTCAGGTTTTGGCAGTCAGCCGTAAGCTCTTTTCGGATACAGGGTTATCTGCATCCGGCGGAAAATAGCAGGTGAATACTGTCCCTTCGCGGCCGGTATCGAATTCAATTTTCCCTTCAAGAGAATCAATTATTCGGGCAACTATCGCCAGACCCAGACCGGAGCCGTCTGTTTTTGTTGAGAAAAATGGATCGAAGATTTTACCCCGCTGATTAGGAGGAATCCCGGGTCCGTTATCTTTTATAGAAAATTTTGTCCAGACAGTTCCATTTTGCTCGATATGTTGACTGCATGTTATCGATATTTTCCCCTGGCTTTTGTTGATTGACTGGGAACTATTTAAAATAAGGTTCCAGAGCAGCTGCTTATAAAGGTCTGGTCCTCCCCTGCCATAAACGGGACCATCAGGATGGTCAAATTCAATAGCTATTCCCCGGTTGAACTGAGGATTAGATCGCGCCAGAGTAATTACCTCCTCAATAACCGGTATGATATCGGTTCTGGTCCCGGGAACCCTGTTAATGCGGGCAAAATTTAAAAATTCAGTCAGAATTTTATTTAGCCGGGAGCTTTCTTTAATAATCAGTTCCAGCAGTTTTTTATCCTGGTTATCCTTTAGATCAATCGAATTTTTAAGTACCTCGACAGAGCCGGAAATCGAGGCGAGCGGATTTCGGATTTCATGGGCGATACCGGCGGATAACTGCCCGATTGTTGCCATCCTGTCGGAATCCCGAAGACGTTTCTCCATGAGCTTGACATCGGCAAGGTTTTGAAAAACCGCGATTACGCCCCGTATGTCATCGTCCTCACCCTTTAAAACAGAGGTTGAAATACCCAGCGGAATCACCGTGTCATCGACTCTAATTTCTATCTCGCCCCGAGCCTCAGTGTAGCAGGTAGTCACGGCCATTTCAATTTTATAATAAAGTTCAGGAAATTTTTTCAAAAACACAGACTTATATGAAGCAAGTTTTGCCAGGTTGGGATTTATACCGAGTATCTCGCCCGCCGACTTGTTGAAATATCTCAGTCGTCCGGCGCCGTCAACCGTGATCATTCCCGAACTCATATTTTCCAGTATCTCATCCGTTTCCAGTTTAATCTGCCGAAGTTCACGTGAGGCAAAAAGCTGATGTTGAGCCATATAACCGGATATAAAGGCAATCAAATAAAACAAACACAAATGTAAAAACACGGTATAAAAGGCTTCATCGGAGGATAAGCCCATTCTTGTTAATTGTGTAGTCTGAAAAATTCCCGGAAGAAATTTCGAAAAGTCAAACAATACAGGCGAAGCATAAAACAATCCAGCTAAGGTAGCTGCAATAAGCGTACCCCACAAACCATATACAAGCGTCGCTGTAACTATCGACAGCACAAATAAAACCAGAAGCGGCGAAAAATTGCCGCCCACATGATTAACCAGCACAGATTCAATGAAAAATTCAAATACAATCTGAACGCCGATGATAATTTTTAACAAACGGTCGTGTGGTCGATAATTAAAGGCAAGCAAATATACTAAAAAGCCAATAGCCAGAATGCCATAGCCAATTAGGATTGTATATATTATTTCATCTGCATCTAAAAAAATTATCGAGGCTGCAAAAAGAAGGCCATAAATGACCAGCCTGGAAAGCAATATCCAGAATATCCGACCCCGCAGTTCAGTCGATGATAATGATGAAATAAAATTAAAGAACATAACAAAAAACCCCCGCCCAACCAGGCAGGGGTTGGTTAAGAATACTTTATTGTATCTTGCCAATAATATCAAACATCGGTAAGTACATCGCTATCAGGATTCCGCCAATGACCGCTCCCATAACAACGATAATAACCGGTTCGATAATTGAGGTCAATGCCGCCACTGCAGCATCGACTTCCTCATCATAAAAATCAGCAATTTTTGAAAGCATTTCATCCAGCCCGCCGGTTTTTTCACCAACAGAAATCATCTGTGTTACCATAGGCGGAAATACGCCGGAATCTTTCAAAGGCGCTGTTATAGTCTCACCCTCGGCAATAGACAACATCGACTTGCGAATGGCGTTCTGAACAACAAGATTTCCGGAAGTCTTGGCTGTTATATCAAGAGCATCCAGGATCGAGACGCCGGATGACAACAATGTGCTGAGGGTTCGGGTAAAACGAGATATCGCACTTTTCCTGATAAGATCGCCAAGTAAGGGCACTTTTAGCTTAAACTTATCGAAATGTAACCTGAATTGCTTATTTCTCAACGCAAGCTTAAAACCAACCAGCAAGGAAATTATTCCAATAATAATCGTCAGAACATTTGACTTGAGAAAATTAGAAAGGTTTAATATTATCTGTGTAGGAGCAGGTAATTCCGCTCCCAAACCACCAAACATCTTGGCGAAAACAGGCACAATAAAAGTCAACATGGCGAAAGTAACGCCGCCGGCGACAACTCCCACTACTATGGGATATACCAATGCTCCCTTGACCTTGCGCGCCAGTCTATCGGCTTTTTCACGGTAGAGAGCCAATCTTACCAGAATAGTGTCTAAAGCTCCGCCGATCTCGCCGGCCTCCACCATATTTACATAAAGATCATCGAAAACTTTCTTATGTCTGGACAATGCCTCAGACAACGTTGAACCGGACTGAACGCTTTCTTTGATCTTGCTGGCAATTTTTCTGAATTCAGGAGACTCAAGCTGGCCTTCTAAGATTTCAAGGCATTGCACCATCGGCAAACCAGCTCCGATCATTGTTGCAAACTGCCTGGTAAATCTTGAGATGGCGACTTTTTTAATGCCTGTTCCGAATTTAATTTGAATTTGAGATGGCTTTTTGGTGATCTGGCTGGCTAATATCCTATTAGACCTTAAAAACCTTTCAAGTTCCGCCCGGTTTTTAGCTTTTCTTTCACCCTGGACTGCGCGTCCGCCAACTGTTTTTCCTTTATATTCAAAGATCGGCATTTTTTACCTCCAGGTTTTATCAGGCAAAACTCATCCTTTGTCCTGAAATAGGCGCTTTCTTATTAATCATATCTTCAAGCTCAGCTGGTAAAGATGAGTGACTAACTGCATCATTAATGGTGATTTTGCGGGCTGAATGCAATTCGTATAAAGATTGGTTCATTGTTTTCATACCGAATTTCTGACCGGCTTGAATAAGGCTATAAATCTGGTGAACTTTATCGTCCCTTATAATGGCCCGCACCGCCGGCGTTGCCATTAATATCTCTAAAGCCAGTACTCTGCCCCCACCGATTTTTGGTATCAATTGTTGAGTAACCACCGCCTGCAGCACAAAAGAAAGCTGAACCCGTGCTTGTTCCTGTTGATTAGTGGGAAACACGTCGATAATTCGATTCACCGCTTCAGCCGCTGAATTTGTATGTAAAGTTGCAAAGGCAAGATGGCCTGTTTCGGATATAGTCAGGGCTGCTTCCATTGTTTCAAAATCGCGCATCTCGCCAATCAGGATGACATCAGGGTCCTGACGGAGCGCATATTTCAACGAAGCAGCAAACGATACCGTATCTGCATGAACCTCACGCTGGTTAATTATACAGTTCTGATGACGATGCAAATACTCAATAGGGTCTTCAATTGTTAATATATGCTTATAATATTCCTTGTTAATTTTATCCACCAGGGCTGCCAGGGTTGTCTATTTGCCCGACCCGGTCGGTCCGGTCACCAACACCAGGCCTCGAGGGTGTTTCGTAAGTTCAACGACCTGTTTGGGAATACCCAGCTCCTCGAAAGAAGGAACCTCTTGAGGAATCTGACGAATTGCCACAGCTACATTACCTCGCTGCATAAAGATATTGCACCGGAAACGCGACAACTGCTCAACACCGAAAGAAAGATCAAGTTCGGAATTTTCCTCGAACTTCATACGCTGTTTCTCGTTCATCAAGCTGTAAGAGAGCTTTTTTGTATCCTCAGGCGATAAAGTATCAAGGTCCGTTCTCACCAGTTTCCCATCAACCCTGATTATCGGTGGAGCGCCAACAGTAATGTGTAGGTCAGAGGCATTACCCTTGACCATTAATTCAAGCAATTCTCTTAAAGATAACATATTGATCCTTTATTTACATGTATCGACAAAAAAATATCTATCTTAATCGTCTGATACAGATTGAGCTATAACCTGATCAAGAGATATTAAACCGGCGGCCATTTTCTCAATGGCGGCAGATCTAAGAGTAAACATACCCTCTTTTATCGCCTGGGCTCGTATTTCCGCAGAAGGCTTGTTCTGGACGATCATCTTTTCAATAGCTTGAGAAATCGGCATAACCTCAAAAATTCCCGTCCTCCCGGAATAGCCTGTGTCATTGCATAGACTGCAGCCTTTTGCATTATAAACTTTCAGATCTTTTGCCTGATCTGGGGTCAGTTCGAGTTGTTCGAGAATCTCGCGAGTAATTTTCTCCTCGGTCTTACAGCTCGCACATAACTTTTTAACCATCCTCTGCGCCATAATCAGCCTGGTGGACGCCGCCACCAGGAAGGCGGGAGTTCCCATATCAATAAGACGGTTGATAGTGGATGGCGCATCATTAGTATGTAACGTTGAGAAGACAAGATGGCCGGTAAGCGCTGCTTTTATGGCGATATCTGCCGTTTCCCCATCACGAATCTCGCCGACCATAACAATGTCAGGGTCCTGCCTTAGAAATGACCGCAGGGCTGCCGCAAAAGTTAATCCAATACCACTTCTAACCAACACCTGGTTAATACCATCAAAGTTGAATTCAACAGGATCTTCAGCCGTCATTATATTTACATCCGGCGTGTTCAATGTTTTCAAAGCCGAATACAGAGTGGTTGTTTTACCCGATCCGGTCGGGCCGGTTACCAGGATCATGCCGTAAGGAGCCTGGATTGCCTTTTCGAAATTTGTCAACGCCAGTTCAGGGAAACCGAGTTTGGTTAAATCCACCATCAACGATTTGGGATCTAAAATTCTCATTACTACTTTTTCTCCGAAGATGGTAGGCAATACCGAAACACGCAAATCCACAGTGCGTTCCTGAATTTTTATCTTTATACGACCGTCCTGGGGAAGCCGACGCTCGGATATGTCCAGGTCGGCCATAATCTTCATACGTGAAATAATTGCCGCTCTATACTTAAACGGAATAGGCGCCCTCTCCTGAAGGGTTCCGTCGATGCGGTAGCGCACCCTGATCCGCCGTTCATAACATTCAAAATGTATATCCGATGCCTCCTGCCTGATTGCATCAGCTATAATAGAATCGACGAGCTTGACAAGCGGCTTATCCTGAACCTGAGCTTGAAGATCGCTTTCTTCAATTTCTTCCTCGGATATATCAACTACTTCCAGCTCGTCGTCAATCTCTTTAATAATTGAATCTAACCCCCCTTTCGCTTCATAATATTGATCAATCGATTTAGCAATAGTCGATTCAGGTGAAATAACCGGCTGAATATTACAGCCGGTAATAAACTTAATTGCGTCAAGCACATAGATATTATTGGGGTTGGATATAGCTACTATTAAGGTCTTGCCGATCTTGGATATGGCGATAACATTAAACTTGCGGGCAATATCCTGGGGAATAAGTTTGACAATTTCAGTGTTTAACTCAACATCAGTTAGTCTTAAGGCGCCAATATTCAGCTGTTTGCCAACAAGCTCACTGATTATATTTTCGTCTTCAATAGCTCCCAGTTTTATAAGTATCTCTCCAAGTTTTCCCTTGGAGCTTTCTTGCATCTTTAGAGCCTGATTAAGTTGGTCCTCGGTAATTCTACCGGCCTGAACCAACATTTTGCCAATTTCAATAGCCATGTATTGAAAAACGTTTTCTTAATCTTTGAAAATGTCGTCCAGTTTGCTTTCTGCCGATGAAGAAAATTCCTCGTCAAGATTCAAACTTGGGTCTTCCGATTTTTTGCCGGCGCTGTTTAAAATCTCCTGCAGCGTTTCGCTTATCTCTTTTGCATAGAGCCTGACCATTCCAATAGTAGTACGATCATCAAATATGATCACCAGAATAGTTCTCTCGCCAATCAATGATATATGAATGTGGTCTTTTTTCCCCTGGTGAAATAAGACCGAGAACTCAGGTTCTCCAACTAACCGGGCTATTTCTTTGGTGGAGGCGAAACTTCCCGCCAATAGCGCCGCCAGCGCGGTCGTATCAAGTGTATGAGTGAACCCCTGACGAGTTAGCAAATGACCGTCTTTATCAACCAGCAGAGCGCATTTAGCCTCAGCCTCCTTAATCAGGCGCGTCAACACCCTGTCGATCTGATTGATCTCTTCCTCGTATAGTACCTGATTTTCCTGGGTCACTTATTCCTCCTTATATACGTTTACTTCTTTTTTTTTCTTTAACCAGCCAAACAATCCTGCCTTTTTCTTATCCTTAATTTTTTTACTTTCAGCCATTTGAGGTTTTCCCATTATCATATGTCCTGTCTGCCTGGGATCGGCAATCACGGTCTCTTCCTCATCGAAACCGCCCTTTGAAACGGGCTCATCCGCAGTTACATCCAAGGTCTTTGATAAATAAAATTCTCTCAGTTTATCGGCATCGAGCACATCGGGATGCTGCATTATTCTCGTTTCATTTTTCTCAGGTTCAACTGAATCGTCCTTCAATACGGAGTGTTCCGTTGTATCTTCAAGGCTTACAGGCTCGGTCTCAACGGTTGACTCTTCTAAATCATCAGCAGTTGTAGAAATAACCACATTAGTTAAATTCTCCGATTCGGTAACGATAGATGGCTTTTCGGCCGGTTTTGTATCGGTCTCAATCTCAGGCGATGCGGCAACTTCAAGCGCTTGCACAGCCGTTTCCTCTACAACTGAACTTTGCATCTGTAAAGCTTCAACCGGTTCCGGTCGCTCGAGATTTTCAGAGGGTGTAATTTCCGTGGATGATTGTTCGGGCGATGACACGATAGGCTCTGGAGGTTGAGGTTCCGGTTCTTCTACAGAAGTACTTTCAGAGTCAACAGCAGCCGCTCCGGAACTTTCTGTTTTACCTTTCTTGGTTTTTTCAATAACCAACTTGCTAATAGCTTTTAAGGTGCCAAATACCCCTTTACCCGTGGGCGCCACCGCTTCGAAATACGGTACTTCCAAGTAGTTTAAAGCGTCATTCATTTGCTCGACAGTGGCGATGTTTGTCAAATCGCGTTTATTATATTGAAGAACGAAAGGCAAATCTCTCAAGTTATAGCCATATTCTGTCAGATTTTCCTCAAGGTTTTTCAGAGATTCAATGTTGTCATCCATTTTTTCAACCTGAGAATCGGCAACAAATACAAGACCATCGACCCCCCTTAATACCAGCTTCCTGGTAGCGTTATAATAGACCTGTCCGGGCACAGTATAAAGTTGGAACTTAACGGCGAATCCCCTGATTTCACCTACATTTACCGGCAGAAAATCAAAATATAAAGTCCGGTCGGCATCGGTGGCCAGGCTGATTAGCTCGCCCCTCGTTTCTTTCGGGACCTTCTTGAAGACATATTGAAGGTTAGTGGTTTTTCCCGAAAGACCCGGACCATAGTAGACGATCTTGGAGAATATCTCTTTAAACGCATAATTTATAGATACCATTGTTCCGCCCTATTGACCGTTAATTTTGGAAATTGCGTTCTTCACCTCCAACCTGACCAGACCGATATTCACGTCTTTTTCAGTGATTACCGTAAGGATGCCAATTCCCGCATCGGCCAAAAACAACTTGCCGTTTTTGGCCTCAACAGTAATCTGAGCCGGGGTCTCGCTCTTAATTCGCTCCATAGCCTTACCGACGCTTGACACTATCGACGCCGACATAGCCCCAACAGTTTCATCCTCGAGTTGAGTATCTAAATCGGCCGCTATAATTATTCCATCAGACCCAACAAGCATAGAACCCCTAATGCCCGATGTCTTATTCAGTTCGCTTAATACATTATACATAAAGCCTCCATATTACTTTTCCAACAGAGGATATTTATCCTTCAAGTGGGATTTTATCATTTCGACAGCTTGACCAATTCTGACTTTTAACAACTCGTCAGTTTCAATGGCGGCATTAACAACCAGAATAATGTTGTCAATACATTCAATGGTAAGCCAGCTATCATTAGTCTTAATTACCATTGACTGGACCGGATTTTCATTTAGTCTGTTTAATACTTTGTTTGTCTGTTCAAGTATTAATAATGCCAAAGGTGAAAAATATTCGGCATCAATATTCTCTTGACCAATACTGCCAATGACCAAACCTTCATCGTCACAAATTGTGGCCGCCTTCACCCCCCGATACTCGGCAAGATATTCCAGCGTTGCCTGGAATTTGTTTTCCATTTTTTCCTGTTTTATAGCAAGCATATTGAGTCCTTTATGAAAAATCAGTAAATTTAAAAATTTCGTTAATTTTCAATTTTAATGAACCTAAGTTGACATCATCCCGGGTTGATATAATTATAAGCATTTTACTCCGGTTAATAATAAACAGCTTTGATTCTTTTGCCTCAATCAGTATCTCCAGCGGTTGACCCAATTTTATTTTAGATATCCCCTGTTTAATATTATCAAACGATCCCGAAGCCAACGCCCCAAGCTCATCTTTAGCCATCATACCGTCGAAATGACCTTCAATAACTATTCCATCTGTGCCCACGGCGACAACCCCCAGCACCCGGGGCAGAACCTTGATTATGCTTAAAGCATTTGACAGGGTATAGCTTCTCTTTTCTTCAGGCTGAGGTTTTAGTTGCGGCACAATTGGCCTGGCTAATGGCTCAATGTCTTCTTTGTCTATAGACACTAAAAGGTTTTTAACCGTTTCATTTAATGGATCTGATTTATGAAGTTTTTCCAGGATGATTTTTGCTTTATTTTTTTGTCCGAGTTTGACCAGGATTTCCGACTGCAAAATATCCACTGATCTTGTTCGACCGCTTGCTGCAATGGCTTTATGAAGCTGTCTATCTGCTTCCTCATAGTTGCCCTGATCAATAAATGTCTTCGCCAGTACAATATATGCCGAACTGTAATCAGGATGAATTTCCAGACCGTTTTTGCATATCTCAAGAGCCGTCTGGATAGCGCCTTTCTTGCGATAAGCGTCCGCCAGAGCGGCAAATATCTGACTGTTGGGATCAGTATCCAGGATTTTCTGGCACTTGATAATCCGTTCGTCTAATTCTGCAGCATTTATATTCATGGCTTTTCCCATTAATTAATTATCGTCAAAAAACCTATTATTTACATACCCTATTTCAATTCAAGCCTATTTTATATTTAATTAATCCTACCACAAACAGTAAATAAAACAGAACATCAAGACCTGCAAAAACTGACGCCTGGAAAAAAGCAATTTCAAAAACAGTTAGAGTCCCTAAAACTGATCGAGATCATGTCAATAGTTGTGTAAATTTATTTTTCAAGCAGCGACCTTTCTGCGTTTTTTGTTTTTATTTTTGACCTCCTTACCGTTTTCAAATTTAACACCCCCAATGACTTTTTCTAACA
>Ga0114922_10003331_pt1 | contig 14997 bp, 15 predicted proteins | sample AartaG_FD_100975 | JGI IMG/M metagenome (GOLD analysis project Ga0114922, IMG submission 100975) | Deep subsurface microbial communities from Aarhus Bay to uncover new lineages of life (NeLLi) - Aarhus_00045 metaG | ecosystem: Environmental > Aquatic > Marine > Oceanic > Sediment | place...
CAACCGACGCTTCTTCAGCCAGGGTTCCGCCCCTAAGGGCATCCTGAACTTCAAGGGCGACTCCATGACGCCTGACATGCTTGAGGGTTTCCGCCGTCAGTGGCGAGCTAACCTTGAGGGTGTTGAGAACTCTTGGAGAACTCCTATCCTCCAGTCTGAGCAGGGTCTTGAGTGGATCGACCTCAACCCTACTAATAAGGACATGGAGTACAACAGCTGGATTGAGTACCTCATCAAGATTACTTGTGCGGTGTTCCTTATCGACCCAGCTGAGATCAACTTCGACCTCAAGGGCGGCGTCTCGCAGACACCTCTATTTGAGTCTTCGCAGGAGTGGAAGCTCAAGGCATCTCGTGACCGAGGCCTCAAGCCTCTCCTTCGTTTCCTCGCTAAGATGATCAATGAGAACATCATTAGCAAGATTGACGATCACTTCGTATTCGACTTCGCCGGTCTTGAAGAGCTGACAGAGCAAGAGAAGCACACCCTCCGCACGGAGCAGGTGTCCTCTTACTTGACACTCAACGAGGTTCGCCGCTCTGATGACCTGCCTGACCTTGAGCACGGCGACGTTCCTATGAACCCAACCTACATCCAGGTGATGCAGCAGAAGGTCCAAGCGGAGCAGCAAGCTCAGCAGATGGAGATGCAGGAAGCTCAGCAAGAGCAAGCACAGGCTGCACAGGAGCAGGCTGCTGGTGCCGAAGGCGGCGGTGGCGGAGAGCCAGGTATGGGAGATCCCGACGACGGCGTAGAGTCTCCTGAGTATAGTGATTCCTTTGGCAAGTCTCTTGTACTGCCACAGGCTAATGGAAAGTTTCTAGAGATTCAACTCGACGATTTGGATGACTGGAAAGACGGGTACTAATGTACCATAAGCTAGCCTACAGGACTACCTTCCAGGGTCTTCCTATCTCTATTGAGAATAAGGCTGGCTCATACAGGCATTGGTGGGATCCCAAAGCCGATGAAAAAGGTAAGACCAAAATGCTATACCCCTACGGGTATGTTAGAGGTACTTTGGGCTTAGACGGGGATGAAGTAGATGTCTACATAGGTCCTGATAAAGACGCTGAGAAGGTATACGTTATTACGCAGCTACAGCGCTTTGAATTTGAAAAGGTAGACGAACAGAAGGTAATGCTGGGTTTTTCCAATTCAGTGACCGCTAAAACTGCTTATCTTCAACACTTCAACGACGCCAGGTTCTTCGGGGATATGAAGGAAATGACGATGGACGAGTTCAAAGCAAAGCTCAAAAACAAGAAGGGCAAGCTGATCAAGTCCCAGATGCCCCTCTACTTACACAAGTCTGTGTTGAATAGTAATATGCCAGGCAGACCAAACCTTTATCTAGACCTGGAAAAGTATGAAAAGAAGTGATATACTTCTAATGGAGTCTACCCTGTGCCAGTAAAGCCATTCAAGCCCCACCCTGTTCCCGGTCCAGATACGGGAAGTAAGACTACTTACACGAATAAGAGTAGTCTTGCGGAGTTTGCCAAGGCGGAGGAGTTGAAGGGCGGAAAAGGGGATAACCGACCAGATTCTGACTTTGACTCGAAGCAGCTTGCTGCAGGAATCAAGGTAGAGATGGAACACACCACCGACCGTGACAAGGCCGAAGAAATCGCCAAAGACCACCTCACAGAATCCTCAGAGTATTACGAGAGACTTAAAGTTATGGAATCCAAAATGGACGCTAATAAAAGTTTAGAAAAGGCCAACGACTTGCTCAAGTCTTTGAGAGACACCCTCACCAAGGAGAAGACCAAGGTGAAGATGGATGACTCCAAGGCGCGAGGCTCCCTAGATGGCACCAAGGTTGACGAGGAGAACTCAGATACCGACAAGCGTGACCTCAAGAAGTTGCCAGAACGAGTAGCCAAGGCACTCAAGGCCGCTGCTATCATGGGTCTTAGCCGACGTGCCCGCATGGACGTTGCCTACAAGATCGGCGTTGCTGAGGGTACCAAAGCCCGAGAGCTTCAGGCAGAGCCTGTAGACCTTTCCGGCAAGTTGGATGTTGGTGTTGGTGAAGAGCGTCTACGCCCTTCCTACGAGCCACCTATCGTTCCCGTCCGCAAGGTTCCTACTCCCAACCAAATCGTTACTAAGCCTTGTGATGACCACACTTACAAGACCGCTGAGACAGGCCCACAAGAGGCCAAGCCATTCTGGAGTCGCTAATGTTATATATCAAGAAGAGTAAAGAACAGACAGGCGAGCACCTCTCAGGTAAGTATGTCGCTCGTGTACAGACTGGTATTGAGAAGGATGGTTCCCCCCAGTATCGCTACTTCACTTCCCAGTCCGACTACCGCGAATACCTTTCTCGCAAGAGAGAAGAGCGTAAGTCCGGTAAGAGCGATGAAGGTAAGCGCGGTAAGCGCAACACCACCGGCGATAAAGGAAAGGGCGATAACGTTCTTTCTCTAAAAGATAAGCTTTCAGGAAAGCTCAAGAAAGAGCAAGAAAAAGGCGAAACTAAAACTAGACAGCAGTCACGCAAGCGTGGCGACTTGTTCACAGGACAGAAGAAAGCAGCATCCCTCAATAAGGGGATCAGATTGTATTTAGGAGATACAGATGTCAAATAACCTCCCTAGAAAACCAGTTCGATTCATCGAAGAGAATCAGGAACTCCTGAAGTCTCAAGAAGGAATCGCAGGCCAGAGAAAGGGCGCAACGGATTTTAGTGAGGCTCAGACTGTTGCTCACATCTCGCGCCCAACTGCAACCTACAGAACTCCTGCAGACCGTGTAAACGGCAATGAGTTCTTCCGTCGCTACCTAAATGGTTCTTTGGACCTAGGTTACGTTGTAGCTAAGGTTGTGGATGCTATGCATCGCGCCAAGGATTGCGGCGGAGCAGACCAGTTGAACACGGAAGAGAAGACAGCTTTGTCGATCCTTTTCCCAATGCAGTTCAACTACATTGATTCCGGTATGGTACTCTCCGTATCTGCCGTACAGATGAAGCTTACCCCACTAGAGACCGTTGAGGTCCGTAGGGCAGTTGCAGCTCACTTGCAGGAAGAGTTGAACTACAACGCAGGACAGGGCGGAAGCTCCGCTCCTGGGCGTCATCAGACCCGCTCGTAATGAAGGTCAAGACAAATCTTACCGCTGATGAGCTAGAGCTTGTCAGTCGGGGCCTTAGTTCTCTGGCGAAGAGTCAGAGGGCAGACGGTAAGTTCGTACCCAGTAATCCAGCAGAAAAGGAACTTCTTGAGGAAGTCGATTCTGCTGTAGACACAATGCTAGGCCACCTCTCTAGGGAGGTAGCCACACTGTTTCGGGGGGAATGAAAGGCCCTTAGTGAAAAAGACTCTTCTTCTCTTACTTATATTCGTTCTTTGCAATTGTGGTAACGTTTCGGTCATCCCCACCAAGCAGGTGATCAAGGCATCCAACTCTACTGTAGCCCTGGTGGCTCCTGAGAGTTTCTTCGACAAAGAAGGCGACCACTGGGCCTTTTGTACAGGCACATTCGTTAGCAAATATGAGGTTCTAACCGCCAACCATTGTGTCACTGAAATCGGAGACGTTATTAGGGTTGGAACGTATCAAGACTACCAAGTCACTGGTGGCACCTTCTCAGACCGTCGTTGGACTGAGTTTGTTGTCGTCAAGATGATGAAGTCTGCAGATTTGGCTCTCTTACGCATCGCAGACGGAGAGCACGCTAAGCTACCTGACCACACTTATTTGAAGCTAGATAATCACGCCCCAGATGTTGGAGAGCGTGTATACATCGTAGGCCACCCCAATTCTGCCCTCTGGACATATACCGTGGGCATTGTGTCAAGCGCTCAGCGATTTGTTGAGTTCTTTGGAGAGAAAAGAAAGTTCTTTCAGCATCAGACCCCTGTTTTCGAAGGCAACTCTGGTGGACCAGTAATATCTATGCACGGCAATCTTGTAGGAGTAGTATCCCTATATACCCCGGGCATCAGTCAATTAAACATCTCTGTCCACCTGGATGAGATTATATCGTTTTTAGAGAGAAAGTAATATGCCAAGCTACAAAGATTCTCCTCAGCCATTGAGAAAAAGTGACAGTGACCCCCTTTTCAAAGAGGGTGATGATGGTTATGTTGTTAAGGCAGTGAGCCCAATAGAACGTCAGCGCAAGCTTGACGGAACTCCACATACTTCGAGTCGCCCTAGCGCCTTCAAGCCTAAGCAGACCGAGCTATACATTGGTTCCGACAAGATCAGCAAGGCTTCATTGCCAGATGCTAAGTCAGTATCTGCACAAATGGAAGATGATGTTGATCCAGATGAGGTCGTGAAAGCGTTCATGGCAAGCTAATGGCTATCAAAACTGGTTCGTAAAATACTATGGAAAATCGGTTAGCGTCATTGCGCAGAATCCTGCGCATTTATGGGAACTGGCTGACCGTAAAACTCATCGGCAAAGATTTGGTCTCAAAGGAAGACCTAGCTGAGCTGAAGAAGTACGGTAAGCTACCCTCGGGGGATGAGGTAGACCTGATCGGCAGGGCCTTTTCGCTTGGACGTGCAGCCTCGCTCTCAAAGAAGTCAGCCTACAAAGAACTGACTCTAGAGAAGCTTTCCACCATCAACAGGTTTAGACACACCTCCGAGGACTCCTTGGCGGTGAGAGAAGCTAAGCTCCACGCTGCGAGGCACCTACAGTCTGCTGTAGACGATGCCGCTGCTGGAGCTTTTATGCGTTTGAACGAGGCCACGCAAGACATGCTCTCTGACGCAGTAGTGAAAGAGATCATCAAAGACGAGGTTGCGCTCGCTCTCAAAGAGAAGAAGACCCGAGATCAGTTAGCGTCCTCTCTTAGCAACAAACTCAGTAAGAACCTCACCAGAGACGTAAAGAAGATCGCCGTCACAGAGATGCACCGAGCTAAGCAGCGTGGCGCAGCTATGGCTATTGCCAACAAGGTAGACATCTACTCCAAGTCTGACGGACCAGGCTCTGAGGTCAGCGTAGTGCCTAACTCTGGTGCATGCGACGACTGTAAGAATCTCTACCTCGACAAGGACGGCAACCCTAAGGTCTTTATCCTTAGCGACCTCATTGCCCGAGGCAGCAACGCAGACCCCGGCACAAACCACAAGGTAGGTCCACGAGGCTTGCGCAGTGGTTGGAAGCCCGTCCTGCCCCCTGCTCACCCACACTGCTACTGCGAACTGATTTACCTTCCACCAGGAATGGCCTGGCAGAACGGTAGGCTCAAGATTGCTGACGAGTTGCGCTACAAGAACAGTATGAGCAAGGCCGTAGACACAGGCACCCTGAGTGCGACAATCAAGCCTAAGGGTCCTAACAGCACCAACGGTCCTAAGGTTGCCAACCCTGGAAGTATGCCAGGCCTAGCAGCACCCGGCAACGAGCCTGGTCCTGGAGCACCTGAGTCAGGCGCACCAACACTTCCTGCTCCTGCTCCCGCCTCCGATGACGCAGCCACAACTCCTGCCCCACAGATGGGCAGTTCTGAAGCTCCTTCCGGCCAGCCGTGGGTATATTGGGAGAGTATAAGAGGAAGCAGAACCGGAGATCCAAACGTGTCCGAAGGCTGGGAACAGTCTCCTAACGGTGCGTGGAGAATCGACCCCGCGCTACTAGGTGGCGGCGGCGGTGATGAAGGCGGAGGCGAGGGAGGCAAACAAGAAGCACCGCCTCTCAACACTTCTTTCGTACAGGCTCGTAAGTGGGCAGAGAAGCCGCACACTCCCGAAGAGCTTAGAAAGTACCTAACAGAGGGCGAGGTCACTCTGTCTGAGAACTTGAAGACCAGAGAGAAGAGCGGAGGAGACGCAACTCCTGGTATCAACACCTCCTACGAAGAGGTCATCCAGGGCAACGGCTCTAAGCTAACGAAGCCAGGTAACGATGTTGCTGGTTCTGACGTGAACCGCGAGATAGGCTTCTACGAGATGACGGCTATGTTCGGTAGCACTATATGTCCTATGACTGTGAGCAGTACCCGACAAGGCGTATATTCTAGCGGTCAGGCTTGGCTTCCTAACCACACCAACGCTATGAAGGCTGTGGAAAAGCTAGACCGCAAAATGACGCCCTTCACCCCTACAGACAGGCCTGGCAAGCAGCACAAGTTGTTGATGGAGGTGTCTAAGGACCCTAAGAAGCTAAGCGCTAAGCTGCAGGAAATAGCTACGTGGGACATGGTTACTAACAACCGAGATCGTCACGTAGACAACTTTATGGTGAACGAAGACTTTACCGATGTCAAAGCCATTGACCACGGGTTTTGCTATACCACCGGTCTACAAGCTTACAAGGGAATGATCCACCAAGGGTTCCACTCGAACCATGCCAAGGTCAAACTCAGCCCTGCACTCCAGGCTCAGTTTGAAAATACTTCTTTCGGAGACATGCAGCGTGGATTTGGTAGGAGCCTTGCAGAATGGCAGACTGCGCAAACCTATCTTCGAATGAAGTACGTTCTCAAGGTAGCTGAAGAAAATAATGGAACCCTTCCTTTCTACGAGTTTCACGAAGATACAACTAAGCAGGATATCAACAACCGAGAGACTCCTAACGAGAAGTGGGAAGATTTCGCTATGGACTTTATAGACCAGCACTCCGCTGATCCTTCTAGCCCCGAGTACGCTACAGCTAAGCGCTTCGCTGAAATTGGTATCTTCGCTAGCTACGAATCATCCGCAGTCTCCGAGACGGGCGTGACTGTGAACACTCTAGGTCGCTTGAGGTACGAGAAGATTGTCCGTCGTCATAGAGGACTGGCAGAAGAGAAGCGCTCTGGAAACATCTCTACGCCTACCAAGGCAGCCAAAATCCGCCAGGACAGGATTGACTCTCAAATAGCTAAGATCAACGAAGCCCACGAGCTGTTTGATGTTGTAAACGAAGAATACTACCAGGCTATGGAAGCCGAAAACGACTACCTATACGAGATCAGTAAAGAAGAAGAAGGCACCCCAGCAGATACAATAAAGAGAGAGCAGGAAGTCCTAAATAGCCCAGAGTATAAGAAGCTCCACTCCAAGCACCAAAAGGCTGAGGCCAAAGTTCAAGCCGAGAAGGAGAACATCTCTGTTCTAGAGAAGCAGTTGGAGGGCTTGTACGCTCTAGCCACTCCAGAGTATGTACCTGAGGGTAAGGAAGCTATCTTCGAAGACCTTGATTCTCGCATATCGGCTCTAGAGAGCGGCAGCCTGCCTAAGAAGGCTCCCAAGGCTGAATCGAATATGGAACGCACTGTGACGCGTATGGCAGCTGATATTGAGCGAGAGAAGCAGCGGGCTGACCTAGAGGGACTAGGTTTCGGAAATAGGAAGAAGAAGAGACCATAATGGCCGATAAACTGAATGAAATTGAGTTCTTTACCTATGGAAAAGCGCGAGAGCGAATGGGCAGTGTATGGTGGACCGGTAAGAAGGTCGATTCAGATTCTCCTATTTTGCTTGCAAGGCTAAAAGATACTACAATAAAGGGACTCACAATTGATGATGGCACGAAGTTCTTAGATGAGCTTCCGGCCAGGTTCCGCAGCTACCTGACTGCGGTGAAGGTGTAACAGATGCTTCGTAAATGTATATACGGTGGCGGCGATAGCTGCGAGAGGCAGGGCGGTGACGGATCCCTTCATCATGGAGGTAGATTCTCCCACCCATTCCCACAAGTCTCAGAGGCTGGTGTTCCTGAGGGCGAGTTTGTAGCCAAGGGTTTCGTGATGGCAGAGAACCACGAGCTGGCTGATTTTGATATTGATTTCAATGAAGACAAGGCACACGGTGTCCTGTCCTTGGAAATCTCCAAGGCTGTAGACGTGGGAGACCTTATCAAGTCTCTCTACGACTTTGACCTGGAGTCTGAAGAAGGCATCCTGAAGTTGATGGACCTTCTCCCTGTTCTTGACTCTACTATTGTGGTAGAGTTGGTAGAGAAGATTTGGCCTGGATACGCGGTAGAGAACGCCGATCCTGATTTGCTGAGGGCAGAGGTCAAGGGCTTTTTACTGGACTATCTCAATGAAACACCTGAAGAACGTAGCGAAATCCTTGAACCCACTGGACTTGATGGTGCTGAAGAGCCTACAGACGAAGGGTCCGAAGACGAGGTTCCAGTTGCTGACGATGGGTCTGACGACGGGGATGATATTGCAGATGGAGAAGCTGCAGATATTGAATAAAGACAAACATCAGGATAACCTGGACTACTATACGGTAAACAATGACATCTTCGAACAATCCTAAAGGGCACGCTCATCGCTGGACACTACGTGTAGGTCCGCAAGTTGTGTCTGCTGTGGCTGACGGCCCAGATCACCAACACGAGATACGTGGAGGAAACTTGTCTGGTCCCCCTATGTATGTAGGCGATAGCCATACTCACGAGCTTTTGCAGAACGGTATTGCTGTTGAATCCGGTCCTCCTATCACACCCTTAGAGGCATACAACACCATGAATGACTACGGAACAGGTACTGTCACCCAGGGTGCATCAGACCTAAACAAGGGAAACCTTCCCGACCTAGTAGACCCTCAACACCTTTACGTTTTCCGTTCAGGCTTTGATGATGTCTACGACTACTGGTACATTGACCAGTCACACAACTACTGGCGGTATACGAACGCCCCTGAGGAAAGCCCAGACCACGATCCACAGCTAGGAATCGCAGTCATGGCAGGCGACCAGCCTACTCCAACGGATAACCCGCAGTTCTTCACCGCTGAGGGCCAGAGACGCCACATGGCTATTCCTCCAGATATCGAGCCGGAACGCAACGAGGAATACAACCCTATTGACCCTAAGAACCTTTGGTTCGAGATCTACGAGAGAGAAGGCGAGCACCGCTATATCTACCTAGATTCTGATGTACGAGAGAACATCGACCTATACGTACAGTACCAGCTGCGCGTCACAGACTCTAATATCCCTCGCCTTCGTAACTTCGCTGTGCGTAAGTTCAACAACTACCACGCCAAGGACAAAATCATCGGGGCCATCTTGATGCTCATGGACCAGGGACTCTACGAGATAGAGCCTCTCCTGAATGCTACTGTTTCCGATCTGGAGTTCATCGACAACACTGTGAAGCTGCTAGGCCGTAAGTTCATCTGCGATCCTATCCTATTGGACTTCCTTACAAGCTTGGTAGGGTCACGAGATCCCGAAGCTCCGCTGTTCGTACTCATGACCTTCCGAGGAGAGGGTCGTATTGGAGTGCGCCACATCGCTTCCGTGCTGAAGTACCTGAGGGTCTCCCCAGCGTACATCCTGGCATGGCACGCTAGCCACATGTATTCCCGAGTCTTGAACAGGCTGGCTACTGAGGAAGTAGACCCACAGGAGATTGACGGAATGGCTCTAAGCGAGCTGAAGAGGGCTTTCGGCACTCAGAAAGACCTTCAGTACCTAGTGGATGTCAAACTACGCGACCTGCTCCTAGAGAACTACGACCTTGGTAGTCTTGACAAGAGCATCATCCCTAGAGTGGAAGCAGACGACTATGCCACCCTCACTGTGTTCTCAGACCTTATGGGACGCCGCGAGGATGAGGTTGAGTTCTCCACCTGGCTACACGCACAGCCTATGCACGACATCACTCCTGAGGAACAAGCTATACTTGACCAAGAGACTGCAGCAGCTCTTGAAGCCGAAGAGGGTGGAGAAGAAGCTGACGTAGAGGGTGGCGGAGAAGAAGAAGAAGAGGCTCCAGCAGATTCTGCTGTAGCTGACCAGGAAGAGGGCGCAGTTGATTCTGAGAAGACGCCGATTCCCGGGGAGGACGAGTAATGGAAATAGATATGTTCGATTCCTGGGAGCCCATCGCCAAGGCACGCAAGCCTATTGGCCTGGAGAACTGGAAGCGCCTCTCTCACATGGCTGAGCAGATGAAGGGTAAGAAGGCAGCAGACCTTACTTTCACTTCTTGCTATCCTGGCCATGAAGGCAAGAAGAAACTTCTCGGCTCCATAGAAGGCAACCTACACTTCCTACTAGGCTACGGCAACCCAGGTTTCCATATGGCACCGTACCATTGGATGGTAATTGATCCTAACCTCAACGAAGAGGACGCACTAGTCCTGAACAGAACCAAGGGTCACCCCTCCCGTCCTGAGCTTTGGGAGCGTGCCGAGCTAGAAGTCACTGACGAAGGAGACATGCTAGACGGTCAGCCTCATCCGTCCGTTGCTGACGTTCGCCACATGCGCGAGATTGCCCTGGCTAAGAAGGCAGAGAGTATTACAGTAACCTCCGGTGCGGGCCGCTACATAGCTATTCCTTCCGAGGGACTGATATACGGTCGCCACAACAGTTGTGTTTACGCTTGGGAAATGGTCAGAGAATCTTTCTTTGCTGCCGCCAACCCAGAGATGTCTGAGAAGATGAACGAAGCAGCTGACGCTCGTGAGGAGCTGGAAGAGCATCTCAGCAAGGCGATAGAGAGCCCGATCCCTGAGCAGGTCCTCCATTTTGCAAGTAACTACGCTGGCGAAGACTTCGAAAAAGAGGTATACCCGTTAGTGAAGTCACACTATCCTGCACCTAGTTCTACTATTCCTGTAGAGTCAGAAACAGGAGAAACGTTGTACGGAGTGGTTACGACTAAATCTATCGATTTCTACGACAGACAAGGCTTGCCTGTGAATGTAATGGTCTACGACCTTCCGTTTGCAAGCTTCGATCTTACTAAGGGGGGTAATATTTACACAAGTGTTATCCACAGCTTCGGTGTAGACTATCTAGGCATTTGCCCTGGCTTGGAAGAATTCGTGGTGGAAGATGAATAAAGCAGTATTCTTGGCGTGTTCGAATTGCGGCGAAATGGTCATAAAGAGCGTTGGCGGCGATATCAAGCTACGCACCAAGATATTACTACTATCGGAGGAAAAGGGGTCTCGCGCGGTCTGCAAGGGCTGTAACGAGGAGATTCCTATCCCCCTCACCCTCGACGTTGATATGGTCAAATCTATGTCTCGTCAGAAGTCGCCCCCGTTGTATCTTCGAAGTTATGACGGTGAAGGGCGCACTCCGAAGAAATGACATAAGTTCAAAAAACTTGTTGACACTTACGTATAATAGTTTATACTTTAGAGGAAGCTTGATGATCTCTCCAAATGGGAGCAGCCCGGTAGTGAATATCGGGTGCTCCCTTTTTTTACTTTAGCACCTAGGTAATACTTAATATGGACAGCGGTTGGATTGACGAGGAAACATTTAACTTCTTCGTCCCTGCACAAGCTCTTGAGGTTAAGAAGGCTGGCAAAGGAAAAGACGCAAAGCGTTGGATCCAAGGCATCGCTTCTACTAACGCAAGAGACCTCCAGGGAGAGATTGTAAAGCAACACGGAATTGACTACTCGTACTTTATGAAGCACGGGTACTTCAATGACGACCACAAGCCTGGTCCAGAGAACAAGGTTGGTGAGCCTACTGAGTGTAAGGTCACCAAGAACGGTTTCTGGGTCAAGGGCTTCCTTTTCAATAATCACGAAAAGGCAGACAAGTACTGGGAGCTAATGCACGCTCTCAACTCGTCCGAGTCCCGCCGTAAGGTTGGATTCTCGATTCAGGGCAAGGTTAAAAGGAGAGCCGGTAAGGAAATCTCCGAGTGCTGGATACAAGATATCGCACTGACCCCTGCACCTGTAAATACAACTACGTGGGCCGAGATTGCAAAATCTCTGTCTGCTGATAAGTGGGCTGTGTCCAAATCCAACGTCGCTGATAAGGCGGAAGAGGATGAGGAGAAGGCTCTAAACGCAGGCGGTTCGCCGCTTGTTCCAGAGAGTCTTGAAGGTGGCATCAAAAAGGATCGCACTGCCAAGGCATTAACCTATGACGAAACTGTAGAGTATCTCAAGAAGTCGCAAGACCTAACTGAGGAAGCTGCAGTGGCTGTCGCAAACGTAGTGTTTACGCTTTTTTAAGGAGCATTAATCATGAGTGAAAAAACTGTAGCAGAAGAGAGTGTCTCTAAGGCACTTGACGCGCTCCAGGATCTCGCTAAGGGCCACAACTCTCGCGGCACCGCAACGACAGACGTAGAGTCTATGCGTAATGCCGGTGCAGGAGCAGGTTCTGACGCGGGTTCGACTCAGGTATTCCACACGCCCGATAACTCTGACCCAGGAACCTGGGCCGGAACTGGTCAGCGCAAGTCACCTGAAGATGGAGCAACAGACGGTATTGACGAGAACGGAACGGACTACTCCGGTTCCGCAGAAATGGTCAAGTCCGTTTTGGCAAAGGCAGCACAGGGTCAGACCCTTGATGCCGTAGAGAAGGCTGTACTTGCAGCCGCAATCGAGAAGGGTATGTTTACTAACTTCTCCGGTACTGGCAAGAAGTCCCAGGACGCAGACGACGACAAGAAGGTCGAAAAGGGCTGTGACGAAGACGACGACGACAAGGATGACAAGAAGAATCCTTTCGCAAAGAGCCTTGAAGAGGCAGCATCAGACAACGATTCCCTATCTAAGGGCTTCGAGGTTTCTGAGTTCCTTCATGGTTGGGCCGAGTACAATGGTGAATCCCTTCAGGGTGTTGAGGCACGTCTCAGCAAGTCCCTAGAGGCATCCGCCACTGAGCAGCGTCAGGTCTACGGCGAGCTTGCGAAGTCTATCGCAGCACTTGCCGAGGTTATGACCCTCCAGCAGCAGAGAATCGACCAAGTGGAGAGCGCCCCAGCTCGTGGACCACAGTCGGCAACTGCAATCGACAAGAGCTTCAGTGCAGGCGGAGTTGCCCCTCAGGGTGAGCAGCTTTCGAAGGCACAGGTTCTTGACACTATGACTGCAATGGTGCAGGCTGGTGAACTCAACCCAACTGAGGTTGTTAAATTCGAATCCACAAAGCTTCTTTCGGCTGACATGGATTCCAAGGTCCGCGCGTACCGTTCCGGTCGCTGAGATAATAGGAGCTATTTAAAATGACTGTAGGACTAAGTTCTTTTCAGAACTCTACGGCAGGTATGTCAGGATTCGGTGCAGGCACCGATCAGGACATCAACGAACTTAGCAAAGCTCTTGAAGCAGGCTACCAGACTGGTGCAAATAAGACCGGTGGTTCCGCGCTTCGCGTTGAGTCTCTTGAGGCAAGCCTCAAGGTACTTACGTACACTTCTTCCCACATCAAGTTCTGGAAGAAGATCCCTAAGAGCCCAGCTTACTCAACTGTTGAAGAGTACAACCAATTAATTAATTACGGTGGTAACCAGAATCCTTTCGTTCAGGAAGGTGAGCTTCCACAGGCAACCGACACGTCGTATGCACGTCGCGTCCAGCTTGTGAAGTTCCTTGGTACGACTCGTGAGGTCACGCATCAGGCATCCCTTGTCCATCCAGCTCATGGTGACTTGATCGCGCTTGAGAACCAGAGTGGTATTCTCTGGCTCCTTGAGCAGGTCGAGCGCAACTTGTTCAACGGTGACTCCTCTCTCTCCTTCGACGGTGAAGCAGAGCAGTGGGACGGCCTTGATTCGTTGATCGACGCTTCGGCTGTTCTTGACTTGGAGGGTAACTCCATTCAGGAAGCAGACATGGAAGAGGCAGCAAACGAGATCATCGAGAACTTCGGTTTCCCAACTGATATGTTCCTCGGTACTCGCGTGATGTCCGACCTTGTGAAGACGTTCTACCCTCGTGAGCGCGTCCAGCTTCCTGCTCCGCAAAACGGACAGGTTGGTCAGACCATCCAGACAATCAGCACTCAGGCTGGTGTTATTGAGTTCAACCCGGATGTCTTCATTCGCGAGAACCCAGCACCTCGCTCGGCTGCTACCTCCCCTAACGCTCCAGCCTCCCCAGCATCTATCGTTGCTGGTGCCGTGACTGGTACTGACGGTGACCATAACAAGGGTGCCCCATCGGGTGACTCTAACGTGAACTACGTTGTAACTGCGGCTAACCGTTTTGGTGAGTCCGCTCCTACCGCTGTCCAGGGTGCTATCGTTATAACCACTCAGGTCAACAAGGACGCAGGCGTTCATGTTCCTCTTACTGTCACCAACGCTGCCGCAATCGGCGCGTTCCCACCAGAGTACTTCCGAATTTACCGTTCGGAGGCTAAGCTTGCACTTGGTGTCCCAGCGGACCTTTCCAGCTACTCGCTTATCGCTCAGGTTCCTGCGACATCGCAGACAGGCGGCGCAACCGGCGCACTTTACAACGATGTAAACCTCACACTTCCATTCACGTCTACGGCGTACTTGGGTGAGCTTACACCATCTGTTGTAACGTTCCGTCAGCTCATGCCTATGATGAAGATGGACCTTGCAGTTCTCTCCCCAGCTTACCGCTGGATGATTCTTCTGTACGGTACTCCAATCCTCTTCGCTCCTAAGAAGTGGATTCGCATGATCAACATCGGCAAGCTCGAAACTCGATAAGGGATTGGTAGGGACTAAGGTAACTTAGTCCCTACTGTCTTGCTCTCATGGCAAAATGTCAATGGTGCGAGAAGGAGCTTCCCACAGAGGGAGCCAATGTCTGCGGGTCTTGTGTTTTTCGACCTATTGAGGAATCGTTGGATGACGACGATTTTGAAGAGGAAGAGAAGAATAAGATCAACTTCGACATGTCCATCTTAGGTGAAAAGAAGAATCCTAAGAGCAAGAGAGCAGCCCAGCTAAGAGCCGATCTGCTTCTCAACTCGCTTATAGAGAGCCCCGAATCGAATCAGGAGATACCGATGAAGATAGTGAAAGTAAAGAGTAACAGCATCCGTGGCAGAGCATTTGTTGTGGATGGCGAACTGGTCCTTAACTTCGACGAATACGGCATCGCAAGGTGTCTTGTTAGTGATCTTCCTACCGTAAAAGCTTACATGAAGGCCCGTCCAGGCCGATTCACCGTTGTAGAGGAGGCCAAAGAGGCTTCCCCTAAGAAGGTGGAAAAGAAAGCTGAAAAGGCCGAGCGCGTAGAGCGCAAAGCTTCGAAGGAAGAGCACAGAGCTGAACGCGCAGAGCGCAAGGCTTCGAAGGCTGAGGAGCGTAAACCAAAATCAGAAGAACCCCGCCC
>Ga0114922_10003332_pt1 | contig 14997 bp, 8 predicted proteins | sample AartaG_FD_100975 | JGI IMG/M metagenome (GOLD analysis project Ga0114922, IMG submission 100975) | Deep subsurface microbial communities from Aarhus Bay to uncover new lineages of life (NeLLi) - Aarhus_00045 metaG | ecosystem: Environmental > Aquatic > Marine > Oceanic > Sediment | place: Aarhus...
CAGGACCTGGCTGCTGCTTTCCACATCTTTTATCGCGATTGCCGCGTCGTCTCCTCCGATCCAGCCGATGCTGCCATCACCCAGGCGCGGCTGAAGCTGGCCTTGACAGCCAAGACGGTGCTGGCCCGCGTGCTGCGCCTCATGGGCATGGCCGCGCCGGAGCGGATGTGAGCTAGAGATGCAAGACCTGACAGGTTGCCCAACAACCTGTCAGGTCTGATGATTTGCCAGAGACTGCGTCTCGTGGTATTATTGGCGGCAGTCCGGGCGGTTAGCTCAGTTGGTTAGAGCGCCTCCCTTACAAGGAGGAGGTCACTGGTTCGAGTCCAGTACTGCCCACTTGGTTCTTCATCCCTTTGGTCGAAAGGGAGGTCCGGATAGCAATTCAACTGGAAGCTTTTACCCCTCTGAAGGAAGCGGCCAGGAAATACGGTGTCCCCGTCAAAACGTTGACACGGCTTGCCCGAGATGGTGAAACCTCGCCATGCGCTGGGCAACAGATTAGCGCGTCTCAATCTTTGCCAACGCGGTCATGCCCCAGCGCAGCGCTTCAGCCGACTCTGGGTCAGTCAGCTCGATGGTGACATCGTATACCACATCGCCGCGATAGTCTCTCGCCTGTAGCGCGATCTCTCGCACCACCCCAGCGAACTCGCGTCCGGGCAGCGCGTCTACGCTTACCATCGCCCGTTGCCCCACAGCTACGCGCGCCACGCTCAGCTCAGTCAGGTCGGTGGTGCGAGCCCAGAGCTGGTTGAGGGTAGCCAACACGACCACAACCCCGCCTGGGCTCACCCGGTCACCGGTCTCGACATGCACGTCCACCACCGTTCCGGCAAAGGGCGCGCGCAGCTCGGCGTCCTGCATTTGCAGCTCCAGCCGAGCTGCAGCTAGTTCCGCCTGCCGCAGATGGGCCTCGGCCTGAGCTACCTCTTCGTCAGAGGCCTCGTCCAGGTAAGGATTCTCCCATGTCTGCAATGCCTCCAGCTCAAGATTGGCGGCCTCCACCTCGGCAGCCAGTATGTTCAGCGTGACGGTATACGTCTCTTGCGCAGCGATAGCCTGTGCCAGTTGATCCTTGGCCTCGTCAATCTGGGCCATCAGAACCTTCAGGCTGATGCCGTGCGCCTCCTGGGCATCCAGCGCGCTTTCCAGTTGTGACTGGGCCAACTCGTAGTTCAACTCGGCCTGTCGCAGCGCCTTGGCATACCCATCGCGCACTTCTTGGGGTTCCCATGGGCGGTCCAGAGCCTCGTTATACTCGATCTGAGCATCTTCCAAGGCTATCTGGGCGCGGGTAAGCTCCACCTGGGCCGCCGTGACGTCCGGCGTTGGATCCCGGGCACGAGCCTGGGCCAACTGCAGTTGCAACTGCTCAATATTTGCCTGGGCAGCGGCGGCGTCAGCCGTGGGATCCTCGGCGCGGGCCTTTTCCAGTTGCAGTTGATTAACCTGCAATGCGATCTCGGCCTGAGCCGCCTGCTGAGCGTTACCCTTTGCCGCACGGGCGACGACCGCCTCGCTGACTCCGTTGATCAACTGAGCCAGCGCCGCCTTTTGAACGATGATGTCTTGCTGCGCGCTCTGCAGCGATAACTCCAGTTCACCCGTATCCAGGCGCAACAGCACTGCGCCGGCAGCGATCTGATCACCAGGTGCCACCAGCACCTCAGTCACTTGGCCAACTGTGTTAAAGTACAACTCGCTCCAATGCGCTGGCTCGATGACCGCCCCGGCTATCACCACGTCGTCGGCCTGGGACACCACAGGTACTTCGTCGGTCTCAGAGGCCGCAGGCCCGCTGTTGGTGGCCACCGATTGCGGCATCTCTGTCCCACTGCACCCCGCCAGCAATACAACGATTGCCAAGCCCAACAACCCCACCCGCATCAATCTTTGGCCCTTTTTCATCTTTCCCTCCCTGTTCGCAGTCTAAATTCGCTATTGGCCATCCCAATTAGAGCCTATCCGAAAATTGCTCAAGGCGGACCACTCGGACCTCGGCCGCTGGATGGTGATCCAGTGGGAGCATTGGGACTTTTCGGATAGGCACTTGGCATCTACGTATGCTTGGGAGGGCCTGACATGACAGTGGGTTTTTCGACACACCCTGCTATTCGTAAGCCAATGCCTGGCGCACGCTGATCCGTGTCGCTCGCAGCACTGGCCACAGACTGGCTAGAGCCGATAGCACTACTACAATTGCCAGCCAGATCCCCACGCCGTCTACCGAGTAGTGAAAGTCAAGCGGGAATCCTAGCAACGTATCGCCGACCACTTGGCTGAAGAGACGGGCAGTGGAGAGGCTGAGTGGCACGGCGAACAGCCAACTCAACACTCCCACCAATATCCCTTCGCCCACGAAAATCCCAGTAATGGTGGCCGGTGTGCCACCGATGGCGCGCATCACGCCGATTTCCCGGCCGCGCTCGACCACGTTGATGGACATGGTGCTCATTAGCCCGAAACTGCCCACTACCGCGGCCAGTCCCGTCATCGCCAGCATGAGGTAGATGAGAATGTCAAACTCTGACTGACTTTGCTGCCGCACAATGCCAGCGATGAGCATAGACCTGGGCTCGAGACCTTGAGCGGCGTAGGCGTCATGCAAGTCTCGCCCAAGAGCCTGCTGGCTGGCAGTGTCGTGCTGTTCAGACAGCACCACCAAGCCTGCCCCCTGGTTGGCGAAGCCAAGTTCCCGCGCCAGAGCATCAAAGGGGACAAAGCTGCTGCGCTGCCGGTTGTTGATGTTAAAGATCACGCCCACCACTGTCCAGACCGACTCCAATTCCTGCTCGCCGATGATCAACTCGACCTCGTCGCCAACCTGAAAGCCTCCTTGGGAAGCAATTTTACTGTTGAGCACGATGGCTTGATCGTCATCGGGGTGCAGCCAACGCCCGGCGACGATGCGTGGGGTGAACATCGCCGATTCAGGAGGCAGTCCCCAAAGGCCGATCTGGTGTTCCTCATCGTTCGCCAGAGGTACCCTTGCCCCCCAGGCGTCCCAAACCTCAGCTTGGCTCATTCCTGGCACGCTCTCGGCCACCGGCAACAGCCGCTCGGTGTGATAGGGACGGTCAAACCATATCAATACATCGTAGCCAAACTCCTGCATCAGCCTCTCGATAGAGGTATCCAACGAGCTGCTCACGCTCATCACCATGATAAACATCGTACCGCCGAGGGTAAGTGTGAGTAGGGCCAACACGACCCGTACTTTTCGCCGGAAGGTGTTGCGCAGGCTGAGCGCTATGCGGGGCGGCAGGAAGCGAATGTGCCCGAGCAAATGGTCAAGACGGCCTCGACCGAACCCTGCTCCCAGGCCATAGTTTCTGATGGCCTGATGAGGGGTGATGCGCGCACCGCCGATTACCGGCACCAACGCCGCTACCACAGGCATGGCCAGCCCCATGACGATCTGGACGCTGACGGCGACCAGCGTCACGTGAAACATGCCGGCGGCAACGTCGAGCAGATCAAGCAGCCAGTCAGCCATCAAATAGGCACCGATGGCGCCCAGCGGTATGGCCAGAAGCAATGCGAACCCACCATAGGCCAATGCGGTTATCAGATAGACACGCGTCACGCGACTGGAGGTTGCGCCAACGACCTTCATCACGCCGATTTGCCACACCTGCTGAGCAATGATGGCATTCATCGTGTTAATGATGAGGAAGGCGCTCAGTGCCAACGATAGCACGCCCAACACCGCCAAAATGATAAACATGGCGTCAACCGTTTCTTGTACTGGGTGAGTGTTGGGATCGGTTACCTCGTATAGCCTGACGGGTACGCCCATGAGTTCAAGCCGACGCTCGATTCGCCCGGCAACTTCCCTGGCAGCATCTTGGCTGAACGACTCCAGGCGAACGTTGAGCCGGTTAAACCCTTGGTAGCCAGTCAGCCTGGCAGCAGTTTCCGGCGTGACGCAAAACGTCGCGTTGCCGCCGAGTCGCGGTGAAAAGACGGTGGGCACGCGCACAATACCTTTGACAGACAGCCATTGCTCGCCTCGCCCAGTCTCGACATCTATGACGATGGTGGTATCAAGGGGGGTGTTAAAGTACCGCGCAGAACGTCGCTCCAGTGCAAGAGTGCGCTCGGCGGGCCAATGACCCTCCAGCAGGTCAATCAGGTTGGTGCGCTGTGTGTCATAGTCAGCACGAGCAATCAGATCCCCCGCGCGCCAGTCCGTCTCGTGTTCCAATCTCCAGCGGCAGGAGAGGTGGGTTTCGCCTTCTGCATCGGCAACCCCCTGCTCCCTCAAGGTCGCCTCCACGACTTCCTGATCGAAGGAATCTATCCTGAAGGTGATGTGGGATGGGACCGTGGCCTTGCGGTCGTCGGTCATTCGGACACTCATCACGCTATGCATCCCAAAGACCAGCCCCAGTGCGAATAGGCCCACGGCCGTGGCAAGCACTACCAAGAGTGTACGGGTCTTATTATGCGCCAGATCGCGCCATACTTTTCGCCAGATTACGCTCATTGGGTACCGTCCCTGCCCTCTTCGCAGCGGATGCACCCGTCATCCAAGTGGAACACTCGCTGTGTCTGCGCACTCAGGCTGTGGTCGTGCGTGACGATAAGCAGCGTCTTGCCCTGCGCCACCAGCTTTTCGAACAGGGCAAACACCCCGGCAGTGGTGGCTGAGTCTAGGTTGCCCGTTGGCTCGTCGGCGACGAGTACCGCCGGATCGTTGGCCTGCGCCCGTGCGATAGCTGCCCGTTGCTGCTGCCCACCGCTGAGGGTACTGGGCAACTTGTCCGCATGCTCGGCGATGCCGACTTGACCCAGCAGATGCATTGCTCGCTCCTTGCGCTCGCGCCGCTTGTAAACCTTGCAAAAATCCATCGGCAACAGCACATTCTCCAGGATGGTCAGTGTGGGCAACAGTTGGAAGAACTGGAAAACGATGCCGACCTGGCGTCCGCGCCAACGAGCCAACTGATTTTCGCTCAGTTTGTGGATGGCTTGACCATCAACAATTACCTCGCCGCTGGTAGGCCGGTCAATGCCGGTGAGCATGTTCAGCAGTGTGGATTTGCCGGACCCCGAAGGGCCCACCACACTGATGAACTCGCCCGCCTGTATTTGCAATGTAATGTCCTTCAGAACGGTCACGTCCCCTGCATCGGTTTTGTATGTCTTGACCACATTGCGCAGGTCAATCAAAGGATGAGGGAGTTGGTTTTCTCTTAGCATTTCCTCTATCTCTCTTTCTTCCTTCCTCGTCGCGTCTTGGCCCATGGTCTAATACGCGAACGACGCGAAAAAGTTTCAACTTTCACACAACTTTGGGCAATACCGATAGTTCGCGGCGCACAAACTGGTGTAGCAATTTGGCCTCTTTAACCAAGGTTTCTACTTGATCAAGCGCAAACTGACTAGATGCGTCACATAGGGCTTCACCTGGAGCCGGGTGCACCTCAATGAAGAGAGCATCACATCCGGCCGCGACTGCCGCACGTGTCAGATACGCCACAAATTCTGGATGTCCCCCTTCACGCTCACTGGATTGCAAACCCATCGTCCGAATTGAATGAGTCGCATCATAGACGACAGGATAACCGTATGAGCGCATGATCGGCAGAGAGCGGAAGTCATTGATGATGTCAAAATAGCCAAAACAGGTTCCACGTTCTGTAAGCAGTATATTTTCGTTGCCCTGAGTTGTTATCTTGTCAATGACAAATCGAATGTTAGACGGAGCCAGAAACTGTCCTTTTTTCACGTTGATCGGTTTGCCTGTCTTGGCAGCTTCAGTTATCAAACTGGTCTGCTTGCACAGAAAAGAAGGAATTTGAATGACGTCAAGGACTTTTTCTGCCAATGGGATGTGATTCACACTGTGAATGTCAGATAGCACAGGGACATCTAACGTCTCCTTGACGCGACGCAAGATCCCCATTCCCTCCACCACTCCAGGACCAGTAAATGAATGGATGGAGGTTCGATTATCTTTGAGGTACGAGCTCTTGAAAATGTATGGAACGCCGAGTTTTTCACACAGGCATTTCATTTCACGCCCCGTGTTGAGTGCAAGTTCTTCACTCTCGATCACACAGGGGCCAGCAATGAGCACCAGGGGTGAATCCCCACCAATGGTGATATCTCCGACTTGAATCTCTTTCGACAATGACATTATCGTTCCTTTCGTCTCGAAAGTTTATTGGCAGACACAAGATCACACTTGAGAAGATGTTCTCAAGTTACTCTCAACTCATCGTAGTTTGGTGTCCCTTCGCGCCAGGATACCAGTGGGGCAACCATGGCGACGCAAAGCGTCAGCCAACCTGGTCCTCACATAGTCCAAGTCACTCAGGGTGATGTTTCCATAATGTCCGAATCGCATCGTCTTACCCTTGAGTTTACCGAGGCCGCCACTGACGATGAGGCCGTATTCTTCTTCCAAGATGGAAATGAACTCAGTCACGTCAATCGCCGAAGGTGGCATGACGGTTGTGACTCCATTTGACCACGATTCAACACCAAAGAGCGGCAAATTTAGATCAGCTAACATGTTGCGTAACTCGTCTGCTAGTTTCCTACACTGCTTAAAGTGGGACTCGAGTCCAATCAGCTCAAGTTTCTTTAGAGATTCGTTCAAGAACAATATCGTTGGGACGGCAGGCGTCCAAGGCGTAATTGAGCGTTCGCGGTAGCGCACGGCCCGAGCCAGATCGAAGTAATGGACAGAGCGCGAGCAATTCCGCATTGCTGCGATGAATCGCTCGCTTAGCACGATCGGACATAGGACAGGCGGTGATAGCAGACCTTTGTAAGATACCGAGACCAGAGCGTCAATGCCCCATCGGTCAACTTGAACCTCACACGTGCCCAACGACGACACGGCATCAACAACGAACAAAAGCTCTCGGCCTTTGAGCAGTTCACCGATGGCCTTGATGTCATTCACTATGCCAGTCGAAGTTTCCAGGTGAACGGCAAATACACCTTTTAGGCCCTCACCATCGTCAGAGTTAAGAAACTTGGCAACGGTTCCAATATCGTAGGGCCTCTGCCAATCAAAATCAATTTTCGTACAGTTGAGACCAAACGCTTGCGCCATGAAATCGAGTTGATCGCCAAAGAAACCGTTGGAGAGAACTAATACCTGGTCGCCAGGCGAGAATGCATTGGTGATGACGGCTTCGATGCCTCCGGTGCCAGAGGCGCTTATCAACAACACCTCATGGTCCGTGTGGCAGAGCCACTTGAGACGTGCGATGGCTTCTTGGTAGACAGATTTGAACGCCACGGAGCGCGCCGATACCATCGGTAGGGCACCGCGTGACGGAATCCAACGCGAATAATCCACTGCCCCGGCTGTCATTTGAATCGTGTTGTTCGTCATTCGATCCTCATCCCCGCACCTGGGCAAGTATTTCACTCAACATCACGTGAGCTGACAATCCAACAGTACCTTGACGTCTTGACGTGTCAGCGCAAAATCAAAAGCAGCTTGGACTTCACTCAGGGAGAAAACCTTTCCCAGAAGGTTTTGAGCCTTTACCCTCCTCTTGGCCAACCACTCCAGCGCGCGTTCGAAATTCTTGGGCGTCAACCGCGCACTTCCAGAGATTGTTACACCGCTGCGGGCGATTGATGCAGGATGGATTAGAATGGACTCGTCATCACCCGTACGGCCAACTAGAAGGACGGTGCCGCCGCAGCGAACAAGGTGGATGGCATTCTTCACTGCTTCGATACTCCCCGAGCATTCGATGACTAGATCGAAACCGTCTTTGCCCAGTTTGTGAATCGCTTCTTCCACGTCTGTTACTCGGTGGCCGACAGCTATGTCGGCTCCCAGATCAAGCGCCAGCTGCCGCTTGGCGTTAACGGGCTCAGCGACAACAATTGTGGCCTCCACATTCCTTTCCAGCAGGACTTCCAGGTAACATAGTCCCATCATTCCAGCGCCGAGTATCAGTATCACGTCAGCATACTCGATTGGCCTGCTTTCTATACCGGTAAGTGCGCAAGCGAGTGGTTCTGTGAGCGTGGCCGTTTTGAAATCCAAATCGTCAGGCAAACGATACACCGCACTGGCGTCGATGGCAAGGTATTCGGCCATTGCTCCATTGGAGAAAAAAGTTATATCTCGATTCTCGCACAAGTTGTACATCTCACGCAAGCAAAAATCACACTTGCCACAGACATAGTTCGGATTCGCAGTTACCCTGTCCCCAACTTGCAGACCTGAGACTTGAGTTCCGATAGCTTCGATAACTCCCGAATACTCGTGCCCGGGACAATACGGAAGCTCCTTCGCTCGACGGCCTGAATAAATGGCGAGATCTGTCCCGCAAATACCACAAAAGTGAAGCTTAACAAGCACCTCCTGGGGCCCTAAAACGGTAGCAGCTTTTGTCTCCAGTTCGATGCTGTTCGGTTCTCTTATAACAGCACAATAGTAGAACGCAGTCATTGTAGTAGGCTTCTTTTTCACGTTTTGTGTGTCAGACTTCCCCTGCCCCGGCTATGCTGACTTGCACGTTAGCCTGCTGGAGTATCTGACTATGTCGTACCTATGGGAAACCCCAGATCACTAAGAGCTTCGATTGCTACATCAATAGACTGTTCACGAATGAGCAAATAGTCTTTGGAAAACGTGGAAACAACTAGAACGCTCAACCCCTTTTGCGCGATAGCGGTTGTTATGGCTGCTAACAAACCTACAGCGTAAAAAGGTAGAGACACTGCCACTTCAACCAGCTTGAACCACTTGTTTATATCCTGGTAATTAAGCGCGTCTAATTGTTTCTCTTCAACCACTACTGTAGTTTCCTCACTATCCTTGGCGATTAAGAAATAACTCGAAATGGATGGTGCATCCTGTACTTTTGCCACTGCAAAACGTCCAGGAACAACCTTGACCAGACTGCTGTGAATAACCTTGTGCAAGTCTAGTTTGTCACTCATGCTCATGGTTTCCTTTCCCAGAGGTTATTTGTGAATTTGTTTGATCGACAGTAACTGTCTACCGCTGAGCCCGCAGAGAACGCAGAGAGTCGAGGCGGTAAAAAGTTCTCTGTTCGGTTCTGGCCTGTCCAGTTTAAGAATTCACCACACCGTTTTAGTCGGACGTACGTGTTGTGCTGTCACTGCAGCGGAGAAAAGTCTGTGGGTCGTAAGATCGTGTTATTTATGCGTTCGATGAGCGATCCCTCTAGTTCAGTGCTCTTCAACGCATCCTGCCACTCATCATCTGCTCGAAAGGATGACCATGCTTGTTCGCGGCTTGCCCAGTCTCTATAAGCGACAAGGTAAACCAAGCGGTTGCTTGTTCCAACCTCGACAGTCCAAAAGCCAATTAGCTTGATACCATGCCGTTCAAAGAGATGTACTGTTGTACCGCGGAACCGGTCAAGCAGTGGTTGCATCTTACCGGGTATGACTTCGTAGATGCGTAGTTCATATATTATTTTCATCACCTCCAATCACTTGGTGTACTCTGGCTGAAATGCTCACAGGTAGCCAAGCGCATCAGTGGCTGCACCCATCTACTCCGAACATTGCCAGCATGCCAGATGCCAGTCGTGTCCTTCCACACAAAAAGCAACCACATAGCCAGGGGCGGGTATCAGCGACCTGAGCAACCAGCGGGTAGTTTCCTGCACATCTCCTTATGGAAAGCGCGGCTCAATGCCCTCACGCTCATCTCACCGTCATCTCAAACGGAGGGATGCGGCCTAGTCGGCGAGTTCAGCCTGGGCCATGTGAGACAAAAGTCCGTCATAGCTGCGTCCATCGTAATCCACTTTGCCATAATCTAGCTTGATGAGGCGGTCAGCCAGGTAGTAATATCTATCGTCGTGGGTGATGACCAGTACCGTTTTGCCTCTTCTCTTGAGCTCTGACAGGATCTGAGTATAAAATATTTCCCTGAACAGAGGATCCTGATCTGCTGCCCACTCGTCAAAAACGTAGAAAGGGCGGTCCTCCAAGTAGGCGGTGAGCAGGGCCAGACGCTTGCGCTGTCCCTGGGAAAGATCGGTGGTGGAAAGCATCCTATCCTCGATCTGGACCTTGTGGTCGAGTTGAAGTTTGGCCAGGTATTCGCGAGCCTTAGCGTCGAGTTCTGTGGCGTCCAGGCCCAGAAGGCTCTCAAAAAGGTAAAAGTCAAAGAACACCACCGAAAAATTCTGGCGGTAGTCCTCTCTGTTCTCGTCGGTGATGGGCTGACCATCCAGGCGAATCTCTCCGTCTTCTGGTGGGTAAAGGCCAGTGAGAATCTTGGCCAAGGTCGTCTTGCCACTGCCATTACCCCCTCCCATAAAGATCAACTCTCCAGAACGGAAGGCCAGATCAATGGGGCCGAGGGTAAAGCTGCTATTCTCCACTTCCTGGTGGTAAGAGTGGGTGACGCCTACCAATTCCAGGCGTTCCCAAGAGGGCTCTGGCGCTGGCAGGGCAAGCAAGTCATCCTTGTTGGAGTCGGACACCGACGAAAGCCCTAACGACTCTATCTTCCGCAGAGCAACGTTGGCAGTGCCAAAGGAAGGGCCCACGTTCATGATGGTTGCTATAGGCACCATCGTGTAGAGAATGGCGAGGGTGTAGCCAGTCAGGGTCCGAGTGTCGACGTTTGTCAGGGCGGGCACGACAAAAATAAGCAGGCCGATTACGACCAGGTACACAAGGTTGCCCCAAGCACCGGCTGCCCTGAAGATGCTCATCCCAATAGTTCTATAGCGCATGAAGGATGCGGCAGTGGACTGGAGTAGATGGGAGAGAAAGGCCTTGCGACGGCTGTGGTGGAGCTTGAGTTCCTTGGTGCCCTCGGTCAGTGCACGAAAGTGCTCAAACAGTGCATCCTGCTCCTCACGGGCGAGCCCCAGGAAACGCCCAGCGTGCACCAGCGGTAGTTGATAGGTGACCATCCCCAGGACCAAAAAGCCAAGCGCCATGAGTAGCAAGCTCCAGGAGAGCCAGCCCATGTAGACCAGGCAGCCGACCACGATGGCGAGGTCAATGCAAACAAGGGGGCTAAAGGTGATCGCAGCGGCGATGTCCAGGGTATCTTCGGTAAGTGTGGCCAAGAGGCGGGCGACACCGAGTTCTTCGAGCTGACGCAAAGGGGTAGCGAGAATGCGGCGGCTCAGCCTCATACGCAGGTCAAAGACAGTCTTTTGAGCAAAGTGGAGCAACAGAAGATCAGAGGCTATTTCACTGATGAGCCTGACCAGACAGAGCCCAATGAAGCCCCAGATCAGGAGTGCTGTCGGGTCTCCAATATTATCCAGCGCAGTGTTGATCAGGACGATGACCCCGGTACTGCTGGCTCCGCTGAGGATACCAGCGAACACGGCCAGGATGACGATTTTCCTGGATTCGCGTAGGAGAAATTTGAAAATTTTCATGGTTAGTTACCTCCTAGTTTAGATATTTGTGCTTCAGCAAGGCAAGTTCTCAGCCGTTCGGCCAGGACTTGGACATGAGGTTCACGGATCATGGTAAAGTGATTGCCCAAGTTCTCATAGTTCTCTACTCCTTCTGTACTTAACTTGCTCCAGCCCAAAGTCGAGTCTTTCAGCCTAACCCTGACTTTGGTCTCGAAGATGTGGAAAAGACGGCGAACCCTGGATTGCGGTACATAGTGGGCTCCTTCTGCAGCCAGCTCATTGGCACTGAAGAGAATGAGCCGACCCGGATAGGGCTGCGGCGCATAGTTCCGCATAGCTCGGGCGTTGGTCTTGAAGACGTGGAAAAAGCGTTGAATCTGAGCAAACTCGATATCCGGGGGTACCATATTGGCCATCCTTGCTCCTTCCAGAACGTAAGCCAATTGCTTATCTGGCTCGAGCTGCAAGAGGCGGTCCCACGAGAGAGTGAGATCGTCCAACGAAAGACCAAGTTCCTGGGCAAAGCCGACCAAGAGCGCCACGCTATCTTCCTTGGCCAGTCTCCTACGGCGTTTTGGAGCCCAAGTATCTAGCAAGGCTAACAAGGCTACCTCCTGGCCTTGCGCCCGGAGCTGCTGGGCCATCTCAAAGGCCACGATGCCCCCCATGGACCAGCCTCCCAGAAAGTAAGGGCCCTCAGGCTGGACGGCACGCAGTGCTTCGATGTAGTGGGCTGCCATAGCTTCGACTTGAGTATGGGGCTCCTGCTCCCCATCCAGCCCTCTTGATTGAAGCCCATAAAACGGTTGTTCTGGACCAAGATGGCGCGCCAAGTCAACGTAGCACAGGACATTTCCGCCAGCCGGATGCACGCAGAAGAAAGGTGGTTTGGAGCCGCTAGATTGAATCTCCACCAACGGGGACCAGGGTATTGACTCCGCTCGCTGGCGAAGAAGGCTGGCCAGATGCTCAACAGTTGCCCCCTGAAAAAGCATTGCCAGTGGAAGTCTTCTACCCAACCCCTTCTCGATCAGCGCGAACAGACGCACGGCCAGCAGAGAGTGCCCTCCCAACTTGAAGAAATCATCCCTCACTCCAATAGGCTGGATGTTCAGGGCTGCCTCCCAGATGCGTGTCAGTTGGAATTCCAACGTATCTCGCGGCGCCACAAGGGCTCCTGCCAACTCTGGCCTGGCCCGGTCGGGCGCGGGAAGCGCCTGGCGGTCCACCTTACTGCTGGGGGTCAGCGGTAGGGTGTCCAACGTTACAAAGGTCGAGGGCACCATATAGCCGGGCAGTTTATCCTGTGCAAAGCCGCGCAGCTCACTGGCGGTGGGTGGCGCTTCCTGGTTCGGGACGACGTAGGCCACCAGTCGCTTGTCGCCCGGTAGGTCCTCCCGGGCCAGGGCCACGATCTCTCGAACGGCAGGGTGTTGGCCCAGTACCGTCTCGATCTCACCCAGTTCAACGCGGAAGCCTCGCACCTTCACTTGGTGGTCTATGCGCCCCAGGAACTCGATGTTGCCATCGGGCAGGTAGCGGGCCAGGTCTCCAGTCTTGTACAGCCGCGCGCCCGGCTCGTCGCTGAAGGGGTTCGGAACAAGCTGCTCGGCGGTTAGCTCAGGTCGGTCAAGATAACCTCGAGACAGACCAACGCCCCCGATGTGCAATTCACCGCGAATCCCGATGGGCATTGGCTGCAGGTGCCGATTCAACACGTACGTCTGAACGTTACGAATGGCACGCCCGATCGGGACCTCTGGCAATACGGTATCTGCTTCCGCTGACCCTGTCAACTGACACATCGTTGCTACTATGGTTGCTTCCGTTGGGCCATACGTATTCATCAGGGGCACACGTTGGCCCACGTGCTGCCGCCACGCTGCCAGTCGCTCCGGCAGTGCCCGTTCCCCTCCAATGATCACCAAACGTACTGACGGCGGGAACGTCAAAATTTCTGCGTCCAATCTTGCTGTCAGTTCATGCCAATACGCCGTCGGCAGATTGAGTACGGTGAGTGCCCGGTGTTGGCACGTTTGCAGGAACACAGAGGCAGAGCTCAGCATCGAATCGGTACGCAGCACGAGCGTGGCACCACGCACCAGGCAGGGGTAGATCTCTTCGGCACTCGCATCGAAACTAAGCGAAGCAAACTGCAGAATGCGGTCACTGGGCTTCACTGCATACTCGTCACATGCAGTCTCGGTGTAGCTCACCAGGGATGTGTGTTGGATCATGACTCCCTTTGGTTTTCCTGTAGAGCCTGAGGTGTAGATCACGTAGGCCAGGTTGTCAGCCGTCACCCCGCTGGCGGGATTCTCGTCGCTCTCGTGGGCAATGGTCTCCCAGTCCGAGTCCAGGCAGATGACCTGCGTCTCGTACTCGGGAAGCCTTGTCATCAGCCGCTGGTGGGTCAACAGCACGGGCGTTTGGAGGTCCTCTAACATAAAAGCCAGGCGCTCTTTCGGATATGCCGGGTCCAGAGGCACATACGCCCCACCAGCCTTGAGGGTGCCGAGGAATCCCACCGCCATCTCCAGGGAACGTTCCACGCACATCCCCACGCGTACCTCCGGCCCCACGCCCATGGCCCGCAGGCGGTGCGCCAATTGATTGGCCTGCCGGTTTAACTCTCGATAAGTCAACTGCCCGTCTTCACTGCGTTCTGGGTCTGTCGAAGGCAAAACTACCGCAACGGCGTCGGGTGTCCGCTCCACCTGGGCCTCAAAGAGTTGATGGATACATGCATCCTTGGGATACTCTGCCTGGGTGTCATTCCATTCCACGAGCAGTTGCCGCCGTTCGGCTTCTGTCAAGAGCGGCAAGTCCGAGAGTCGCTGGTCTGGATTGGCTACGATGCTCTCCAACAAGGCCTGGAAATGCCCCAGCAGCCGGGCAATCGTGGCGGCGTCGAACAGGTCGGTGTTGTACTCCAACACCTCAATCAGCCCCTGCTCTATGTCCTCCATGAACAGGGCCAAATCGAATTGCGCTATCCTAGTCTCAATCTCCAGGGGGCTGAGAGTCAAGTCCGGAAGCTCCAGGACCTCCATCGGGGTATTCTGGAAAACAAACATCACCTGGAATAGAGGCGTGTGACTCATGTCCCGCTCAGGTTGCAGTTCTTCCACCAACTTCTCGAAGGGCAGATCCTGGTGGGCGTAAGCCCCCAAGGCCACCTCCCGCACTCGACCCAGCAGCTCCCGGAAGCTGGGGTCGCCCGAAAGATCAGTGCGCAGAACCAGGGTGTTGACAAAGAAGCCGATCAACCCCTCGATCTCGGTCCGGTTGCGGTTGGCGATGGGAGAGCCGACAACAATGTCGTCTTGTCCCGTATAGCGGTGGAGCAAAGCCTTGAACACCGCCAGCAGGGTCATGTACAGGGTGACCCCCTCCTGACGACTCAGTGCCTTGAGTGCTTCGGTCAGGGTCTGGGAAAGTTCCAGCGACTGGTGTGCACCCCGGGAGGTCTGAATCGCCGGTCGCGGTCGGTCGGTGGGCAGCTCCAGCACCGGGATGTCAGCAAGCTGCTGCTTCCAGTAGGCAAGCTGGGCTTCCAGCACCTCCCCCTGCAGCCACTGCCGCTGCCAGACCGCAAAGTCGGCGTACTGAATGGGCAGCTCAGGCAGCGGAGAGGGCTCGC
>Ga0114922_10003333_pt1 | contig 14994 bp, 24 predicted proteins | sample AartaG_FD_100975 | JGI IMG/M metagenome (GOLD analysis project Ga0114922, IMG submission 100975) | Deep subsurface microbial communities from Aarhus Bay to uncover new lineages of life (NeLLi) - Aarhus_00045 metaG | ecosystem: Environmental > Aquatic > Marine > Oceanic > Sediment | place...
GTACAACTTTTGCATCAATAAAATCCATCAACTCTGGATGAGATACATCAATGTGACCAATAGCAGCAGCTCGCCTACTCCCACCACTTTCTATTAGCTTTGATATGAAATCAGCTCCTTCCATAAAGCTGACTAGTCCGGATGAGCTTCCACCCTTTCCATGAATAGGATCATTTCTTGGTCTTAGAGGAGAAAAGTTAACTCCAACTCCCCCACCTTCTGACCACAGGGTTAAAGCATCTTTATAAAACTGACCAATTTCTTCAATTGAATCTCCTATTGGAAGGTGATAGCAATTAAATAATGATCCTCTTGGTCTCGAACTATTTCTGAGAATCCTGCCGCCTGGTAAGAAATCCATGTTGTAAATAGCTTCCATAAATGATTCTTCAATCTTATTTTTGTTAGATGTTTCTGGTGTTGCTAATGTTCTAGCAACTCTTTGACAACACGCTTCCCAGTCCTCGCCGTCCATAAAATATCTACTACTTGCTACTGTTAACGCATTATCTGATAATTGGGGTTTTTTCATACAAGAATCTCCTTAATAGTCCGTTGTTACACATAAATGAAATGGATGTTCAATACCCTTAGCTCCTACCCAAAAATATCCATCAATCTCAGCAATGGTCCAACCAAGGGTTACCTGTAAATCTCTTGCTATTAGAACTGTAGCAGAACGGATCTCACACTCTTTTTGTGACCATTTTGGGATGTGTCTATCTGTGTCTACCTCGTATCTCAACTCATTGTCATACTCTAAAATTCCTCGGTAGTCCATAAGTCTCGGTACTTGATAATCGGCAGGGATATGAAGGGTGTTCATGGCTTCTTGAAACCATCCAAACCTTCTATTGAGTTGCAGAAAAAACAACGAGGTGCGTTTTAGAAAGATATCGGAACCGTAGCCGGGGAATTCTGATACTAATGTACTCATAAAAGGATCAATATTTACTTTATCACTGTTGTAAATATCTAATGCAAGTTGCTCTCCACAAGGAACTAATTCCCGTAAGTGTCGAGCGCGTTCTTCCAATAAAGGAAATCGTTTCATTGCTAAAATTTTAATAAGTCTTTCAATACAAATGGCAAAATTGGCGTTAAAGGTATAATCAAAAAATCCGTTTTTAACACATTCCCACATTAATGATGATCTAGCATCACTGGGTCTTATAGTGTGTTTTCCATACCAATAACAATAATTAATTGCACCGCCAACTAATTCATGAACAGTTCCAAGTAGTTCCTGCCCACTTGTTTCATCTTGATAGAATGGTAAAGCACCAAGCTTTATCATATCTTCTTTTGTTTCATTTAATTTCTCCCGATTAATGTTCACAAATCTTGGGTTCTCCATAAACGATTCTGCGATTTCAAATACACTTTTAGATAAATTCATTCCATTCTCCTTCTCGTTTAGTATACATTTGTTCTAAATTTCACATGAGGATTCTTAATCCTCTTCTTCCCATCCTGTCATTTCTTCTGCTTCATCTTCGCCCTTATCTTCATGTTTATCCCATGATTTATCTAATTTTTCCATCAAAAATTCAAGTTCGCCAACGTGTACCTTTTCCTCATTTGCAATAGATTGAAACACTTTTGCAATCTCATCGACACTTGATTCTGCTGCCATTCTCTCATATAAATTAGCAGCATCCAATTCAGCAATTATTGCGAGACGGATCATTTCAACATCTTTTGGTATCCCGTTTGGCAATTTAAAGGCATCACATGGTTTAATAAATAACTCTGTTACAATTTCATGTTTTATTTCTTGTAGTAATTTTTCTACCGGTGTCATTAATGATTACCCCCTTCCATTTTCTTTAACCTAGTATAATAATCAGGAAGTTCTGCCAAATGATCCTTAGCAATCTTTTCGGCAATAGATGGGTATGGCATATGTTCTTTTTCAACTTCAACTCCCATTGCTAACTCTTTAGAATCATATTTACCTTTAAAGTTTTGGGATCTGCCTTTATGAATTAAATCGCTTAAAATCATATAGATATGTGCTTCAAATTTATCTGATTCAACGCCCATCTTCTCAGCAAATGCATGAACTTTACTATCCGGAGGGTTTGGATTTTTTATAAACCATTTTATAATTTCTTCATGTATATCCGCCGAACCCCTCTCTTGTATCTCGGTTAAATATTTATCTAATTTGCTCATCTAATATACTCCTAATTCTTTTAAGAATTTATCCAGCCCCATTTGTTTCATTTTCATTCTGAAAAATTCAGAAATAGTTGGTGAGTGTGGTTGTTTGCGTAAGTACATTTTTGCTTCAGAAGGAATACGATTTCCTTTAGAATTATTACATGGTTTACAAGCAGTCGTACAGTTCTCAAAGGTATTTTTACCGCCCCTTGAAGTTGGAATAATATGATCAATTGTTAGATTATCTTTATCGCCGCAGTACGTACATTGAAACTCATCTCTAACCATAACATTTCTTTTAGTAAATGGTACATGAGATTTATAAATAGTACGTATGACTTTAATTAATCTAATAACCAATGGCATATTCATTACTTTTCCATTAACTGAATGGAGCACCCTACTGGAGAATTTTAATACCTCTGTCTTACCAGCAACAACTAGACATACGGCTCTTTTCCAGTTAATAGTGTTTAAGAATGTGTAGTCTCCATTAAGTACTATACAACGTTCCATGACTCCTCCTAATCATCATGATCATATTCTTCTTCCTTTGAACGGATCATCATTATTTTTTTTGTTATTGACCAAGGTAATGGCTCAATAAGCTTTCTATCTTCAGCTTCGTTATCACTTTCAATATCTTGTGTATCTGATGGTGGTGCTTTCCCAACTAGTCCGGGCGATAAGCTCCCAAAAGATTCTCCAATTTTACTTCTTCCAACTGCCCACTTCAAAGGTTCAGTTTGTTGTGCATCGGCTTGTTCATCATCAATCTCAAGATCCTGACTAAATATTTGAGAGAATAAACCGATTCTATCACTATACCTTCCAACTGTATTTTGTTCTGCTGGTGGTGGTGAAGGATTCCAGTTTTTTGAGTCGAACATTTCCCCAATACTATCCTTTCGTTTACTCCAAGGAAGTTTTGGCCCAGATTGCCAATCAGCACTTTGTTCTACTTCTTCAGTTGGATCCGGTGGAACACGACTAACCATACCATACCATTCAGTTACTATCTTTCCTTTGAAAAGTATATACTGTTGTTTCTTATATTCCTTTTTGTTCATAACACCAGTATTAATCAAGTGATATAAACCCTTGACTTTACGTCCTTTAAATTCTATGGCTATATGACTTGGTGAATACTTGTGGATAATACAATCTCCACCATCCCATCTTTTTAATTTACCTGCACCATATCCAGATTTAATAGTTCCAATGAAAAGAGCTTCACTCTCAGTGTGATCATGTGTTCTAACTGCAAGGACCTTTTGTCCAGGTTTTAAAGGAACTCCTTTTCTAACTGCGTAGGATGCCCAATTTTTTGACTTTGGCATTTTGAATCTGAGGTCAAAGTGTAATCTTGCTTTTTTAGCATCATGTTCAACTACTATAAATTTTGATCTAGTCATAATTAATTATTTCCCACAATGTTTTTTAGCGCTAGCTTCCAGACTTGTTATTGCTTTCTCTGTTGTTTTGATAACTTTAGTATAATAATTTACACACCCTTGATATTTAGCTGGGTTTGTTTTCTTATATTGAATACAATTTTTTAATCCCTCTTTAGCAGGATTGAGATAATTATCTTTATTCATTTTGATACCGACTTTAGCCCTCTTACAAAGAAGTTTATCTTTCAAACCTTCGCTGATATATGCTTCACTTATTGGAGCATCCTCACCAACTCCTGTTTCCTCAAACTCATTACCAGGTATTGTTCCTGGATTCTCTGTTGGTTCATAAGTATCTGTTATCTCGTCAATATATCTATCAATCCTATGTTGATAAAAAGGATTCATAGCTGCCTGATCTCTTAACTTTCTCAAACAGTTTATTTTTAACTTTGCGCCTTCAAGCATTGTGCATTGTCGAATTAAGTTTGGTCGATTACTATCATCCCCATATGGAATATTTGGACCTTGCCATTCGTGTGCTGCAGCTCTTAGATCCTTATTTAAAAAGTCTAAATAATTTTCAACTAAAATCGCCATTGTATTTACCTCTATACGTTTTTATGTAATCGTGTCATCTTTAATGCTTGTTTCTTTGGTTTATCTTTTCCTCTCCAGTATGTGCTATCATATGCTTCATCTTTAAGGGAAGCACAATATCCTTCTGGGTTTTCCATATGTTTACTCATTTTCTTGACACATTTATCAAAGAATCCCTTATCTCTAGCAGATTGTAATCCCATTCCTTTTGCTAAAGTTGTTGCAGATTTCTTTACACTCTTTTCAGTCCACCCTTTTGGTTTAGTTTCAAAACCAGCTTCATTTAAATAATTCAGATATTCATTCAATCCTTCTCGCCTTGGTCGTCGTCTTGTAACCTTTCCTTTCAATTTTCTAACTCCTCGTTTTAAATTCATTATTTTGAGTCTTCCCCTGACTCTAGAAACTAATCTCGCATGATACGAATGACACTGGTTTGGAGTGCTGCTATATTTAAGACATCTTGCTTTCTTTTTTTCTAAGGAAGCTATCTTTCTATAAAGACGCCTTTGTCTATCAGTATTATTAGGTTCAGGTAACATCTTTATAATCCTCCATTATATCATCAACCCCAGTTTTTTACATTTCTCAACCTTTGACTTATATTTAACGATCTTTCTTTGCATCCATATTTTCTGATCCATAGATGCCTGACCGGTATGAAGTTTTCGTGATAGTGAAATAAGACCGTGCTTTGCAGCCCGACATCCCATTACGGCAGTTGCTCCACCCTCATTTAAGTAATCAAGATAATCATTTAGTATCATTTTTATAATCCTCTTTTTAAGTCACACGTTTTATCAGTCTTTGAATATCTTTTTTCGACATATGATTTTGGAACATTTGTCTCAACATTTCTACTCTACCTTTTCTGTCTTCTGGAGATAGTTTGCGATATTCTTTTCTTGCATCTACTATAGATTTCAAATGCTTTTTTCTAAGCGCCTTGTCTGCTTTTGCTATTGCTCTTTTACTTCCCAGATCAGAATATTCTCCAGATTGTTTTCTAAATTTTGAAATTTCTTTTCCACCTGCCTTCTTTCCATAAAGAGCCTTTGCGGTTCGTACTAACTCCCTTTCTTTTCTTAAAACCTCAGAAGACATATGACCAACATCCGGTCTCAATGGAACAATTGATCCTTTGAATGCTTTAGACTTAGATTGTTTTACTGCAGATCTTACTTCATCAGTTTCGTGTCTATTAAATAATATTCGTTTCCCTTGTTCTTTTTTCTTTGCACCGGTGGCAACATGGATCCTTCTTTTTACACCACCCGGATTAACCTTAGCATGAGCTCCAATGGGATCTCTCATAGTTTTTCCTGTTTTTACCCCCATATGCTTTGAAACTCCTAATGCCCCCATGCTCTTCGTAAAAGAGGAATCGGGTTTATGTACTACTTTTGTTTTATATCTCTTTAAAATATTTTGTGTGCCTCTTTCAACGGCAGCTAGCCATTGTCTTGATGATTTAATAAGTCCACGTTTTCTTAGATATACATCTGCTTGTTTTTGTTTTCCTTGTTTTAATAATTGTTTAACATATAAAGGATCTGGTGCACCTTTTGCCTTCTGGATCCTTCGTAAATCTCTTTTCCTTAATAATCCTTTTGCCAATCTTTTTGTCCAGGAAGCCTCAGCAACCATATATAAGATGTGTTCATATAACATATCATTTTCTAGTAATCGGGCAAATCCTTTATCTATATCAATCATTTTTATGATCCTCTAATTATTGTTTTCTAAGTATAATCTTAGTCCATTTTTTTCTTCCTGATCTTGATCCTTCACCTGATTTAATATATTTCTTCATTGCTTTACGTCTTTCTTCTGGTTTTAATTTTGCCATATCATCTCTCATCTTCTTTAGATCTTTTGCAGGGGCTTTACTTATCTTTTTTTCCATTTTTTTTATAACTTTTTTCGATGGTATATCTTTATATTCGCCTGTTATTTTTTTCCGAATATGTGGAAGTATAGCAGAACCCCCTTTCTTCCCATATAGTTTATGAGAAGTTCTTGTTAATTCTCTTTCTCTTCTCAAAACTTCAGGAGATGAATGAGCAGTTGAGGTTCCCTTTAGCGATGGCTCTAAAGGATTTTTCTTTCCTTTACGAGTTGCCATTCTCGTCTTTCTTGTAAGTTCATCCGCCTCATGCCTTTTTGTTATTGCTCTGAATGTTTGTCGCTTTTTTCTAATACCGCTTGGTGTATGTATACTAGGTTTTTTTCCTGGATTCGTTATAGCATGGGAACTTAAAACACCCGTGGAGCCCTTTAATCTGGTTCCTGGTTTAACTCCCTTATTTTTTGCCATTTGGTTATGGTATCTATTGGTTGATCTAATACCTTTTTTCTTTAATATATTTTCAGTCCCTTTATCTACACCGGCCGTCCATTTTCTCTGAGATTTAGGAAGGCCAGCTTTCTTTATTTTCATTAGATCTTTTTTTGCAAGTTTACCAGAAGCAAGCAATCTCTTCCATTTGGACTCGTGTAAATAATCAAGATAATCATCAAGTATCATTCTTATAATCCTCTAATGCCATCCTTGCTAGTCCATAGGCATCGCATAAATTATCATCTTCAAATTCAACTCCCCATTTTTTATATGTTTTAAGGAGCATTAAATCTTTTTTAGAATTACCTTTACCTGTAACAAATTTCTTTAATGTACCAGGAGCTATAACTTTAAAGTCTACACTCTTTTTATAGAAAGTAAGACGAGTAAGAAAATGAATTGCACCCATCTGAAGTATTCTCTGTCCAGTAGCTTGATAAGCAGGTCCTTCCATATAGACAGCTTGCCTACCAACCATGTTCGTAATGAACTCAATTTCTTTTTCATAGTTAACAAGCTCCTTTTCAATCAGACATTCTTCATCTTTACAAGAAAATAGTTTTTGCTCAACAATTTCTGCATCTTCATCCAGGACAATAATCCCGGTTCCTCTCATTGATGGATCTAATCCTACAAATAATTTATTCCTTTTTACCATTTAATTTAACCTACTTATCCATGATCAATTCTGACATTGGGTATGAATAATCTTTCTAATTTTTCTATTACCTCGGTCTTTTTTTGTTTACCTTCATCAAAAATATCTGATTCTAATGGAATCTCCCCAAATGGAGTTCTTAAATTACCACCACCATATCTCTTTCTTATTCTTCCAAGAGCAATCATTATATCAGCTAATGCTAGTTCCAAGAAATGAATCTGAAGATCATTTGGTACTTCTCTGAAATCCTCAGCTTGCATACGCTCATATTCAACTGTAACAGATTTAACCTCATTGAATGGATATGGTGAAATTCTTACTATGTTTGGATGGGTGAACTCAAATGTATAATCCCAAGATGAAAACATTTTAGTTTGCATAGATTGCTCAACTCGTAGTGCCCAATCTCTCAATTCATAATGAGAGAAAACCCCAAACGGAGGATGCCCTAATGCATACAGTTCGCCTTGATCAAAATATAAATCCTTTATGTTTAGAATTTCCCTACCATCGGGTTCATTCAAATAAAATTCATTCACTCTTCCCGGAACTTTGGTCGCTTCAAGTCCTAAATTAAGGTTCATCTTTTTAACATCTGGAACATAATAGGACCATTCTCTAATGGTTTCCTCTTTTGTATACTCCAGGATTTCTTCATCCGTCCATTCCAGATGCATAAACGGAAACCCCAAATTACGTTTTATATAGTTCAGTACTCTAGAATCATCAAGCATTATTTTATCCTCAACTTAACTGCATTGTGCTTTATATTTTTTCTGGGCGTCTGATAGTAATTTCTTTTGTCTTTGAATCGAATAGTTGGTTTTTTTAACACACGCTTTATATTGTTTTTTTCGATAATCCGGATTATTAAATTCGGGTGTTCTAACTTTTTCTTTGCTTAACCAATAGGTTCTACACTTTTTCAAATTAACATATTCTTCTTCTAACTCATCTTTATGAAAGTTTATTTTGTTTTTTAACCTATTGCATTTACCAGGCATATTCAACTCTTGTATATAATTTAAATAATCATCAAGCATTATTTTATCCTCAAATATATAAGAAATCTATTGATGCTTCTTCTAAGAAAACACCTGCCATTTCTAGAGCTTTTTTCATTGATTTTGCTGTGGTTGTTTCACGTTCTGAACTGAATACTTGTTCAATTAACTTTCTCTTATCAATCATTTGTGTGGTGTTTGGATTTTCAAGAGCTCTAGAAATTAACTCAAAAGAAACTAATTTTAAATTTTTTGTTATTGTGCCATTTTTAACTTCATCGTCTACTATAGTCCTCAGGAATTTGTTCGAGATACTGTCAGGTATCGTTTTGAAAACAGTACCCCTATTAGCGACTCGATCATAAACTTCATCCATTGTGCCAGTCATACTCATTAATTGGTCGGCGCATTGTAGAAATCGTTTCGGACCAATGCTAGGAACTCCAATAACATCATCCCCAGTATCACCAATAACACTCATTGCCAGAGGAAGATACTCATCTGGTATGTTAGTTTCGGTCTTAAAAAGGTTAGATAAACTATTTCCAGCTTTAACTAATTTTTTAGTTTTCCCTGCTTTTGAAAATATAAAAGTATGTTCGCTCAAACATTGCCATAAATCATGATCATTTGAATAGATTACATTCCCCATTCCTTCTTTGTTTATAAGATTTCTGGTTAATACATAATATGGAATAAAATCAGCTTCAAGATTAGGAAGTCTCATTGCCCAAACACCAGGCATTTTATTACACGCTTTCTCAACTAATTGGAAATTAGCTTGTAATACGCTAAAGAATAAATCCCTATCCTTCTTATCTATCCCATACAGATCATCAATTCGTCTTGAGATTTTATATCCTTTATCAATATTCTTATGATAATATGATTGTCCCGTCTCAAAAAAGATAATAAAATTAGTATTGATTCCTCGTTTCATTCCGTATATCTTATGATAAGATAAAAATGAAATCAACGCTGAGAATACAGATGTATCTAAATACCTTGACTTTTTTGAACTGTCGATGATATTCTCAATTGCGTGTTTCATATAAGTAGTCTGTAATGTATTCTTCAAATCAATAAAAATATTCAACTCTTTGTAATTACCAAACGATGCAATCTCATCCAAGATTGCATACGTTGGGTAATAACTCAGTAATGAACTAGGATGCATTATTCTTCACCGTCTTTGACAATAGTTGATCTACCATAAATTGTAATGATAATATCACCAAGAGTTGTTGCAAACATATTCATTGTAATGTCTTGAGTTGGATGTTTGAACATTTTAAACTCAATATCTGTATCGTGTTCAATACAAAATGGAAGAGTTGAAAGATTTGCAGCGCATTTATCAATAGTTGAATTTGTAGTTAGCCCACTAACAAATCTTGCAAATTGATCTTTTGCTTGTGTAGCTGCTCTAATAGAAGCTGTATCCTGATCAAATTCAACTTGAACTCCTGCTGTATTGAATGTTTGAGTTGTGATTCTGATTCTATCAGTAATCATGGTTGAAAGTGATGTGTCTAACAACAGTTCATTTTCATCCATTACAAATACACTTTCCAACTCATTTTGGCTGATGAACTTATTATCCATAAACTCAAGAGTAGGATTTTTAAACCGCAATGAAGAATATTGATCTGAGAATTTGAAGTAATCCCCACCTATTTCAATTTCAACATCTTGTCCTGTAAAGGTTTTCAATAGTTCCAATTTCTTTTTAATATCAGAAATAGGCATACTTACATCTGTAATGATTGGAGTTAAGTCAGTTTCAAAAACAGTTGTTTTGTCATTGCTTCTTTGTCTTATGATACCCTCACGAATATCAATGTCATTACAGATTTCCTTAAAGTTAGTGACACATCTTAAGAAATTACCGTATTCTTCTGCGTTTAGATTTAAATTTGTCATGTTTAATCCTTTCTCTCATTCTTTCTCTAAATTTACTGACCTTTTCATTTTGTTCGAAAGTCCGCATTGGGTATTCCCTATTTGATATAGGTGGGTGCATTACCTTAGTAACCCAATCAACTATCCCTGTTGCCTTACATAGTTTACACGCTACTTTAATCTTCTTCTCATATAAGACAGTTTTATCCCCTTCGCAATGTGGACAGATCTCGTATCCCTCTGGTGGTTTTGATGAGGTCATCTAGTTGCCCTCGCTTATACAAATTTTTTGCTGCTTTATAAGTGCTCCTATGAGACATCTCTTTTGTTCTTTCACCATATTCCTGTCTTATTGTCATTAATAGAATTGGTTCTTTCGCTGCTAGCAATCGTCTAAGTTGTTTCGCTTTTTTCCCTCTCATTCGTCACCTCTCAATTTTTTAACAGCCAAAATATAAACAAATTTCTCTTCTTTAACTTCTTCAGATTTTACAAAATCCAGAGTAGTAAAACATTCTTCAATTTCACCAAGCACTCGCATTACTCGCTCTGCTATGTTTTTGGCTCCTGATTCCTGTGCATTAATTGGTATTGAAAAAATCATCATAACTGCATCATTATCCTCGTATTTACAATTAAGCATACAAAGGTTATTACCCATCAATTTGAATAACTGATCATTGGCTGCGGCCTTACAAAACAAAGTATAATACTCAGGACTAATATGAGTTCCATCATATTTAATCCCACTATCAACAGTATTATCAAAAATCTCTTTTAACTTGTCTTGAACGTATTCCATAAATTCTCCCTCATTTCACAATATATTTTACTGGAGCGACTCTAGTTTCTCCAAAATCTTTACCTGATTTATTATAATAGACAGTTAAGCTATTAATAATATGATCATTATATCTTTTTAACTTTTTGTATTCGTTTAAATCTAATCCTTGATCTGAAAGTATAACTATATCAGGTCTAAAAATCTGTTCATGAAAAACTATACTTTTTATTAATGATGCATATTTTGAAGATAATGCCGAAGCATACAACTTAACATCATTCTTTAGACTTGTAGTATCAAAAATGTGTTCCACAAAATATCAAATATTCCCTCTGCTAGAACAACTTTGTTTGATTTCCAACTATATCCTTGTAGTTTATAATAATCTAAGAAATTACTTTCTTGAATTTTTAATTTATGAAATTTCATTTCATGACTATTATCAATATTTCTTAACATCAAAGCTGAATTATTTTCAGTTAAAAAACCAATAAAATTACCTTGAAGATAATCTTTCAATCTAAACAAAGAAACATCTACGGGTATGTTATTGATTTCAATAAACTTTTCAATATCATAAACCAATCCAGTTATCATTTCAGATGGGATATTTGAAAATTTTAATCTGTTTCTTAAATAAAATTCTTTATGAGCAAATTGATTTTTATTCAATGTTGGAGTACGTATAACGATTTTTGAACTATCTTTGTCTTTGAAAACCTCAGCTTTACGTCTTGCCTCTTCCATGGTTTTCTTATCAACAAATACATCCGAAATATCATGCCCAGCAATCTTTCTTAGAAGTTTTCTAAGATTTCCTCCCATTCCACATGAAGCATGAAAGCAATGAAATATAGGAGCTTCTAATGCTATATATAAATGATAATGATCTTTATCTTGTTGGTATTCACACCACGGACAGGGAACAATAAAATTCTTGGAAGATGTTTTAACTTTACCCAAATTATCTTCTAAGTATTGTTTGAATGAATCCTGATAAATTCCTATCATGCTCTAACCCTCACATCTCTTCCATTTGCATGAGTAACCCAATCAACCATTCCAGTATATTCACAAATATCACAACCACCACCATTACAGTGTCTACAAGTGTATGCTTTCTTTATTTTTTCATACCCAACATAACCAGTGCCTCCACAATTAAAGCAAAAAAATAACTGGTTTATATCTTTTAAACCTGTAGCGCTACAATGACCACAACGTTTTATGCCTGTTTTTTCAAACTCTTCACAAAAATAATGTTCAAAATCTTTTATTACTAAATGAAGTTTATTTACATTCTCTGTTATCTCGTAATCTTTACAGGTCATTTTGTCATTACTGCCTTTCGATAATCTTGTAACCCTTTAGTCATTTTGAAGATCATTGACATAAAATGCTGATGTGGGATTAAACATCCTTGGTGAGTATTTGAATATTCATTGATAATTATTTTAGCTACAGCAGGTATCTTTTTCATGAAGAATAACTCTTCATAAATACTTCTGTATTCAAGTTCATAAGAGTGAACTGCTAATAATTCAATAATTGCATTAACTGCCATTCCAATTTTTTTCATCTCACCTTTTTCAATTAAACTAACAATTTCAACAACTCCAGCTAAAACTTTTTTCTCCATTGTGACTACTGCTTCTTCATCAACATTCAACTTTCCATCATAAGAACATTTTTGAAGTATATTAACTATCTTTCTAATATCTGGGTATAAACCATTGATTACAAAACTAATATCTTTATCAGTATATTTAATCTTTTCAGATTCTAAAATTCTTCTACAATATTCCAAAGCAAATTCTTTAGGAATCTGTTGAAAAACATAAGGTGTAAATCTGCTCTGAACTGGATCTGGAATCTTTGAAACATAGTTACAAGTCCAAACGAATCTACCGTATGCTACTTGATATTTTTCAATGACTCCTCTGAATGAATCATACCCATCAACTGTCAATTTATCTGCTTCATCAATGAATACAACTTTGAAGTTATCTCCTGCTGGCGGGTGTTTTAAGAAGGGTTCAACCACATCATCAACAAATCCAATACCTCTTGTCTTTCTCGCTGAACCATTGGCGGTAAGCATATTATCATTTCTATGTTGTAAAACTCCATGTTTAGAACATAAGAGTCTTGCTAGTGTGGTTTTACCACCTCCGGGCGGCCCATAGAATAAAAGATTCGGTAACGCACCTGTTTCTATAATTCTTTCAAAATCTTTTCTATACCGATCAGGCAATACCAAATCTTCTAATTTTTTCGGTCGATATTTCTCTACCCATAAACCTTCTTTAAATTCACTCATTCACATTTCCTTTCTAACAATGAAAGCATTTATCAGTCATTAATAATTCAGAATACGAGTATTCTTTCGCAATCTCGCTCGTTACTTGTTTAATCATTTTCTGTTGAATCATATCAAATGCTTTTTGTCCGCTTATAAATTTGTTATCCTTGTCAACAATAAACGACTCCATTACTTCTATTTTTTCAATGTCAGGAATTTCTTTTAAAATTAAAGTATAATTACCTGCAGTTTCTGGACGTGTCTCTGCATGAAATGAAACTCCTAAAGCATGACCTTCTTCATTTACAAATACTGCCATCTTTTCTACCATAAAAACATATTCATTATCTGATAGTGCATAATCGCTATAGATTTCGATTCCATATTCTTCCAACTTATCTTTTACTTTATCAATATCGGTCATCGAAACCCTCCAGTCTTTTATATTATGTTCCTTTTCATATTTTTAACATCTTTTTGTACAAAAAAATTATAGGTATTCTATTAGATCTTCTGATACTTTCTGAGGGATATGGGTGGCTCGATCACACTTCTGATCAAACCACCACTGTACCCTCGGAAAGACGTAACAAGCACAAACAATATAATTATGTAAAACGCTTTCGATAGCTCTCAAGCATCCTTCACACTCAGGAACTATGGGTTCATTATCTTTCATCGTCTCTGTTTCTTTTTCCCGAATTTTCCTGGTTTGTAACCTTTCGGTTTAACTTCCTCAAGGACAATATGTGAAGCCAGATTACAATTTCCCAATCTCCACTTTGCACTGGGTTTGATGTATGCTTCACAAGTATTTGTTTTTTCAATTCTTCTGCAACCTTGACATTCATCAACAACCTGTTCTTTTTCCATTAACTACCTCCGTTCCAATAATCTGAGATCACAAAAAGTTTTTCTTTTGCTCTCGTTATTGCTGTGTAAAGTAATCTGGTAAACATATCATCATCCCAGTGTTTTGTGCGTTGTTCAAACACAACAACTCGATCCCATTCAGATCCCTGAGATTTATGAACACTTGACGCATACCCATAATCAAAATAATCAACTGCATTGAATCCGTGTTCTTTAGCATAATCAAGTCGACTATCATTTCTCTCATAAATGTTATATTCCTTTTCTCCAAAAGCAATATCAGATACCATACACTCATGAGGGAAATTAAATCCGTCCATTTGAATAGTCATTCTATATAGACCATATTCTTCGGGCATAACCCACATAACAGTTCCTAATTGACCATTCATAATTCCGCTATTATGATTATTCCTGAGGCAGATTACTCTTTCTCCAGGATAGGGAATCTTATGCTTATACTTCATCTTTCTTCTAATTTGATTATTTAGATTTTTTCTGGTTCCATTAAACGGACACAGAACCATTAAATTTTCAGAGAATTGAATCTTATTCCAAATGTTTTTACATTGATCCAAGTTCCAACTTAATTTAAACACCTCTTTTGAAAAAAATCTGTTTGGTGGTATAAACCCATTATCTCTCACAAATTTAGATAATGCAATAATAGGGGATCCAAAAGCTTGACGATGTATTTCAGTTAAGGTAAAATCTGGACTTGAAATGAGATTGAAATCATCTCCAACAGGCGGGAGTTGCCCATGATCACCAACTGCTATAATTGGTTTAGAATATGAAATCAAATCTTTCCATATTTTTCTTGAGACCATAGATGCTTCATCAATACAAATTAATTGATGCCATAAATCTTCTGGATCTCTTTTAACCCATCTTTTGATGATCTGTGTTTTTGTTTTTGGGTCATATTCTGTCTCCGGTCTGTAAATCATTCCATGAATAGTAC
>Ga0114922_10003334_pt1 | contig 14994 bp, 13 predicted proteins | sample AartaG_FD_100975 | JGI IMG/M metagenome (GOLD analysis project Ga0114922, IMG submission 100975) | Deep subsurface microbial communities from Aarhus Bay to uncover new lineages of life (NeLLi) - Aarhus_00045 metaG | ecosystem: Environmental > Aquatic > Marine > Oceanic > Sediment | place...
AGGGAAAACCATCACCCATGTTGGCGGGAGTGGTGCCGGACAAATTGCCAAAGCTGCCAACCAGATCATGGTAGCCGCCCAGATGATCGCGATGGGAGAGCTGCTTATTCTCGCTCAAAAAGCAGGTGCTGATCCCGTAAAAGTGGTCGATGCCATCCGAGGTGGTGCTGCCCAATGTTGGGCGCTTGATAATAAACCACAGCGCCTTTTTGAAGGTATACGCGAGCCCGGCTTCAAGGCATATATGCAGTCAAAGGACCTCAATATCGTGATGGATACCGCGCGAGAATATGGGATTCCATTACCTCTCACTGCTACAACCACTCAGTTATTCAGCGCCATGCTGGAAATGGGCATGGGGGAACATGATAATTCGGCGGTTATTGGAGTAATTGAAAAATTAAGTGGAACTGAGTTAGATACGATAAATTAGCGCTTTCTAATTTTTCAATATCATACACCTTTTATTTCTGCTGAACCCTCCCTCGTTGGGTTTTGCAACACTGACAAAACATTTAAGAAATATCAACCACCCTTCAAGTAAATTAGATGTGGATTTTTCCCGAAAAAACTGTAACTGCCTGGCCGCGTATGAACGTGCGTTCGTTTTCTATCCGAATCTGAAGTTCACCCCCGCGATCAGATACCTGCTTCGCGTGAAGAACATTTTTGTTCAATATCCTTCCCCAATAAGGTCCCAGGCTGCAGTGCGCTGAACCCGTCACCGGGTCCTCGTCAACGCCAACCCCTGGGGCAAAGTAGCGGGAAATAAAATCAAATTCAGCCACATCCGAAAGACTGGTCGCGATCACACCTTGAGCATCCAGCTGTTTTATGAGGTTAAAATCAGGAGATAAATTGTATATGTTCTCTGGATCGTTAAACACAACCATGATATTTTCCCCACTGGTGTACATCGCATCTGGTTCACTTTTTAAGGCTTGAACAACTGCACTGCTCAGAACAACCTCATCAGCAGTAAAAGAAGGAAAATCCATCTCGATCCACCCGTCAATATACGAAGTAGCTAGCACACCGCTTCGGGTTGTAAATTCGATCAGTTCACTTTTTATAACTATATCCCTCTCATATAAAATGTGTGCCGTGGCAAGGGTTGCGTGTCCGCACAATTCCACTTCAACTGCAGGTGTATACCAGCGTAAATTGTAAGTTGATTTTTCGCCGATCACAAATGCAGTCTCAGAAAGATTCATCTCACGCGCAACCGACAGCATCCATTTATCTGATTTTTCCTTATTTAAAAGGACAACACCTGCGGGATTTCCGCGAAATGGTTTGTTGGTAAATGCGTCCACCTGAAATATTGGTTCATTCATGCGTTCCTCCATGGTATCTTTTAAAATTATACGATTGAAATAAAAGCTGTGGGTATAATTACCCTCTGATTGATACGAGCATTTATGTTTATGATGATTAAAAAAATTCTGGAAATTGACCAAAGCGCATCTCATCGCCTTCTTTTATCAGAAGATAAGGAATGCCTGCGTAAATTTGCTGCGTTTTTTGCGCATTCCGGTGATTCCTGGTTCCTTGAAATTGCCCTTTTTCTAATCTGGATTTTTACCAAAGGTAAATGGCATTCTTATTCTGCTCTATTTGCGGGCGCGATCATTATTCAGGCCGTCCTTGTTATCGCAATAAAATTTCTCATCAAGCGCCGCCGCCCCGAAGGCGATTGGGGCTCCGTGTACAGAAATACAGATCCGCACTCATTTCCTTCTGGCCATGCCGCTCGCATGATCATGTTGTCAATCATATCCTTTGGATTGGGCATTCATCTCCTTGGATGGATTGTTCTCATTTGGGGCATCTGTGTTAGTTTTGCGCGTGTGAGCCTGGGGGTCCATTATCTGATAGACATTATCGCAGGTTGGGTGATCAGTATAATTCTCGCCGGAGGGATCCTGGCAGCTCAACCGATTTTTTACCATCTTTTTCCGTTCGCTTTTTAAATATCATCCCTTTATTTCGATATTTATTTTTTATTCCATCTCTTCAATTGCCATAAAGTTTCCGATTTTTATTTACACATGAATATTTATGGTAAACTTGGTGCTGGAAAAATAATAAAAAATAAAGGAGCAATCAAGAATGGCATCATTGAAAACAGTAAAAGTTACAGCTGAAGGACCGGATGGTTGGGTTGTAAAAACACACTCAGGAAAACACATTTCGATCGTCGATCAACCAGAAGCATTGGGAGGAACAGACTCAGGTCCCACTCCTCTGGATTATGTGTTCGTTGCGCTTGGAGGCTGTTTAGTTACAGTCGCTAAGATTGTAGCAGGGCAGCAGAAGATCAATTTGCGCGGCGTTGAAGTTGAGGTATCCGGTGATCTAAATCTGGATGTTCTACGGGGTCAGGAAAAGAACGAACGCGCAGGATTCACATCCATCACAGCCAAAGTTAAAATGGATGCTGATATGAGCAAAGAAGAGAAAGAAGCATTTATGGAAGAAGTGGATAAACGTTGCCCGGTTTCAGACAATCTTATGAATCTTACCCAAGTGACAATTGATATCGCTGACTAAAGCAAAAACAAAAAGCCTTCTGCACAGAAGGCTTTTTCATTTAATCATCTTGCGTAAATTTCAAGAGCTGACACTTAACACTGGATTTAAAATTTAATGGGTTCGTTAAAATTAGTGCACCAGGTCAGACATATCTACCAATTCTCCCGCCAGGTATCCTTTTAATGCGTCGTTGATATTGCCTGTATTGGTCATGAATACTTCTTTTCCAAGAGATACAATGCTGTTAAAAGCCCCCCTGCCCATCCCGCCGCATACGACTACATCACAATCCTCAATCGCAGCCATCATTTGAACATGCTTTGAGTGAGCGGCTGGGCCTTCATGGTCGCGGGTTACGATGTGATCATTTTCTACTCCTGCTTGATGATTTTGTTTTTGTCCCTGCCTATCCCGCAGGTCTCGGGATACTTCTTTCCCTTCCTCAACCTCAACCACCAGATATTTTCCCGCTCTGCCAAAATGCTGGGTGATCGTGACGCCATCATCAGTAACAAATGCTATTTTCATAAATTTTCTCTTTCCTGGTCAAATTTCAAGTTTGCTTATTATAACAATATCCATCAATAATGCGGCACCCTCTCTAATACTGCTAATAAAAGTCCTTGCTTCTAAGCATTTAATAAGAAACCACTTTACAAACACTTTTTTGTCGATTATCCTTATAATGATGGGGATGGTTGAGTCCCGGTGGGTTCCTCGGTCTTCAAAATCGGTGGCGGGTCGCTATGCGGGCCGCGGTGGGTTCGACTCCCATCCATCCCCGCCTTTATAATAAAAATCGGAAAAATGACAATGCTGACAGATCACGATTTATCCAAATTGGATGCCCTTGTTGGGCAATTTTTTACTATCGAGAACATCACCTATGGGGATGCGAAGCAGACTTTTATTGCCCGTTATATAGGAAAGCTAAAACATAAAGATAGCGCAGAAGGGTATGACCAGATAGATGCCGCCTTAGAACCATACAATCTTATGGTAATGCTCCGCCAGAATGGCAGTACACAATCTCTCGTGCTGTTGCCAAAACTGGTGAAAAACTCGAAAAGTCGACCCCACTTGAATCTTTTGATGTTTCTACTCACGTTGATCAGTGTGCTGTTCACTGGCGGCTTATACGGTTATGAGGGTGAATTATCCAGCGATCCTGTCCAAATGATCTGGACGCTTGTAAAAAGTGGTTGGCCGTTTGCAATTTCTTTATTAGCGATATTAGGTGCGCACGAATTTGGGCATTATTTCGCTGGAAAAAAGAATGGTGTCGATGTATCCCTTCCTTTTTTCATCCCGTTTCCTTTAAGCTCCTTCGGAACGATGGGTGCTTTCATTAATATGCGCTCACTACCGCGCAATAGGAGGGTATTATTTGATATCGCTGTTGCTGGACCCCTTAGTGGATTGATCATTGCGATCGTCGTCCTGATCATCGGTTTAAATTTATCAGAGTTAAACACCCTCCCCCTTTCTGCCGATGCCAGCATCGGTCTGCAGATGGAAGGCAGTTCCTTTCTCTACTTATTACTTAAATATCTTACCTTTGGAAAACTCCTTCCCCAACCGCTTGAGCTAAGTGGTGTATCACTTGCAGTGTATTGGGTGCAATATTTTTTCACCGGCATGCCTTTCCCGTGGGGAGCACTGGATGTTATGCTCCATCCGATAGCCTGGGCAGGGCGGGCAGGGCTTTTTGTTACCGCAATCAATCTTCTCCCTGTTGGTCAATTGGATGGTGGGCATATCTTTCAAACCGTTTTTGGTAAAAAAATCGCCCAACTCGCTTTTCCGGTTATCATCGGCGGGTTGTTCATACTTGGGTTTTTCTGGAGTGGATGGTGGATGTGGGCAGGCATCCTGTTCTTCATGGGGCGCAGGTATGCCGAACCGCTTGATCAGGTAACACAATTAGATGCCACGCGTAAATGGCTGGGCTATTTAGCAGTAGTTATCTTTTTACTTACCTTTATTCCGGTACCAATTAACCTCATCGGGTTCTAAGCAGTTTAGCTAAACGCGTTTCGATCACTTTACCGTTAAGTATTTGATATCTACGCAGTGCTTCAACAACCAGGCATTAGTGGACAGAAATTATATATTGCGGATTGCCTATCTTTACTTGGTTGAAACTTTATCATCCAACCGCAATGTACACTTTGAAATGTCACACCTGTTTTACAAATAATGAACTCATACCCAAAGAAATGAGAGCGCACTTATAATAATATTGCAGCCGCTTTCAATGACCTAAAAGTCCGCTGGGCAGTTACGGTTGACGCACTGATTGCCTTAAAATGCAACACCCATTCTGATGCTATGATGGACCACTCTCGCTATGGGATCTTTGTCGGGCGGCGTGCAGGACTATATAAGAATCAGGTCAGCAATACTTGATCGCTGAACCTCCCTAAATTTTGGCTGAAAATAAAATTGAAAATTATTTCATAGGCGCTATATATAACTGATTGCCATACGCCAGAAACACTTCCTGGTCTGGTGTAATCCCAAATCCGCTGGGAGAGCTTGCAGGCAGAGGGTAATTTCGGTTGGTTTGCGGTTTGAGGGTGCGCTCTAAGTTCAATTGATAACTGAATTGATATAAAGCGCCGCTGATATCATCCAGAAGGAAAAGCGAAGCATTAGGCAGCCGAGTCTGCTCCATACCGATAAAATGTGTGCCCATGAAAATCCATGGTTTCGTGTTCTCAATCCCTACACGGTTATCTGTGAACGGTGCGGGGTCTTCACATTCGGTTAATTTCACTTCCTTTAGCAGACTGTACTGGCAAAGCGTCATATGCCCATCATCATGCAGAATATATAGGTCCTCTTTATTAATGGTTGCATCCACAGCGCCGCCCAAATCTGGCATATTCTCATCGAAGAAGGGGTTCGGGCTTTCTGCAAAAACGATCCCTGACATACCAGTAGATTCCGTGCTGGTTCCTTCGTATACCCAGACTATACTCCTTCCAGCATCTATAACATAAAGAACATCATTCGCGTACGCGGTACCGATGATTCGATCCCAGCCGCCCTCTGGCATGGTTAAAGTACGTGAAACCGGCAGCTCACCCAGCTGGCAGTATAGTAAGTTACCCTGTTCATCCAATGCCATAATTTTATAGTTCTCACTGTTTGCGGGGAGAATAATAAAATCAATTATTTCTGTTACAGTCACCAATCCATACGGACCAGGTGTACATTTAAATTCTTCATCCAATTGATAAAAACCTTTAGTATTCAGATAGATCCGAAGCACATTCCCGGAATTGTTGTCTAATAAATAGACACCGGAAGAACTCGCTTTTATGCGGCTGATCAATGCTCCATCCGGAAAAAACTGGGTCAATGCCGGCCGAAAATCCAGCCTTGCCGTCAAATCCATCTCATCCATGGTCGATTGCGCCTTTTGAAATAACTGGCGTGATTCATTCGTTACCAGGTATTCTTCCGCTTTCGTTGTAAGAGCCAGTACATCCTTCCAGTAATCGTGTTGTTTGATCGTGTCATCTTCATCTTCCGCCAGCAGCGCGGTTGCTTGTGCCTCATCAATAAAGATATTGTATTGCTCTTCCTCTCCAAATCGCGTATACACAGTTAATGAAGAAAGAATTATGATCAGGGGGATCGCTAATACCGCAATGGTCATCCAAGTAAAGGATTCACTAGTTTGAATTTTTGTTTTTTTCGGAGTGAATTTACGTTTAAATTTTCCAAAGAAAAACTGTAGTTTTGCACGTAATGTTTTTCCCCGCATCCATAACCTTGCAAGCCCTATTAGCCATTTACTTTGCTGTTCTCCTGATTTTTTTTCCACTCCTCGCTTATCTTGCTGCCCTGGTTGTATTTGCTCTGTTTCGCCAGCGGTTACCTGAATATCACTTTTCTCTAAGTGGATCCCTTCCTGTAGATCTGGAGCTTCTTCTTCAGTGATTTGTATATCTACTTCCATCTGGTTGAGTGCTGGTTCTGCTTCCTGATGGATATCCTGCTCTAATTCATCTGTTTCTATGCCTGGTTGGTCTTCGTGAACATGTTCTTCTTCTACTTTGGAAGATTTTTCCTCTTCAATCTTCCAAATCCCATCATGTACTTTTCCGTTCCCCTCCTCGGTCTTGATCGCCAGGACAGAAAAATCCTGGATCATTTGGTTTTGCAGCCTGCGTTTAACCTGTGGCATCGTCAGTTCAGTACTTCCCGAAAGATAATAAGCTTTCCATGAAGCGTGGGCATGCGGGCTCATCAGAATCAAGTCGCCTGCATGCAATTCACACTGATATAGGCGGGGTTGGATTCGTTTACTTCGACCTAATTTTTCAGTTGTGTCCCCATCCTCACCATACCGTTCAAACCGCTCAGGACCTATTGTGTATGTCTGTGCATCGCCCACCTGCCCCATAAACAACCAACCATTATGCAGTACAGTAATATTGACCGAACCTTCCGCTTGAATACCCTCGTAACCTCGGTCTAAGTTGCGTTCCAGAATGCGTTTATTCAGGTCCTCTATGATCAACTGGATTGCCCTTGTAACCGAGCCTTGTGTATGGAAGAAAATGCCGCTTGCCGTTTTTGTTAAATCATCAATCTCTTCGTTTATATAGCGGTGTTCACCTGAAAATGAGAGGAATAATGCCAGCAAATCACCCTGACGGTGTCGTTGAGTAGTACGTGCGGCATTTTCCACAAGAACGCCGGGGATTTGATGGTACTCTTTCCCTTTAGTGCTCTGTAATTGGTAAGTAATGAAATCAATGGCCATAATATTTAAACTTATTGAAAGATTATATTGATTATACATATATGTGATTGACTTTCCCTTAAAAAACAATGAGTATAATTACTCTATCAAAAAAAGGCGGTTTTCATGGGCAAAGATGGGCAATTTTATCTTGGCAAGATATTTGATCTCAAGAAGAATGCGATCACAAAAGATCGCCTAACATACGATCCACCCGATCTAACCACCCATGCCATTATCACCGGCATGACTGGTTCTGGTAAGACTGGTTTATGCGTGGGACTACTTGAAGAAGCAGCCTTACAGGGTATACCTGCCATTGTGGTCGATCCTAAAGGGGATCTCACTAACCTGGTTCTTTCCTTCCCCGATCTCGCTCCTGAAGATTTTGCTCCCTGGATAGATGCCAACAGCGCCCGCCGCGAAAAGAAAACAATTTCTGAAGTTGCGGAAAAAACAGCCGCCTTGTGGAAGAATGGGCTTAAAGATTGGGGAATGGGTTCTAAAGAGATCCAAACCCTCAAAGATGCTGTTGATCGTACCATCTACACACCCGGTTCTACAACCGGTATGCCGGTAAATATTCTTTCTTCATTCCAAGCGCCCAGCATTGATTGGGATAAGAATGAAGAGGTTTTGCGTGAAAAGATTTCCTCAACCGTTACTGCGCTTTTGACCCTGGTTGGCCTTAAGGATATTGATCCCTTACGTTCTCGTGAGCATATATTGCTTGCCAACATTATTGAATATCACTGGCAGTGCGGAAAATCCCTTGACTTGCTGGATCTTATTCGACAGACACAAATGCCGCCTTTCGATCAGTTAGGTGCTTTTTCGCTTAATGATTTCTTCCCCAAGAAGGACCGCAGTGAACTGGCTATGCTGCTTAATAATTTCCTTGCATCCCCGTCTTTCCAAAGTTGGATCGAGGGTCAGCCGTTAGATATTGAGCGAATGCTCTACACACCCAATGGAAAACCGCGCCATACCATTTTCTATTTAGCGCATCTTGATGATGCCGAGCGTATGTTCTTCGTCACGCTTCTGTATGCCGCTGTGGAGACATGGATGCGTAAACAGCGGGGAACCGGCGACTTGCGCGCGCTTATCTATTTCGATGAGATTCACGGCTATCTTCCGCCGGTCGCAAACCCGCCCTCAAAACCTCTTTTTATCCGCCTGCTAAAAACTGCCCGTGCCTTTGGCGTAGGGCTTATGCTCACTACACAGAATCCAGTGGATGTGGATTATAAAGCCCTCTCCAATGCCGGCACTTGGATGATCGGGCGCCTGCAGACCGATCAGGATAAACAGCGCCTTCTTGACGGTCTCGAAAGCGCAGCGGGGGGTATCAAACGCAGTGAATTCGACCGCCTTATTTCTTCCCTTGGTAAACGCGTTTTCTTATACCACAATGTACATGAAAAGAAACCATCTATTTTCCACACTCGCTGGGTAATGAATTATTTAGCTGGTCCGCTCACCATTTCACAAATTCCAGAATTGAACACTCTCGTAGGAGCTCAACCCTACACACCCGCAACCAGCACGAAAGCCAAGAAAGATGCAAAGACAACGCATTCACGAGTAGCAGACAGGCCAATGAGCAGCAAACCCTCTCTGCCAAGCACGATTCAGGAATATTTTTACTCAACCAAAACCAGCTCTGGAAAACGGAAGTACACTCCCGCCCTTGTCGCAGTTGCTGAAGTGCGCTATCTTCGCCAGCGGCCTCCGGTTGAATTTACGCGAGCGATCAGCGCTATCGCTGAAAATCCGCGCGAAACCGGACAGATGTGGGAAGATACAATCCTGCCCGATCTGGACACCGATAAGCTACTCACCAGCCCCCAAAGCGGCACCAAGTTCACCGATATCCCTGAATTCATGAAAAAATCCTCCTGGTGGTCTGCTCAGGAAAAGGAATTTGAACACTGGATCTATGAAACCGATACAGTTTCTGTCCGTTCTTCTAAGGCGCTTGGCATATCTGCTGGTCCTGAAGTCAGCGAGGAAGATTTCCGCACTCAATTTGAACAAGCGACTGCAGATAAATTAAGTGAAGCTGTGGATAAGCTGGAAAGTAAATTTAAAACCAAGCAAACCACCCTTGAAAATAAGATCGAACGCCAGGAACTCAAAGTAGATAAATATAAAAACAATCTTACTTCACGCAGCTTGGATACTGCCCTCAAAGTGGGTGAATCTATCCTTAATTTTGCGACTAAGCGAAAATTGACTGGTCTCTCTTCATCCTCCACTAAAGTGCGCATGGCTACTGAGGCTAGAACGCGTCTGAAAGAAGCGGAAACGGTTCTTGAGAATTATCAGGAAGATCTGAAAATGCTCCAGGAGGATCTCAGCGATCAAAAATTGGAACTTCAGCAAAAATGGGAGATTGCGGCGGACGATATCAAAGAGATGAAAATTTCCCCCACCAAACAGAATATCCGTATTTCACATTTCGGGATTGTATGGAAAAACTGAAAATTTAGAGTTCCTGTCGTCCGGCTAAAGCCCTCAGGAGTGTGCTCTGGTCTGCGTATTCCAGGTCACCCCCCACCGGGAGCCCGCGTGCCAAACGAGTCAGTTTCACTGGATACTTATCTAGGCGTTGCCGTAAATACAGCGCGGTTGCATCGCCTTCCATACTTGGGTTCGTGGCAACGATAACCTCTGCAATTCCCCCGCGCTTCACTCGTTCCTCTAATTCATAGATCGTGATATCATCCGGACCAATCCCTTCGATTGGGGATAACGCCCCTTGCAGCACATGGTACTGTCCCTTGAAACCAGCAGTTTTCTCTAAGGCCACCATATCCAGAGGGTCTTCCACTACACACACCACGCTCCTATCGCGGTTTGGATCTGCGCAGATCGCACATTCCTCCCGCCCCGCATCGGTGATATTAAAGCATGTATGGCAGAACGCTGTTCCATTTTTCACCATTTTCAGCGTGTCCGCCAGGTCTTCCGAAAGTTCTGCGGGTGCTTTCAGCAGAAAAAATGCCAGCCGTGAAGCTGTTTTGGGGCCAACACCCGGTAATCGCTCTAACGCGAGAATTAACCGCTCTAATGGTTCAGGCAGTATAGACATCTGCTCTCCCTAAAATTTTAATCCAGCTAATCCACCACTTAACGGGCCGATTTTTTCAGCCATTAATTTTCTTGATTTCTCCAGAGCATCAGATATCGCATGCTCAATTAATTTCTCAAGTTTCTCAGTCGGCATCTCGTTTATGTTATCCTTATCCAGATTTACGCCCTTGCACTTCTGGCTGCCAGTCATCGTTATCGATACTACCCCATTCCCTGCTGTGCCTGTGACAGTTGCTTTTTCAAGTTCCTTTTGTGCCTGTTTAAGCTGTTTCTGCATTTGCATGACTTGTTTCATCATGGCGCCGCTCTTTTTATTGTTCATCATAAATTATTTTCCTTACGTTTATTTTTCTTCCTTGGTCATCTTTCCGCCCAGTGAAAGCGCTGCTCCAAGCATACCATCTTGATCTACATCTAAATCGGCTGGCAGTTGAGTATTTTCCTTCCCCGCTACTTCACAATCAATCTCCATATCAATACCTGATACCTGTTTAATTGCTTGTTTTGCGCTCGAGGTATTATGCCCATTCTCCATTTTCGATTGGAGGATCCCGCTTGAAAACCCCAATACCAGCCGCCCCCGCCGTATGTTAACTGACTTGCATGAGTTCAACAGCGCTCCAGTTTCAGGTGATATCAATTTGGCTGCCGCACGGATTTCTTTCCATTGCGCCTGAATAGCATTTCCGTCTGATTGCTTATTGTGCTTAGTTTCCCGTGAAATGGGAGCGTTTTCTTGCTTTTCCACGGCCTTTTTTCCTTGTTGATCTTGTTTCTTTTGAGTTACTTTCTTCTTAGCATATCCAGAACCGGTTTTTTGGTGCGCAATTTGTTTTCCCGACTTGGATGTTCGTTTTATATTTACTGGATTATTTTTCCCCTGCTTCGTTTTTTTTTCATCGTTTTGGGTCAAGCGTGTTACTGCTAATTCCAGCTGCAGTCCCGGCTGCCACCCCACACTTGTGTATTGTGCTGCACGGTCAAACGCCTGCAGGGCATCCAGCAGTTTGCTCATCTCAAAGCGTTTGGCTAAAACCTCCAACCGGTCTCGTTCTTCCAATGCGGCTTCCAGTTGTTCCAAATTTCCCATTTTCACCATCAGCACCGCTCGCAGATAATCAACGACCTGCCGCCCAAATTGGCGCGGATCGCTCCCATTATCTAAAGCATGATTAATGATCGCAATCCCTTTTCCGGCATCTTTAGCCAGAATCGCTTCAGTTAGAGATACCACGCTGTCGCTTCCCGCGGTTCCAAGAACATCTTTTGTCAGCGCCAGTGTTACCTCGCTTCCAGTAGATGCCAACTGATCTAGCAGCGAAACCGCGTCGCGCATGCTGCCAGTTGATTGTCGGGCAATCTCGGTCAATGCCGCAGCATCCACATTGATCCCTTCCTCTTTAGCGATCTCCTTTAGATTAGCCTGGATATAATTAATCGGGATTCGCCGGAATTCATGCCGTTGGCATCGCGATAGCACCGTCGCTGGGATCTTGTGCACTTCCGTTGTGGCCAGCACAAAGATCGCGTGCGCGGGCGGCTCTTCCAGTGTTTTCAACAGCGCATTGAACGCCGCGTTGGAGAGCATATGCACTTCATCAATAATATATACCTTGTAGCGCCCCTGCGATGGGGAAAAATTAATCTTTTCACGCAGTGACCGAACATCATCCACGCTCGTATTAGAGGCAGCATCTATCTCAATTAGGTCTAAAAATCTACCCGCATTAATCGCTTTGCAATGATCACATGTATTGCAGGGCCGCACGCTTACATCTTCTATCAGGCAGTTCACAGCCTTCGCGATGATGCGCGCCGTGCTCGTTTTCCCGGTGCCTCTTGGGCCAGAGAATAAATAAGCGTGTGCGATTCGGTTTTTAGCCAGCGAGTTGTGCAGTGTGCGGATGACGTGGTCCTGGCCAATGACTCCATCCCAGTCCAGAGGCCGCCATTTTCGATAGTATGCTTGAGCCATTATCTAATCCATTTCTTGTGTGGTTTACTTATAATTCTAAACGATTTATTTGGGTACCATCCTTCTAGATTTCCATCAGTATCTTAAGAATTTCCGCGGTGGTAGAATTGCACACAATCTAAACAATAAGAATTGTATGCCATACCTCATCGACGGACACAACCTCATCCCAAAGATTCCCGGACTGCGCCTTGACCAGTTGGATGATGAACAGTCTCTCTTCACTCTTCTCGATAAATACTTTAAACGAATCCGGAAAAAAGCCATCGTTTACTTCGATCAAGCCTCGCTTAACAGCCATTCCAGTTTTCACACCGCTTTTCTGCAAGCCCATTTTGTCCGCCTTCCAAGCTCAGCCGATAAAGCCATACTTCTGCAGTTGAAAGAGCTTGGCGGGGATGCCCATAATTACACCATCATTACTTCCGATCACTGGATAGCTGATAATGCCCGCGCGGTTGGCGCAACGGTCATTTCCAGTGATGATTTCGCCCACAAACTCCGCACACCTCCTTCCAAACCAGAAAATAAGGCGAAAAATCCAGATGATGATGTGGATTATTGGCTTGATGTCTTCCAGAATCATTCTTAGAAAATATTTTACATTCTGTTAATACCAAATTGGATAAAAATAGCATATTATGTCGTTATGGCACTCAAAACTTTAGTAGTTGAAAGTGTCTATTACCGCCAGAATAATTTGCAGCGCATCCCTCCTTGCGTTGTGAAATCCCATAACGGGTAACTGGTGGGAATCCCTCCCTTCGACCGCCGGCACCCGCCGGCGGTCAGTTTTCTAATCTTGATAGAGGGATGTGCTGATGCTATAATCGGGACATACTGCCCCAGTGGCTCAAATGGATAGAGCGAGGCACTCCTAACGCCTAGGTTGTGGGTTCGATTCCTGCCTGGGGCACAAAAAAACCATTCCGAGTGGTCGAATGGTTTTTTATTAATAAATGAAAATTAAATCTCATCCACTTTATAATTAATAGGACAATAACAATCAAGGTGTTCCGGGGTACATTATGGAAATAAAATTCAAACCGATTGGCATCATCCATTCCCCTTATACAAAACTGCACGATATGCCCATCCAGCCATCAGCCGCTAGTGGGGTAAAAGGCCGGGTAGAGGTTGATGAAAAATATCTGCCAGCATTGTCTGATTTGGAAGGATTTTCCCATATATACCTTCTGTACCATTTTCACCTTGCAAAATCGTATCAGCTAAAAGTCATCCCATTTCTTGATGATCAGGAACGCGGGCTTTTTGCCACCCGCGCTCCTAAACGCCCCAATTCCATCGGTCTTTCTGTCGTCAAACTTATCCGGATTGAAGGGCATATCCTTCACGTTGAAAATATTGATATCATCAATGGAACCCCATTACTTGATATCAAACCATATATCCGCGAAATGGAAGCGGCAAAAGACATCCACATCGGCTGGCTGGAAAAACATGCGTCTAAAATAGACTCTCAGTTATCCGACAAAAGATTCAGATAAAACCGCCCCCTCTCTCCTTGATTCTTGTAATATCTACCTAAAAAATAATCTGGCTAGATAAAAATACCTCTTTACACTATACTGAATGGAAATTACTTTTAGAAGGAAATTATTTAACGATGAAAATAATTCTTATACTGTTTGCGGTAGTTATACTTTTCATTTTGCTTGATGCTGTTATTGCACGGATGTATCAAAATACAAAGCACCCCCACCATACAACACCGGAAAAATATGGTATCCCATTTAAGGAAGTTCATTTCCCTGTGGGTAAGAACGGTCAATTATATGGATGGTGGATCCCGACCTCTCAAACCGCACCCACTCTCATCCTGATTCATGGCTGGGGGCGGAATCTTTCTCGGATGCTACCGTACATCCGCAATTTTCATCCGCTTGGCTACAATCTTCTCGCGTTTGATGCCCGCAGCCACGGCAGCAGCACTCCTGTAAAAACCCCCACCGTCTGGACCTTTACCCAGGACATATGCGCCGCGGTAAATTTTATCGAGGAGAGCCGCCTGGTCTCCTCGCAAGAAATTGGGTTAGTTGGCCTTTCTATTGGCGGAGGCGCAGTCATTAATGCGGCATCTCTGGTTACACATATCCTCAGCGTCATAACCGTAGGGGCATTCTCTCATCCAGTTGAAGTGATGAAACTTGGTTTTCAGGAAAAACATATCCCTTACATCCCATTTGGGTGGTTGCTTTTCAAGTATATGAGAGTCAGATTCGGGTTGGATTTTATTAAAATTGCCCCGGTGAATAATATCCACAGCACACACGCTGATATTCTATTAGTTCATGGAGATGAGGATCCTACTGTACCGCTTGCTCAAGGAAAAGCTTTGTTGGAAGCGGGGAATCCTGAAACTACTCATTTATGGGCTGTTCCCGGAAAGGGTCACAGCGATTGCCATACCCATCCGTACTTTTGGGAAAAGATAAATTCATTTCTTCAGGAAACGATTCCGATCAATAAAAGTAGTTAGGTTGTCCCTAACACCGCTCATTTTTACCGGTGATTTTTATTATTAATTTTACGACTTGACAAATTTTCATATAAACGTATAAAAAATATAACTGAACAATAAAAGACGACTGCGATCTGATACTCC
>Ga0114922_10003335_pt1 | contig 14991 bp, 13 predicted proteins | sample AartaG_FD_100975 | JGI IMG/M metagenome (GOLD analysis project Ga0114922, IMG submission 100975) | Deep subsurface microbial communities from Aarhus Bay to uncover new lineages of life (NeLLi) - Aarhus_00045 metaG | ecosystem: Environmental > Aquatic > Marine > Oceanic > Sediment | place...
AATAATCTATTCTATTAGAGAAATCAATTGCGATTTGTATATTTTTTTAAAAATTAGACCAATTAAATCTTCAAAAGACTCTACAACACCTACTCCTTCTGTTGCGATAGTTTTATTGATTTTAAAGTTCTTATATTTAAAATGATTAATATTTTCTAAAAACTCAGAAGTATCAAATGTATCCGGTAAATCTTGTTTGTTAAACGCGAGGACTTTGGGCATTTTAATGATATGGTCTCCGAAATAATTACCTAATTCGTTCCAAGACGTTAAATTTCTGTAATAAACTTTTTGTTCTGAGTCCGCTACAAAAATAATCCCATCGATGGCTTGTAGTGTAATTGGTCTGGTAACAATATAGAAATCTTGTCCCGTTGTAGAATAAAGGTGTATTTTAAGGAGCCATTGTTGGTTTTTGAACGAAATGGTTCCGTAATCAAAGAATAGCGTTCTACCTACGCTGCTCTCAACACTTAACACTTCCTCATTCTTACCAAAATGGTTAAATAGCGATTTCATAGTAGTGGTTTTCCCTGAAAGTGCGGGACCAAAATAACAAATTTTTACTTGAATAGTTTGATTTAGATGATCTATTATCATTTTCTACTTTTTTAAATTGGTTTTTGTCTTATATTTTGATTAGAAGTATATTAATTTCTATTTTTTTCTACTTTTTTTAAGAATTTCAATATTACGCGATTATAAAAAAAGTACGAGGACATTAATTAAAGTTGAGTTTAACTTCTTTAATTACTTCCCCAGTTCGGTGCAGTAATTCAGATGCAATTTGTTGAGATGGCCACCCACCTAATCCACAATCAGGGCCAACAAAACTTAAACGCCCCTCATATAATTCTAACGCGTCAAGAAGATTCTTTTTAATTCTCTCTTTAGAGTCAATAAGGCTCATCATGCCTTTGTCGGTTTTTAAATATTCCCATGTTTTTCCAGAGTCTATTGTTTCCGCGATAATATTATCAATATTGGTTCGGGAAATTCCAACGCGAATAAATTTATCGTATCGATCTAAAATTTTTTTAGAAATCTTATTGGATTTATTTGAAGCGTATTCACAGGTTAAAACATCGATATTTTTGCTTTTTAAAGGAATATCTGCTCTATTTAAAGTGTGTATATGAATTTGGGTGGTAATATCCTTTGTTTTAATTCCATCTAGAGATTCGTCAAAAATCTTTATTATTTCGTCGTCGCTAATATTTAATAGATCGGTATAACCAAAAGAAGGCTCATCAATCGCTATTACTGAAGTTTTCAAATACTTGTTATTAAGAATTGAATTTTTTAGGAAATAATTAACTGATTTAGCATAGTTTAAAGCTAAATCGTTATAGACTGTGAAACTATGTTGTTTAACATATAACTCAATCGGTCCTGTAACACAAACTTTGATCTTAATAGGGTTACCAGTATCCTCGTAATATTTTTTAGCAAATTTTTCAATTACCAAAATTTCGGGAATACAGGCCTTGTTAACATCAATTAAACCCGGATTAACTTCGTAATCTTCAATAGGCTTTAGAAATTGGGTATGCATATTCATTAATTGCGGGTAATTAATAATTTCAACCCCGGCATTTAATTTATATTTAAAGCAGTCAACCATGGGATTAATAAAATAAATCTGAATTCCTTTATTAAAAAAGATGTCATTTTTATTTACAATTGCTTTATAAGCAATCCAATAAAATCTATTAAACGACTCTTTATCAATATTATCGGGTAGAGGGAAGCTACCTACATCGTCAAATTGGGGAAATTCAAATTCATCCATTGATCAAACACAAACTCTAATATCGTTAATCATAAATAATCTGTTATAACAGATATATTTATGGAACATGAGTTAATTAGTAAACAAATAAAAAGAAAGAAAAAACAGCAAATTGCTGAATTAGCACTAGCTGCGAAAACTGCAAAGGAGAGAAATGGTAAACCGTTTATATTTCACTTTCTTACAACTTTAAAATGTAATTGCGATTGTGAAACTTGTCTTTGGAAAGATAATACGAAAAAAGATGAACTAACACTTGAGGAAATCAAACGCATATATTTGGAAGCAAAGGAAGCAGGATTTTTAGTAACTATTCTCTGGGGTGGAGAACCTCTCATTAGAAAAGATATTACTGAAATTATTAAATTTGTTAAAAGGGAGTTAAAATTTACAATTGTTGGAATAGTTACGAATGGCTGGTTCCTTCCAGATAAAATCAAAGAATTTGGAGATGATATAGATTTTATTCTTATATCTCTGGACTCCCCTAAACCTGAAGAACATGATCAGATTAGAGGGTTGCCTGGATTGTATGATAAAATAATGGATTCTGTTGCTATTGTTAAAGAAAGCTATCCCTTGATTTCACTACAATTTAGCTTTTCAATCAGTAAATATAATATAAATCGTGTTGAGGAAATGATAAATTTATCAGATAAAATTGGAATTCCCGTTGCTTTTAATGTAATAAATACTGTCCGCCATTATTCACATGGTGATGTAGATGAGAAAGGCATACTTTCTGCGAACGATAACGATATTAGTAAAACATTTGAAAGAATTTTAGACGCTAAGAAGAACGGTTCGAAAATATTAAATTCAGAAATGTATCTAAACCATTTTATTGGTGGTAAAAAGCAATACCTATGCCACGCAAAAAAGGTTTTCATGTTTGTAAACTATAACGGAGACATTGAAAATTGTCTTCAAATTGATAAACCTATAGCTAATTTACGACAAACATCTGTTAGTGAAGTGTTACAACTTCCTCAATTTGTTAAATTCATTAAAGAGACCGAGAAATGTTATAGCTGTAATTCTCCCACAATGATCGACACAAGTTATTTATGGGATGATCTGAGATTGTTAACAAAATCAGGAGGTATTTCATTTGGTTAGATTTTTATTATCTCATCTAATAGTATTTCTCTATCAAAAGATTTATTTCTTTCTCTTCCAAACCAAATAATTCAAAAAGGAGTTTATCAATAATTTCTTGAACTAATTGTTGATTATTTTGTTTTGTGGATTCGAATATTTCATTTAATAAAGACCTATTCCTGTCGTTAGAAAAAAGTTCTAATTCAAGAATTCTTTCCTGGATTTCTTTTAATTTATGAGGTTTCTTGACATTAGTGAAGTGAATCATCCATATAGCTAAGAGTTTTATTAAGGATATTTTAAAAACTTCTTCGTCAGATTGAAATAATTGTAAATTTGGAACATATAATTGGTCTTCTAATTTCGTTTTACTTCTTTTGATTGAAATGTTATTAGCTTTAAATAAGAAATTAACTAATTTGGAGTTTAAATAAGCAATAAAAAATATATAATCGACTTTTGTCTCGTCATCTTTCGGCCATAAGAAGTAAGTATCAGAAGTTGCGTAATATATATCTTCTGAATAGCCAAATATGTTCTCTTTTGAGATGTATTTGAAGAAAATTTTTTGGTTTTTATCATATAAAGGCTCAAGATTAGCTATACTTCGCTTGTTGTCAATTCCATTTCTAATTATAAAACTACCCCTTCGAGGAAAATATAAATCTTTAACGTTTTCTTTTGCGTTTGTTAATATCTTTTCCAGTTCCTCTTTGTATTGATGTAAATAAGACGTTAATACGGGATATTTTTTTTTTAAGAGCTCATTCCTTCTGTTCTTATCTCGATTTTTAAATTCTTCCTTATTGAAGTATATAATATATCCATGAAAACCTTCCATTTTATAGCCATAAGACCTAATGGAACTACTTTTATAAATTTTTTTCAGTCTTTTCTTCTCTTCCTCGTTTAATTTAACAAATTCACCTTTGATTTTGACGAATACTTCGTTATACCTAAATTTTAGATTCTCGTTAGGGTTTAAAATAAAAATCTCGTCTTTAATTAATATCAGTCCATTTCTGATAATAAAATAATCTTTTAAGAAACTAGTTTTACCTTTAACTACACAAAAGAACTTAATTTTATCAACGATATTTTTTACTTCTATTGGATACAAAAGATTCCAACTGCCTTTACTATCTAGTTCTCTGTTAGTTAAAGCAGATTGATATCGCGTAACAAAATTGTGATTTAAGGAGTGTTTCAAGGAATGGTTCAACGTGTCAAAAATAGCCTTATTAGAGTTATTATTAAATTGATTTTGGGTTTTAGAACTTGTAATTTGTACTACTTCTATTTTCCTATTTGTTTTTTTTAGCTTATCGTTTTCTGTCTTCTTTTGAAGCGAAAAAATACAGTTATGCTGTCCAAGGGCATCTCTAAATACTCTTATCCTCGATAAATCAATATATTGAATTAAAAAACACTCGTCTAATATGTGTGGTTTCAATAATTTAATACCAGTTTTTTTGGATTTAGTAATCCAATAATTTGTTGTAATATAAGTAAGAATTCCACCAGGTTTCAACTTAGCTATTCCAAGATGGATAAAAAAATAAAACAAGTCCATATTGCCAACGAAATATTCGTGACAAAAGGGATAATTTTTTATTAAGTTCTGAAAAACTTTTGCGTTATAATTTTGACCTAAGTAAGGCGGGTTTCCAATTATAACATCGAATTTTTCGTTAATATCAGAACCTAAAAAATTTTCAAAACGAAAATGAACGTTAGGATAATTTTTAACCAATTGCGATTTTAAACAATTATCAATTTCATACGCAGTAATGTTTGTGAGATTATATTCTAATAAATTTTTTAAAAAAATGCCCTCCCCTGTTGCAGGATCGAGAACCTTTAAATCGTTAATTGCAATACTAAATTTATCTTCATAGTTTAAAGTTTTAAGTAGCTCGAGAACATTTGAAACCATAAACTTAGCGATATGGCTAGGCGTAAAAATTTGTCCAATTATGGCGTTTTGTTGTTCTATATCCTTTTTTGTATCCATCTAATCTTAATATTAGTTTATAACCTCTAAAAAGGTGATGTTTTTCTAAAAAGAAAGGAAAAAAAAGAAAAAGCTTTTTGTATTACTGTTAATGGTCGTGATTATGCCCGTGTTGCTCCATTTTTATGTTAACTGGTTTTAGAGAACCGATAGCCCAGCCAGTGACTTCGTTTAATGAAGGATGAATGACCATGGATCTGTAAATAGGCATAAAAGATCCTCCTTCTGGACACGCGCGCGATAATTTAGGGATATCTTCCTCCCTAGAAGATTCTGGTAAGACACATGTAAATCCAGAATTCATTAAATAGACGAAAGGTTGCACCAAGATCGCTGCGTGTGGTCCAACAACATGAGCGCCTAAAATTCTATAGGACTTATCGACAACTAATTTGACGAATCCGTCGTCGTCATCGTTATTACTGAAGCCCATAGCGTAGCCCTTTGCTACCGTGGAATATTGTTTTATAGCAATGTAAATTTCGTAACCTTTATCAATAGCTTCCTTTTCCGTCATCCCTACGTGGCCAACTTGAGGATAAGTAAAAATTGCCCAAGGGACTGCCGAATAATCTACAGATTTTCTCTGTTCTTTTGGAGCAAAAATATTATTAGTACATACCTCTGCTTCGTAATTCGCTTTGTGTGTAAACTGATAACGCCCATTAGCATCACCTATGCACCAAATATTCTTTTTATTCGTTTCTAGATATTGATTGGTTGTTACCCATCCGCGATTATCTATCTGAACGCCAGTTTCTTCGACATTTAGGATGTCTGCGTTTGAGCGTCTCCCCGTAGCTACGAAAATTTCCTCGCCCTTAACTTCTTTCGTCTCACCTGTATTAACATTTTCTACAACAACAACTTTTAAATTACCCTCTTTTCTGACTTTAACTGCCTTGTGATTTGTTAAAACAGTCATGTGTTTTCCAAAGCTCTTTTCGAGAAGCACACTAATTTCTGGTTCTTCGGTTGCTACTAATCGCGGTAGCATTTCTATTATAGTAACATTAGTCCCCATAGCTGAGAAAATATGGGCGAATTCAGCAGCAATTACACCCCCTCCGATAATTATGAGAGTTTTCCAAGGCTTTACGGGGAATTTTTCGCCAAAAAAGCTTCTATTGGTTATGTATCCTATTTCTTCTAAATCATCTATTGAAGGGATAAAAGACCGACTACCGGAAGCGATAACGAATCGTTCTCCTTTAAATTTTCCAAGGCTCTCCTTTCCATCGATCGATTTTACTTCCATCTTGTAATCTCCAATAAATTCTCCAACTCCACGATACAACTTAAGATTTGGAACATGCGCCAATCCCTGCTCCATTTCCTTACTCTCGTCGATTTGTGTCCACATTCTTTTAGCTATTAAATCCCAATCTATTCTTTCTACTTTAAATTCTACACCAACTTTGCTAGCATGTTGAGCTTCACGAATTAAATCAGCTGGATGGACCAAAACCTTCGATGGAATACAACCGCGCGTTAAACAAGTACCACCTAGTTTGGTATCTTCTATTAAAGCACATTTTAGCCCCATTTGCAGACCCGTGTTTAAGACGTTTAAACCGGCTCCAGACCCAATAACAACTAAATCATAATTCTCCATAAATTCAATTTTACCTATATCACTTTTAAAGTTTTTACTAATTTTTTATTGATTACTCGAAAAATTAGACTTATTAGGACATTTTGCTCCTATTTGAATAGTTTTAAAGCGGTAATAAAAGAAGATTATAATTTACTTTCGCATTTTAATAAAACCGCCAGATTTCATTAACGCACAAGGTTTAAGGTATTTTTTACCGCTTATTTTAACAAACTCTTCTAACATTTCAGACCATTTTTCGTAATTTCTTTTTCCAGGACCAAAAGGTCCGGGGATGCTCGTTCCAGTCAACATCACATCATCAATAATTTTGTATCCAGAAACAATACTATCTTCTAAAAGCTTGCATCCCTCATTTAACATTATGGCCATTGACATTTCAGGATTATAAATGCCTGCTTTTCTATCTAAATTTATTTTTGGTTTCCCACTCGTCCAATTGTAAAACCCTCTTCCTGTTTTTCTCCCCAAATTCCCCTCCCTTACGAGATTTGTTAGAACTTTACCAGGGCTAAAATCGGGAGAGAAAACTTTTTCATAACTTTTCAAAACATTGTAAGAAACATCTACGCCAAGATAGTCGGTCAACTCGCACGGCCCCATTGGAACTAATTTCCTTGCTTCAGCATCGGCATCAATTTGTTCCCATGGAATACCTTTCTCGAAAGCTTGATCAACCACCCAATTAAAATATATAATTTGTGGAGTGAGTAATCTATTTGCAATAAATCCGGGACTCTCTTTCTGAATTCTCACGGAAAGACGTTCTCCTTTGAGACAAGGTAGCTTTTTACCAATTAGTACTCCAATATCCAAAGCTTCTTCATTTGTTTTTTCACCTCTCATTACTTCAACGCAGCATTGAAGGATAACCGGAAGGAAAAAATGCATTCCTATAACTTTTTCGGGTCTATTTGAATCTTCGGCGATCTCTGTTATTCTAAATGTAGATGTATTTGAGGCCAAAATACAGTGAGGAGGCGAGTTTTCCATAATAATTTTACAAACTTTTTTTTTAATTTCTATTTTTTCAACGACCGCTTCAAATACGAAATCAACCCCTTTAACCGCAGATGTTAAATCTATTGATTTCTTGCATCTTGCCATGATATTCGAAACGGATAATCCTTCTCCTAATTTGCCTTTTGCTTCAACTTTTTTTAAACCTTCTTCAATTTTAGCTAAGCCATTGTTAACAATATCGTCTTTAATATCAACTAAAGTTACATTATATCCAGCCATTAAAGCAACTTGGGCAATGCCATAACCCATAACTCCCGCTCCAACAACAGCAATGTTTTTTATATTACTTATATCAACCATTTTTTTTTCTAACTCTTAAAATTGAGATATCTATTTTAAATATACTCATAAATATTAAACATTTATGTTAATGAATTAAATCTGGAAATGTTCTCTTTGAAAAATAGATTAAAGTTTATTTCCTCTTTTTCTGAGATAAGTACACATATCTCAGCATTAGGATTACCATTATGCCTTATAGTAAAATGCAATTATATAACGATGAAAATTAAAAAAAAAGAATGAATAAGATAAAAAAAATAAGAAAGATTTATTAAATTCTATCCTTCGATAATATCCTTTAGTTTAGGGAATATTCGGGGGTAATGTACAGCCATGCAATGGATTCCATCAATAAGATTTTTCCGCTTAAGCTCACCAATGAATGGTTTGAAAAGTTCATAATTGTATTGGTCATACAACTCCTTTTTCTGTTTTTTGTCGGTGACATCCTTCTTTACGCTCTTCCACTTAGCCAGAATCTCCTTAGGGACGCTAACGCCTGGAACAAAAGTATCGAAACCTTTAGCAATTCCATACGACTTCATTGGAAAGATTCCGAGCAGGATAGGTACTTTATACTTCCTGATTCCTGTTAGAAATTCTATCGTGCGATCAAGATCGTATACTACTTGAGTTTGTATAAATTCACAACCCGCTTCTGCTTTTCTACCAATTTTCAAGACTTCTGGCCCCATTGGATCAGAATTAGGATTTGCTGCGCCCCCCACATGCAGTTTTGGAGGATCTTCAATCTCGTAGCCATTGATAGAACCTTTATCAACCATTTCTCGTACAAGTTTAATTAAAGTTGCTGAATCAAGATCGAAGACTGGTTTAGATTCGGGCATGTCACCCATTGCCGTGTGATCTCCAGTGAGAGAGAGAATATTGTGAATACCTAGAGCCTGAGCGCCCATGATCATACCGGCAATACCTAATTTATTAACATCTCTCACGGTCATCTGCCAAACGCATTCCAAGCCGGCAGCTTTTTGAATTAAATGTGTGGCTGCCATAGAATTTATTGTCACGATTCCTAAAGGACTATCTGTTACATTTGCAGCAATAACATACGGAGCCATCTGCTTCGCTTCTTCGATCGTATGGGAAAGGTCACAAGTCTTTTCTGGTTCGAGTTCGCCGGTCAATATGAAATCGCCCTTTGCGAGAGCTTCTCCTAACTTTGAATATGATTTTACTTCTGTCATTTTCACATCTACCTCCATACTACCTCTCTTTGATGACCAATATCACTCCAATCTAAGGGGTCTCTTAATTTTGCGAACAAATCTAAACGTCCTAATTCTTTTAAGCGATTATAAATCAATACCCATCCACAATCCTTCTCGTAATTGCCCACTTCACATTTTCCGTCTACCATTCCGCCACAAGGCCCATTCATAAGCGATTTAGCGCAGGTTGTTATCGGACAAATTCCACCAGTTTCGTTTAATAAACATTGTCCACACCCCTGGCAGCGCATATAGAAACGTCCGATGCGTTCTGTCTCGCCTATAAACTCCGTGTTATTAGCCGTGAAAACTGGTATTGTTGGGTGAGTTTTTGAAAGAACTGTAATAATTGACTGTACTCCTAAACCGCAAGCTAGCGTTAAAATAGCGTCAGATTTCTTAACATCATCATCAATAACTCGTAAATCTTTTTTCATCACACGGTTATCACAAACATCGTCGCTCACTATTGCATTAGTAACATTAAAGCCTCTTTCTTTTAGTTTTGCCGACCATTCTTCAGCCCCTTCAGATCCTCCAGTTTGACAGAGAGCCGCGCAAACCCCACAGCTCACGACTAGTATGTTTTTAACTTTAAAATTGTTAAGTGCTTCAAAAACTTCTTCCTCTGGTTTTTTCGTAGTTATTACAACCATAATTCTTAACTCTTTTTTATAATTTTATTAGATTTTAAATTTAAATTACTTGTGATAAATAAATTAATGAAATTATTAAAATTTAATTTTTTTAGATCAAAGGTAAACATTTTTTATGACTAAATTTATTGTCATATTGATAATTATTATATTTTTTATGACGATTTTCTAAATAATCGTCAAAAATATCAACATAATGATCAGATTTAAAAATTATTATTATTAAAATTGATGAATTTAAGAAGATAAAAACTTAAAGATAAGAAAGATGTGGATTCAAATACAAAAAATCCATACCCATTTTTAAAGAAACGATGTAAAATGTTATTAAAAAAAATAAAATAAGAAAAAATAATATTTTCTATTGTTAAATTAAACCCATATATAAAAAAGACCATTAACCAATCAAGTAGGGAAACATTTTGGCTAATGGAACCGCTAAACCGCCAAGTAAAGAGCCGATAGAGGTCAATTTTTTTAAATAGGTTTTCATATCTTTAGTAACTTTTATTGTCCTCGTTTTTCCTTCAATAATCGTGCCATCAGAAGACATTAAGAATATTTGAATCGTTTGTTCTCCCGTTTGTCTTGGCTCTAAAGTTAACCAAGTCGAGTCTCCGTTTTCTATCATGGTTGATAACACCCCTACGATATCAGTACCTTCAGAAGAGATTAAAGGAATGGGTTTCTCTGGGATTAAGAAGACCCCTCTACCTTCAACCTTGATTGCTAAATTTAATTCGCTAGGTTCAAAGCCGGGAGCAACTACTTTTATAGTGTATTTTTTATCTTCTGGGGCATTGTTGTAGAGAAAGATCATAATATTTAGTTCAGCATTCAAAAATACCACTTCTTGGGCTGAGGAATCCATATATATCGGATCCTTTGAAACGCGTTCAATATTATCAGCGAGTTCTAATTGAAGTCTATCAATGATGTTGAAGAAGCCCGGATTGTATTTTTTGATATAAGCAAATAGTTTATAGACATCGGTAGTAGAAAAATACCACGAATTCTCAATTAGTAGTCCCTTTTCGACGTCAAAATCCAGCGAGTTAACGTCAATAATTTCTGCCAGTTCTCGGGTAAATTGCTCTTTGGCTAATACATTTTGATATCTTAAATAATATAAAAACAAAAGCGATTCAATTGCAAAAGTTACTGGGATTTCTCCTTCTTCTTGCTCTTTGATTTTTTGAATAAAGGAGGGCGTCAAAATTTTGTTAATCCCTGCTAAATATTCGTCCCATTTGAGGAATGTAACAGGATCTAAATGATCGGAAAATACTTCTCCAAAAAAATTGTCCAAAAATATACTATGAGACGTGGGCTTGTAGAAGTCTTGTAGGCCGTTTACATCGTGGATGTTCAAATTCAGACTTCTAATTAACAGCGCTAATCCAAAACCTACTAACGACAATCCAACAGCGGCAAAACCGATATCAAAAAGCGTAGGCACTAATAACATGACAACGAATAGAACCAGTGAGAGTATACATACGAATCCTATTATTTTAATTAAGTTTGTGACTCTCTTGACGCTGTTAAAGAGTAAAACAAAACCATCAAGGCTGTCAATTGGTCTCCCTCTTTTTCTCTCGAAATTCAATCTTGCCTTAAGAGACGCAGTAGTTTTAATTCCACCTAAGATAAGGATAGCCGAGTTTACGCCATAAATTGATAGTATAATTATAAACACATATCTTAGGGTTAAATCAAGAAGAGCAATGTTAAGCAATGCTAACAAAGCCATTAGAACGAGTACGATAGGTAAGACATATAGAAGTAATTTTCCCCATTTAGTCATATATCTTACTAATTTCCCTTGAGTTCTCTCTTTTTTAACTATTTTAACTAAATCTTTATCTAATCTTCTTTCCATTTTATAAATCATCTGTTTAAATTCTGTAATACTTAATAATTATATAGTTAGAATAATAGAAAACGTACTTTAAAATTTTAATGAAAATATTTCTTTTGATTTCTTACAATATTATCGTTATTAAAAACTAAATACCAATTAAGGTATTGATCAAAAAAGAAAAATTAAAAAAAAGAATTAGTAAATAAGCTATAAAAATTCTTTAAGTTGTAAGTTTTTGATCATTTTTTACCAACATTTTTTAGTATTTTTATAACCTTTTCCTTACAATTTTTTAATAATAGTGCGGAAAAAATCGTAGAAAATCTGGAAAATGTCGTTTTTCAATCGTTTTTAAATCCTCAAAGTTAATAGGAGGGATTTTTTTCCCCCAAAAAGTAAGGATTCCTTTTTCAATCGTTATATGTTCAGAAAAAGTTAGATTTTCAAAGATTCGCCCGATCTCGTAAAATGGGGTAAGGAAATTTTCCCATTATATTTATATACTAATTTATTCTTAAAGTAATTAATAATAAAAAAATAAAAATAAAACAAACTCGGAGTGAAAAAAAAATATGGAAATATTAAACCTTCAAGAAAAAGTTTTAGACCTTTCTAACGATCAACTAAAAAGTATTTATTCAGCAGCTAGTAGAATAAGTCAAGATAGTATTGAGGAATTAACACCTATCCTATTGAGAATATGCTTAAACTGCGAGACAGGTGTTTTAAAAGACGAGCTCGGGCGAGTTATCTTTCATTTACAGAAGACAGAGAGATTGGATACTCGAATTGGTCTTGAAAAACTTTTACATGGAGCATTAAAAGTAAACGCTAAAGAAGTATTTAGTCTTCTTGAATCTGGTGCGCCAGATGCTAAAGATTTGTCTGAAAGAATAAAATCAATTTTATAATGAAAAACCTTTTTTTTCTAATCTTATTTTATTTTAATAATGTCTAATAAAGATAATCAATCTGATTTAGATAAAGCTTGGGAGCATTACAAGAAAATACGAGAAGCTCTTACGGGTTTATACGAAATTTTGGATTTTAATTTAGAAAAGGACAATATTTTTTACCAATGTGCGCTCGACAACTTAGAAAATTTAAAAGACACGATTATCGACTTATTAAAAAAGGATTATAATCCCTCCGAAATTAAAATAAAATTGAGAGAGTTAGAATTCGATATGAAGAAAGAGCTTTTTTTTGAAAAAAAAGAAAAACAAAAATAAATCGTTATAGAGAAAGAGTATTTAGATTAATCTTAAGTTTATTTTTGACAATTTGGTATTATTGTTTAATAGTTCAATATTTCGCATTCAATTTTATTTATAAAGACTGTTGAGTTTTTTTAATATTAATATTAATTAAAATTAATATTAAAAAATTAAATATTAATGAAGTGAATGTGAAATGCTTATTCTAGAAGGATGGATAGATGGCATAACTGCGTCCGGAGTTGTTATTTTTGGATTAATATTTGGATTATTCTTCTTATTTAAATCGCAAAAATCTGGTGCTAGGATTTTAACTTTTTTAGGTTTAGTAAATATTTTAGCAGGACTTATGTATTTAGGTGTCTTTACAGATTTTTTAGTTGTTCTTGCAACGGAAAACAATTTAGATAATACTACTGGCTTAGTTGGAATATTAAGTTACATTTGGTTCGCACCTGCGATGATAATCGCCCTTTATATCGGTGCTGAACTCCTAGTACCAAAGAAAAAGTGGTATCTTATGTTCATAATCTTCATTTTAAGCGTTATATTTGAAGTGTTTTTCATCTTAGATCCAATGGGCACTTTTAATTTCGTTGATCCAGAATTTCCAGGGGAGACATTAATTGATTATAACGTAAACATGTTTACTCCGGCAGGTATTATAATGGCAATTTTATTATTAGCCGTTTTAGTAATACTTGGCTTTGGGTTCTTAATAAAAAGCATCAAGTCTGGTGGTGTATTAAGGAAAAGATTTTTTCTCTTATCAATGGGATCTATATGCTTCTGTATTTTCGGATTAATGGAAGGATTAACTGCTCCAGGATTGATGGTAATTTTTGTTAGAATCGGATATTTAACTAGTTTTTGGCTAATGTATTACGGGCTAAAAACTTAAATTTCTTTTTTTTCATTTTTTCATATTAAAATGCAAAAATTATTTGTATTGTATTCAGTTTTTTTCTATTAAATTACAAAAATTGGTCTATAGTTGTTTTTTATTAGAAAGAATCATTAATTTTATTAGGACTTACAGTCTAAAATATATTTAATGACACTCAATTATAATTATTGTTAAAATATGAGTAAAACAAGTTTAAAAAAAGAATTTCAAATAAATAATGATTCTACCATTATTGATATTCAAGACATTAAGAAGTATTTCAAAGATGTTAAAGCCGTAGATGGACTCTCTTTAAAAGTAAAGAAAGGAGAATTATTTAGTATTCTGGGTCCCAATGGTGCTGGAAAAACAACCTTAGTTCGAATGTTAACAACTATCTTAACCCCAACCTCAGGGAATGCTTACATAAAAGGGCACAGCTTAAAAACAGAAAAAAGTGCAATTGTTAGATTTATTGGTGTTTCCCCTCAAGAAGTTGTATTATATGATGTTTTAAGAGCTGAAGAAAACGTAGAGTTTGTTGCTCATATGCATGGAATATCAAACAAGGAGACTAAAGAAAAAGCAAAAATCTTATTAGAAAAATTTGGTATTGCAGGTCGTAAGACTTGGTCAAAAAATTTCTCAGGTGGAATGAAGCGCCGATTGAACCTTGCTATGGCTTTAGTATTCGATCCTGAAATTCTCTTTCTTGATGAGCCTACTGCTGGTCTTGATCCTCAAGCAAGGCGATTTGTTTGGGATTATATTCGTGAATTAAAGAGTAAAGATATTACGATTATTCTTCTGACACATGATATGGTGGAAGCAGATTCTCTTAGTGATCGTGTGGCAATAATCGATCGTGGTAAAATAATTGCTCAAGGAACACCTACCGAGTTGAAAGAAAAACATGGAAGTGACAATGTGTTAGAGATATCATTTATTGAGCAAATAGATTTGAATAATGTAAAAAATAGTTTAGGAAAAATCTCATTTGTAACTAATTCAAAAGAAATTATTAAAAAAGGAAGAAAAACACTCCTAATATCTTTCAAAGGTGGTTTGAAAGAATTTATCCACATTCTCCAGTCGGGATTTATTAATAATATTAATGAGGTTGAAAATCTGAAATTTCGCCAGAATTCTCTTGAAGATGTATTTTTAAACTTAACAGGAAAGAGGTTAAGAGATTAAATGAAATTACTGGATAATAAAGCAATTCAAATTGCTATTAAAAATTTCAAGGATAAAATTCGTCATTGGCAATATGTATTTTTTTCTCTCGTACTTCCAATCATGTTTACTA
>Ga0114922_10003336_pt1 | contig 14989 bp, 11 predicted proteins | sample AartaG_FD_100975 | JGI IMG/M metagenome (GOLD analysis project Ga0114922, IMG submission 100975) | Deep subsurface microbial communities from Aarhus Bay to uncover new lineages of life (NeLLi) - Aarhus_00045 metaG | ecosystem: Environmental > Aquatic > Marine > Oceanic > Sediment | place...
TGCAGTCGATGCCGTTTGCATACGATAATGCTGTCGGAATATCCGAGGCTACTTTGAATTTAACTTCCAAGCGCGACTGGACAGTGAATGGTGTCAACACATTGACAATTTGGTTCAGAGGCACTGCGGGTAACGCCGCTGAGAATTTGTATGTTGCCCTTAACGGCAGCGCTGTGGTCAATCATGATAATCCCAACGCAGCAGCACAAGTAACCTCCTGGACGGCATGGAATATCGACCTGACGCGCTTTGCCGACCAGGGCGTGGACCTCACTAATGTAACTTCGATTACTCTTGGTCTTGGCAATAAGAATAATCCGGTTGCCGGTGGTTCGGGTATGTTATACTTCGATGACATTCGTCTCTATCCACCGGCACCCTAAGCAGGAACCGGCGGTTAAGACCGAATAGTTGATATTGCAGATTTGTAAATTCGGGGTCTATGCCGAGTAATTCGGTATAGGCCCCTTTTTCTTTGAGCAATATATTGCGGGCAAAGCCTGGCTGCTCCTCAAGACAGAGACTGGCAAGTCCAGGTCAAGCTTTCCGGTGCTTCTTAATGTAATCATCTCTCACTGCCGTACCTAACCCCGGCACATCCGGCACCAACACTTCACCATCAGCCATTGAGGTGTCACAGTAAAATTGAAAGCCCCCGGATGCTTAAAACAGATCCTGACAAAAAAGCCTCTGCTCTGCTTGGGAGTGAATCAAACAAAACAGAGGCACAGGCGATAGTGTATATCTAACACACTTAACCGCCTCCCTCCCTCGAAAAACCAATCATCAATAACTATAAATAAGTGCCGGCAGCGACACCAAATGTAACGCTTTTTTCGCTATTCCACCGGCGAGCCGATGTGATAATCGCCGTCCCATAGTTCCCCCAATGCGGAAATCTTTGACAGGGCCGTAGAAGTGGTGTAAATAATGTATCTCCTTAGCGTTTATATGCTTCTGCCGCCTTAGACGAATAATAATGCATCATCCCTGCAAGAGGGATTGTAGTGTGGCATTCATAACATTCACCGCCTCTCGTAATCCGGGATTTCGAAGTACAAAAACTTTTCAAAGCGGCCAAAAAATAAAGTCCGGTAACAAAACAAGAGCTTTGATAAATCCTGATATAAGTAAATCTTTGGGAGTAGCCATCGCCACGCTCCGTCATCATCATCGTATCAAGGCCGGGACAAAGGAGCATTGTGGGTTGTAGAGAAAAAACTCTTAGATTCTTTGAACCGGCTTAAGAAGTCTTCCGAAAGCAATACAAAAAGAGCTTCATATATTCGCTTCAACGCTTTTTTAGTCCTATATTCTGATAAAGTTGCTGTCCGAATACGACGATTAATGGTTATTACAAAAGTTAGTATCTACATTTAACAGTGTTTTATTCTATAGAATCCTTGCCTTGTAGGAGATGGATTGGGGGTAACTTCAAAAGAGGAGAAATAAAGATGTTTAAAATAGAAGACATTATGACAAAGGATGTAATTACAGTTAACCAGGAAACTACGATACAAGAGGCCATAAGGATTATAGTTGAAAATAATATTACAGGACTGCCGGTGGTCAACGACAAGATGCAGCTGGTCGGTATCATCTCAGAAAAAGACGTAATGACACTGCTGTATAATGTTGGCAGCAGAACGGGCAGGGTCGAGGAATTTATGACACGGAAAGTCGTCTGTTTCGACCTGGAAGACAGCGTGGTGGATGTTTGCGATTGCCTTGTCAACAACCACTTTCGAAGAGTCCCGATAGTCACCGGGCCGAAGAAAAAGCTGGTGGGAATCATCACAAGAAAGAACATAGTCCAAAGAATATCCGAGTGCCAGGATTTCTTCAGAGATACACCACACAAAAAGGACGAGTATGCCGATGTTAAAGCTCGGGTTTAGCTGCTGAAACCACCAGGCATTTAATTCTCAGATAAATTTCCTCTCGAGGTGCTAAAAGTTTCTGGAGAATAAAATGAACATCCCTGAAATTGAAAGGTCGATTACAGAGGCTATTTACAACAGACCAAAAGTGACAACAGCCCCTTTGAACCTTTACTTATACGACTCGAAGCTTGTCTGCGGCGCAAGAATAGTCATGCCCAAAAATGCAAAATTCGTAGCTTACGTGCACGACAACTGTCTCGAAAAAGGTTTCAACGGTAAGGAATGGAAACTGATTGTACAAAAGATAAACCTGCTTGCAAACAACCGGTATGACAACGATAACAAACCAAAGGAGACCTCAGACAAAAAACAGCTTAAGCAGACAGGATTCAACGAGCGAAGGTCAGAGCAAAGATTATATTATCGCCGTCCGATGTGGTATTTCCAAAGCCTTAACAAAACTCGTCACAAAGGCCAGATGGTCGATATCTCAAGTAACGGCATGGGATTTACCTGCTCTATGTCTGAGCAAAACCTTCTTGCTGACAGACAGAAGATTACGACCCGGCTTGATGTGCCGCTTTTTGGCAAAGATGGCAGTTATGACATGGTAAGATTCGACCGGACAGGTCGAATTCGAAGAGTGGAAAAAGTAAATAATTCCATCCACCGCATTGCTCTTGAGTTCACTCAGCCTCTGCCTTTCAAACCTGCCGAGCAGGGACTGCCCAGCTCTGTAATAGAGCAAAAACTCACCGCATTGTAACTTTTAAGTTTATTCCTAATAACCCTTAAGACAACAAAATCATTTATTACAAGATAACAGAAAAGCCTATTTCTTTTTCTTCAGGTGATAATCCGCAAAGTCCAGAAACCTTTGCCAGTCATACATCTCGATGGAATGACCTCCCTTGCGGATGTGGTATCCTACATCACTTTCAATAATCGCTTTGCCGGCCGGCGGTGACGATTCTGAGGCCAGCCCTTTCTTTCCAAGCAGATGATACACTTCGCCCGCGTGGTAGGCTGACAGATACTCGCCCCGTCCGTCCGCCCAGGTATCCTCAACCCCGCTGTGCACGTAAACCGGACGCGGCGCAATGCACGCCAGAAGCATATGCTGGTCAACCGGCAAATCGTCTTCCCGGTTCACAAACTTCCATGCATTCCGGCAGAGCCAGTAAGGAAAGCGTGTGACCATCTTCTCTAACGTCTCACCCGAACGTCTCCGCCAAAGGGCCGCCCCGGCGCATCCTGACTGCGCCGAAATCGCAAGAGCAAAACGCTCGTCCTGTGCGGCCGTCCAGAGCGCCGCCTTGCCCATCTTCGAATGCCCCATTATTGCAACGCGATTCTGGTCAACATCGCTGTCAGTTTCAAGATAATCCATCGCCCGCATGGCGCCCCAGGCCACTGCCGAAAGCACACCCCATTCGTGAGCTTTGGGAAAGCTCTGCCCTTTCCTGTAAAACAGCCGATGAATTCCTCTGAGGAATTCCATTTCGTTGTGCCCCACGAGGTCCTGCTGATACACCGCGACAAAGGCATAGCCGCGGTCGAAAAATTCACCGAGTGGCCATCCGTTTCTAAGCCGGCCGCGTTGCCTCGGATGCGCATCGAAGTCGCGCGAACCGGTATTATTGAAACTGTGCTTCATGAAGGCCGGCACCGGTTTGGCTGCTTTGTTGGGCACAAAAACCAGCACTAACATTTCCGCCTTGCCCTTGTCATTGCTCAAGCGAATCTGAACGTCTTTGCGCGTGGCTTTGCCGCCCATGAATTTCGTGTCGGTTTTTATCACTTTGAACTGCGTTTTAATTGGGCTCTGGGGTTCCGGGACACGGCCGTAAACAAGGTTACTGAACAGCGAAAGGATCTGCGGACGCCGAATGTTCTTCCATTCTTCGGGCGTTGTTACCCTCTTACCTTCGGCGGTAACCAAAAGCTCGGGAAGGTCGTAATGGGGTATCTTACTCTCATCATAAATGACATCACTGTCGTACTCCTTCGGTTCACGGCTCAATACAAGTGTGCTGCTCAACAGCAGAACCACAATACAAATGGTCACTTTCTTCATCATTTATTCCTTTCTTTTGGTAAATCTGGTCATTCCAATATCAAACCTGTCTATACAATCCGGCTTTACAGTACATGATAATATCAAAATCTTCCCCGAATTGCATGCCCTGTCTCCTTCTACTGATTTGAGCGGATAAAAAAACAGGACAATTCTATACTCACCTGGAACCGATACTTGTCCTGCTATGAATGTGTTTCCCTAACCCCCCACAGAATCCGGGCTGAGTTTCTAACAGGGCCGCTTTTAAGTTACTGGCAAATAGAAAAGCCCCCACGGTAAGGAGGAAAAGGGAATGTGTAAACCCGCAGGGGCCCTTATACTCAAACGACATTTTAATAAGAACCATCTTACTTATATTCGGCCCCTAAAAGAACAAATCTTCGCATCGGAGGTACAGCAGATAGAGAAAAAAGGTTTTCCCATCCCAATCATCCTCCGTAACTAATATTCATTGTATCCGTATAATGACATAAGTCAAGAGAAATTTGTCGCAAATGAGATTGTTTTTCGCAGATATTAGAAATAAATCCTAAAAAATCAGCTTTAATTCTCGCCGTTATCGCACCCAGTGTGAGCTGCAGGAAAACACACGTTAGTGGTACTCAACAACCACATAAGCATAATCCACTAATGTTTTTCCATTAGCAATATTGTTATTATTTTTAATTTGTAACTGAAGGGAATTTATCTTTTCGGCTGTATCTACGACACTTGTTATGTCCCATGCGTCAACCGCCTCGCTTGATTCTCCTTCGTGCACCGGGGCCTTCATTGTCGCCCAAACCGCCGGCTTGCCCGGCCGGCCTGTACCAATTGACCATTCTAATTTTCCCTCGGCACATCGTTCTTCCTCGAAGTGTTCGACAAAAAGAACTGCCGATTTTATCGCAGCATTTGCAGGAAGAGAAACATCTGAAAATTCATAGTATATGTACGAGCCGGCCCCGGTTTCCAGCCGGTTATCATCACTGAATTGGACAACATCGCTTTTACCGCTCGCCGATGCAGTTATTGTAAGCGGTTCCGGATTCGCCGCAATCGTCAATAATTGGGTATCTGAGACTGGAACGCTTTTTTCTTCATCGACTTTGAACGTGATATTGTCTGAGCTTTCGGAGTTCAACGGCGGCGCATTAGCCATACCGGTCGCCGGCCCATCCAGGCTCTCGAGGGGCAAATCTGCTGCCGCATCGGAATTCAGCAGCTCTTTATCAGTATTACTTTCCATTAAGTTAACCGGTGGCGGTGTCTCCTCCGTTATTACTGCACCACCAGGTTCGGCCGGCGGTGGACCGCTGCCCACGCTTAGTGCAAATGTTATAGCCGAGAAAATTACTAATACCAGCAAAAGAATAAATTTCCTCTTTATATTTCCGGGATGGAAAATGTTCCGGCGGATTCGCCCTAAAGTATATACCCCCTCTTCAGGCCGTTCCAAAAATCTCCGGCGCTCTTTTATTTCCGTCTTACGGCCCTCTTTCGCTTGGGCAATCGCCTCTGTCTTTACTTGTCCTTTAGCTTCGATTGGCTTTTCCTTCGCCTCGGTCAGCGCCGCCGCATACGATTGGACCTTTTCTTCTGCCTTGGATTTGGCCGCCGCTATCGAATCTTCAAGCTGAGACTCGGCTCTTTTCCGTTCCTCGATTTCAGACTTCAGACTTTCTTCTGCTTCTGCTCTGGCGAGAGCTTCAGCATTAAGCTGTTCTTTGGTTTCGTTTAGCTGCTCCTCAGCCTGAGCTAATGCCGCCTCATACGACTGCACCTTTTCTTCTGCTTCTTTTACTTGGGCACTGGCTGTCGCCATCGCTTCCTTGGCCTTGGCCTCGGCTCTCTCTACAAGGACACTATACCTGTTAAACTGAGTAAGAAGCATCTTCTCCGCTTCAGCCTTAACTTTTCGCTCAATCGCAGATTTGGTCTCAATCTCCACCCTGAGCTTTTCCTCTGCTTGTGCTCTTGCCCGCGATTCGGCTTTTAGACTTTCCGCCATTTTGGCCATTGCCCTCGCGGTTTTCTTGTTAAACCAGGCAGCCATACCTCATCTCCCATAACAGTAAGGTCTGCGAAATACGACGCTATATTGAATGAAGAAAAGACTATTACCTCCAATATATATGATTGATGGCCTTTTCTTATTCGTCCTCCATGAGCTTTTTGGAACTCCTCACGCCTAATAAATAATATACAGCCAAAATTCATTAAATCAAGGAAAAAAAAGAGTCGAATATTGTTTTTTGTGCAAAATAAAATAGAATAACGGCTTTGGAAAAGGCCGAAATGAAGTGCATCGTTGAGTTTTTCAAAGAAAGAAGGGATAAAGTTATGAAAAAGGCAATAATAATACTACTTCTAAGCGGATTACTCGGTGGTTGTGGCGCCGTAAAAGGTCTCCAGGCAAGCGCTAACAGAAACCAGCTCGACAGGTTGAAGGTCGGCATGACGACAGACCAGGTCAGGCAAGCCATGGGCAAACCGTACAAAAGTGAGTTTTATGGCACAAAGCAAATGTGGTTTTACATAACCGAATGGCAATCCGACGGCCAAACCACTTTGGATGAAATGACACCTTTGGTATTCGAAAATGATATACTTCTGGGCTGGGGCCATAACTTTGTGAAAGATAGAGTCAGAAGATATGACATAAGAGTAAGGTAAGCAAAACCAAAAGGCCAAGTCAGGAACCGTGTATTTTTCAGCAACTTGTCCGGACCAGTTGGGCCGTCTGCTCATCGACGGCAGATCAAGACCGAACAAAACAGTTGATACCATTTTGGGACAAATGCCATAGTTAATGAAAGTTTTATATGTATCCACGTTTGTTTGAGATCCCCTTGCTCCCCCTGACAATCGGCACCTTCGGACCAGTGATGGTGCTTGGCTTTCTCATGGCGCTTTTCTTAACGAGGCGACTGACCAGACGGGCGAACCTGGATCATACAATAATGACCAATGCCGCATTGTACTCGCTTATCGCTGGTGTCGTAGGCGCACGGGCATTCTTCGTGGTCCACCACTTCGACCAGTTTCGAGGAAATCTCCTTGGTATTGTTGCCACATGGCGGGGAGGTCTGGAATTCATCGGCGGAGTAATCGTGGCGACGGGCCTGCTGTTACTTTACCTGCACTTTCACAAACTGCCTGTCCGCCGGTATCTGGACATCCTTGTCATTGGCCTGATGATGGGGCTGGCATTCGGACGGATAGGATGTTTCTTAAATGCCTGCTGCTTCGGCAAGCCTGCGAGCCTGCCCTGGGGCGTTCGCTTTCCCTACAGGTCGTTCGTCTATATCAGCCAAATAAATCCCGACCCAAAGAGGAACAGGACCGTTCCGCATCTTCACCTGCCGCAGGCCGACTACCTCAGCTTCTATGACGAGCAGGGTAAATGGTATCCCAAACCCCTGGAAGACCTCACAGAAATGCAGCGGTATGAGGTCACAAAAGGCAGGTATCGTTGCCTTGCCGTACATCCCTCACAGCTTTACTCATCCGCCAACGCATTGCTGTTGTGTATTATTCTATATTTGTTCTGGCGAAAAAGTCTGAGCAGAACCGCCTCGGAAAAGCCCCCCAAAAGACTCGACCGGCCGGGCTCGATAACCGCACTCATGCTAATCCTGTATGGCTTTACCCGATTCCTAATTGAATTTATCAGAGACGACAATCCATACGAGATTGGCTCTTTGACAATCTCACAGATTCTCGGCATAGTCATGATTATTTCAGGAATCGCCCTGCTCGGACTATTGCCCTACATCAAATCAGACACCCCGCCCGACACCGAGGCCTCCTGACGAAAATAATTGAAGCAACAGAACACAACAGCCTGTCGTTAAGATAAGCTTTACTTACAAACCACTCTGTTATATTATAGAATCACAGTCGCTAAGGTTCTTAATATACAGATTATATACGATACTTAATAAATTGACCCGCAGCTCAAATAAGAAGGAGGTTAATACTATGAAGCGGATTTTATTATGCTTACTTATCGTCACAAGTTTCACAACGACCTCGGCCGGCGAAAGGCTGAAGAAACAGCTCGACTTCTCCGCTGACAGGATTGAGTCGAAAGTCATCGAATGGCGACGTAATTTTCATCAGTTCCCCGAACTGTCTAACAGGGAATTCAAGACTGCCAAAAAGATTGAAGAGCACCTTAAGAATCTTGGCCTGAACGTAAAAACCGGCATCGCACATACCGGTGTTGTCGCCCTTTTGAAAGGAGGAAAACCCGGGCCCGTCGTCGGACTTCGCGCCGATATCGATGCCCTGCCCGTCACCGAGCGTGTGGATGTGCCGTTTGCCTCCAAGGTACGCTCCACTTACAACGGGCACGATGTCGGTGTGATGCACGCCTGCGGCCACGATGCGCACATTGCTATTTTAATGGGTGTCGCCGAGATTCTTACTTCGATGAAAAAGGACCTGCCCGGAAGTGTGAAATTTATCTTCCAGCCAGCCGAAGAAGGCGCACCGCAGGATGAAGAAGGCGGTGCCGAGCTAATGGTCAAAGAAGGTGTCCTGAAAAATCCCGAAGTCGATGTAATTTTCGGTTTACATGTTCGCTCGATTGCACCGGTCGGCACTATCTCCTATCGGCCCCGAAGTCTAATGGCGGCCGTTGACGGCCTGCGTATTACAGTCAAAGGAAAGCAAACCCACGGCTCCACACCATGGACCGGTATCGACCCGATTACTGCCTCCGCACAGATTATCATAGGCCTCCAGACAATCATCAGCAGACAAACACAACTGACCGAAGAAGCCGCGGTTATAACTATTGGGAGCATTCACGGCGGTGTAAGAAGCAATATTATCCCCGAAAAAGTCGAGCTTATAGGAACAATCCGCACCCTCAATACCGATATGCAGGACAAGATTCACGAAAAGATAAGGCTGACCGCAACGAAAATTGCCGAAAGCGCCGGCGCTATTGCCGATGTCCGGATTACTAAAGGCTACCCCATAACATACAACGACCCTGAGCTTACCGAAATGATGCTCCATTCACTGCATCAAGTCGCAGGCAAGGAAAATGTAAAGCTCATCAAGGCTATAACCGGCGCCGAGGACTTCTCATTTTTCCAGAAGCAGATTCCAGGCATGTATTTTTTCGTCGGCGCAATGCCCGAATCCACCAGGCCCGAAGATGCACCGCCTCATCACAGTCCGGACTTTTATATAGATGAAGGCTGTTTGAAGCTCGGCATCAGGGCTTTGTCATATCTGACACTGGACTATATGGAAAAACACGAAAATTAAATGCAAAACTGTTAACAAAAACCCTGTACGACAAAATAACTCAAAGCCGCCCTTGACAAAATGACAAGACAGCATTTACATACGTATCAGAAAGAAGACAATACAGAAACCGCGGCCGGGCTCCGGCGTCGCATACATGTTGTCGTGTGCCGGCCGTATTATGAACAATCCAGAGGCTATTAGAAAAAATGGAGGTTACTACATGATTACGGAGATCATCGCTCAGGAACTTGACACCGAACAATTCATAACTGAGAAGGTAAAAGAAATCAAAGACACCGTTGCCGATGGTACGGCCATCAACGCACTCTCAGGAGGCGTAGATTCATCTGCGGTCACGATGCTCGGCCATCGTGCCCTGGGGCCGCAGCTAAGGACCGTCTTCGTCGAAAACGGCCTCATGCGAGCCGGAGAAGCCGAACAGGTCGTGGGCTTTTTCCAAAAGCTCGGCGTCACGGTCGAGGTTGTCGATGCACGCAAAGAGTTCTTCGCCGCGCTCGATGGAATCACCGATCCGGAGCAGAAACGCCAAGCCGTTACACAGACCTTCTATAAAAATATCTTCGGACGTATTGTCAGAGAAAGTAACGCCAAACACCTTCTGCAGGGCACTATCCTGACCGATGTCGATGAGACCGTCGCCGGAATCAAACGCCAGCATAATGTCTTCGAACAGCTCGGCATCGACCCCCAGGAGGCATTCGGCTACAAAATCATCGAGCCGCTCATTCAGCTACGCAAGGACGGCGTCAGAAGGGTAGGCAAGGCCCTGGGTCTGCCCGTCGAGCTTTTCGACCGCATCCCCTTCCCCGGCCCCGCACTTGCCGCACGTGTCATTGGCCAGGTTACCCCGGATCGAATAGAGACCGTCCGCAAGGCCACAGTCATCGTCGAACGCCTGCTCAAGGACACCGGCGCTTTCCAGTATATGGCCATCCTCCATGAAGACCGCGTAACCGGAATGCGCGATGGCAAACGCGACTTCGGCCTGCAAATTGAGCTGCGCTGCTGGGACAGTATCGACGCAAGGACCGCATCCCCGACACAGCTCCCGTATGAAACCTTGACTAACCTGGCCGAAGAGATTATCCGGGACGTCCCCGGCGTAGTAAGCGTCACGTACAACATTGCCAGCAAGCCGCCCTCGACTATCGAGGCAATCTGATATGCTCCGGAGTTTACCCCCGGGAACTGCTCCCTTGACTTACTACAGGGGGCAATACGCAATAATAAATAATCGTTATTTAACCCCGATATGGATGCTCCCAGGGCCTGCGGTACCTGCGCTGCAGAAGCTTCGCAGCTTCGGGATTACCAACTATCCTTTGAGATTCCCTGTCCCATACAATCCTGCTCTCCGTTTCATAGGAAATCATGGCTAATTTCACGGTGGCGGTGGAATAATGTCCCTCTTCCGTCGTGCAAAGGGGCTGTCTGCGCTTGTGCACAGCTTCGAGGAATTCAGCCATATGGGCCGGTCCCATATCACTCGCAATCTCATTCACTTTGGGTTGCGTGTTCCTGCCCTTCGCAATGATTATCCACCTTCTGTCGGTTGCAAAGACCGTCCCCTTCTCGCCATAAAAGAAAATCCCGTTCGAGACTTCCGGCCTGTACTCTTGTGCCCCCCAAATGCGATGACGCCAGATTACCGGACATTTCTCGAAATCAAAATGGACCGTCAGTATATCAGGCGTAGTAATCTTGCCTTTGAAATAGTAAAGCCCCCCTGCCGCCTGAACTGCTCGCGGCATGGTCTCTCCCAGGACCCAGCGAGTTGCGTCGACCAGGTGGATGCCCCAGTCAACTAAGTGACCGTGCCCGTATTCTTTCTCCAGCCTCCACGCAAAATGACCTATCTGGGGGCAATACGGCAGCTTGGGCGCTGGCCCACACCACATGTCCCAGTCCAGACTTTCCGGCGGCTCCTGCGGCGTAGTGTCCCGCAAACCGGCCGTGTAGTGAATTTGAGCCTCGGCCTGAACGACTCGCCCGATATTGCCCTGCCGAATATACTGCCGCGCCTGCCCGATTGCCTTGCTCTGCCTGCGCTGAAAACCAATTTGCACTATCCGCCCGCTCTTCTTCGCCGCCTCAACCATAGCCTGCCCTTCTCGTATATCATAGGCCAGCGGCTTCTCGCAATATACATCGAGACCCTTCTCCACCGCATCGATAAACATAAGCGCATGCCAGTGCGGCGGCGTTGCTATAATCACGGCCTCCAATCCCGGCGCCCTTAAAAGCTCCTTGTAGTATTTGAAAGTCTTGGGGCGTGCCCCCTGCATCTTCTCGATATTGTCCGCACTGCTTTTCAAGTGCTCGCTGTCAATATCACAAATCGCAATTATCTCGACACCGCCTACCTTAAACGCGGCCCTCACATCCGCCATACCATACCCGCCGCAGCCGATTAAGCCTACTTTTAGCTTGTCTCTTCCAACCTCCGAGCCCCCGTAGAGCATTGTCGTCATTCCCACAGTTCCGGCCATAGTCGCCCCGATAAATTTCCGTCGATTCATCTTTTCCATCGTAAAATTTCCCTTCTGCCTGCCCACGCAATGCAAATATCAACCTGTAATATTCTTTTAAAAAAAGACAAACACAATCTTTTTTGACACAAAATAATAACCTGTCCCACACATCCAATAAATAAGATTATCATACATTTAAGAATTGGTTTGTCAATACTGCCCCACCTGAGTTTACCCCCGAGAACTACCCTCTTGGCCTTACAACAGGGGGCTGTGCCTATAATAATCTGACGCGCACCGACCGGAGCTCACGCCAATTCATACTGATCTGGCAAAGTGTAATTTTTCCTCTACTCAGCAGGGTAATTCGCGTTTTCTATTGAATTCTGTTGGATCGCGCGTAACGTTGCATTGATCTCCAATGCTTAGACTAAGAAAGTATGAAGGTATTGGGAATGCTTTACTGTCATAAGGTTCTGCAACAGTCCGCCACAGATAGTCCGTCCGTTCCAAATGACCGATTATCACTCTGGCTTCCTGGCGGCTAATGCGGACCGTGCTCCAGAATTCAGGATACTGGCTCTTCGGCTCAAGAACAGTGAGCCAAAGGGATTTAAGCGGCGAATCTTGCTCGTCCATACGGAGAATCTTGAGATTGAAGCGATCTGCCACTCGTCTGAGTTCTAAGGCTACTCTTTTGGTAAGAGCTTCCTTGTCGCCCAGCAGGACCACCAAATCCGCCCATCCGGAATGAAGACCAATCCGCCGAGCTTCAGGATCATTAAAAAGAGAAAACGGCTGATTCTCATCTTTGAGCAGCCATACTTCCCGTTCATACCCGACTTGGTATTGTCCCGGCGGTGTAGAGGCAAACGCAATATTACTAAAACCATCCTTGTTGTTAAAATAAACAGGACGTCTTGCGGCCAATACGCACGTCTCCAGACCAAGTCTAATACTCCCTCCGGGTTCTAATATGTGCTTACGATAATAAACCGGATCAGAGCGAATCGAAGGAGGACCAAATAATACTGAGACTCGTGCACCTGTCGAATCGAGAATTAGAGGCAGCCGTAACGAAGTCACCATCATCATGAACACGATTGGCCGGGCCGAAGTATTGCGCACATAGTAAATAGGGGTTACCGTGTTTCCAATGCGCAAGGTATCTTCGGCAAGGTACATGCCTGCTTGCAGCCCACGGATTGCCTCTCCCCAGACGACCTTCCTCTTCTCCTCTGAGGGCATCTCGTTGACCTTGGGGGGACCCGTGGCGGGCCCGCAGATATTCAGGTTGGCTCTTTCCGGTTTGCTCGCACAACTCAGGCAAACAAAAAGGCAGACAGCGACTATTGCTATGGCCCGGCCTCCGATGGTCGACCTGAGGAGAAATCTATAATTGACTAACATTACATTCTACCTTCTTAAAAGCCGAACTATTTCTTATATGGTTTCCACACAACATCGCAAGTCTTTCGTCATTCAGAAAAATCCCGGCCGCTGCTGTACTCTCCTAAAATACAAATACACTTTAATCTGTCAAGGAAAACGACAAATAAATCTGACTTTTTCCCCATTAGGATCAACAGTCTGGGATATAGTTGTTGCCCGCTTTATTGCGCACTATAATGGCTGGGTTGGCCCTTCAAGTCAATATTCATATGATAATTCTCTGGTTCCTCTACACAAGGAGTACTTGACATTTTTTGACATTCATGTTAAAATATATAGATTAGTTGGAGCCTGGCCAAAAAAGCTGGCAGGTTAGATAGAAGGAGTTGGCGAGCTATGAATAGGCGATATGCTTTTACCCTGATTGAGTTATTGGTTGTCATTGCAATAATTGCTTTGCTTCTGGCCATTCTGCTGCCCGCCTTAAGCAGAGTACGGGAGCAAACAAAGAGAGTTGTTTGCTCCTCTCAACTCAGACAGCAGACGCTGGCAATGGTATGTTACACGGAAAACTATGACGGCAAGGTTATGGGGGTAGGTGGGCCCGGCAATCCATATTGGTTCCACTTGATTGCTCCCTTTCTCGGGGACAAGCGATACGAGAAAGATCCACAGGCCGCCTTCGAAGGTGTCATGCAAGTGATCATTTGCCCGTCCGTGACAGAGCGGGCTGATGGCGATTCTTTGCAGCGGGGCACCGCTATTCGGTCCTGGGCATTCTGGTGGGGTAGCCATGGCGAAAGCTATGCTGAGGGCAGCTACACGATCAATTCATGGCTTCAGCCAACCGGATATTATCAGCTTGATACGAGCAATCCGGATCACGGCTATTTCTACCAGAGCTTCTCTGATGCTCGACCTGATGTTCCTTTGTTTGGCGATGGGATGTGGGTCGACGCCTGGCCTCGGAGCACCGATCCGCCTCCGTCGAACTCATTTGATGGCGATGACGGCCAGATAGCCAATATGCACAGGTTTTGTATCGCCAGACACAAGCGTGCTATCAATCTGACTTACGTCGATACTCACATAGCCGCCGTAGAGTTGGAGGACTTGTGGTCGCAGTATTGGCATCGGGGCTATGAACCCAGATACGATGTTGTTGTCCCGGATTGATTCTGTTCCATGACAAATCTGACCTTTTCTCCCTTAGCATCGACAGTTTACTTGTTCTTCTACCGGAAAAATACAGCCCAAGGTCACGAGTCGACACAAGAGTTTATCCCCAATGTGAGCTTACTTGCTATCCTGTTGGGGGTCATCCTGAGCGTAGCCGAAGGATCTGATTAAATAGCCGCCCGAAGGGCCTCCTCAATTATGCTATTTAATTTTTGATTTTTTATATTACTTGCCTATCTCCCCTCTATCCAAAGTCCATACTCATATGATATCATATTCGTTCCCTAACGCTTGAACTCAGCTGCCCGACCGAAGGGAGGGTCAGCTGTAGTGAATTGTTATACGTCTTTAATATATTTTTTATATTCTTCCGTAGGTTCTCCTGTGACTGAATAAATGTATATTGTAAGTCCGTTTGGATCTTTAATTCCAAAGCCGCGCTCACCCCATGGATGATCTTTGATCGGCATTACTATATTTAGTTTTTCACTCGTTATTTTATTATACGCCAGATCAACATCATCTACATTAAAATTAAACCCCAATCCGGTACTATCTGACGGTTTATCCTCCGGGCTTTGAGGGGCCACAAATTCCAATATAGTAGAAATGTCTCCAAGCTTTAAGTTTACATACCCATCCTTTTCAAATATAGTTGTTGCTCCCAAATATTTTTCATAAAACTCTTTTGTTTCCTGCACCTTATCAGTAGTGAA
>Ga0114922_10003337_pt1 | contig 14988 bp, 9 predicted proteins | sample AartaG_FD_100975 | JGI IMG/M metagenome (GOLD analysis project Ga0114922, IMG submission 100975) | Deep subsurface microbial communities from Aarhus Bay to uncover new lineages of life (NeLLi) - Aarhus_00045 metaG | ecosystem: Environmental > Aquatic > Marine > Oceanic > Sediment | place: Aarhus...
AGTAAAGCTTTTGAGCATACTTCTTGATTCAGACCTGTAATTTCAGATAATTGATTGGCAATGATCGAAAAAGGCAGTGGATCATTTCTGATCAATCTGCCTTCTTTTTCCATAAGAGCAATTTCTTTTTCAAGCCATATTGCAAGTGGATTACCTATGAGTTGAGTTTCGGAATCATGGATATTGATTTCATCCTGTAATGCCTCTCTTAATTTATCTTCATCAATATTAATTTGATTCTTACCTAACGATGTTCTTAAATATTCATCGATGACCTGCTCAGGGTCAAACTGAATTCCGAATATTTTACTTGCGACCTTGGCGACTTCTTTCTTTTGATCTAATATTGATCCCCCGGAAATCATCGTCGCTGAAGTGCCAATACATTGGACTTGATTCATCGCCCGTGCTTTAATTCGGCGAATTAACATCGAAACATCCGCACCCTGCCGCCCACGATATGTATGCAGTTCATCAAATACCAGATATTTTAAATTACCATAAAGTGAATCTCGTATGGATCTTTCCTGAATTCGAGTGAGCAACAATTCCATCATCATATAATTTGTCAGAAGAATGTCAGGTGGTTGTTTCCTAATTCTCTCGCGAATCTCCCGTTTTTCTTGACCTGTGTATTGTGCGAAAGTAATTGGAAAATCTCTTTGGAAGTGCTCTTCATATATTGACTTATATTTCTGAATTTCTTCAGTCTGAGAATTAATTAGAGCATTCATCGGATATATGATGATTGCCTGAATGCCTTGCCCCGAAGAATTGGTTCGTAATAAATGGTTAAATATTGTACCTAAATAAGTCAGAGATTTTCCACTTCCCGTACCGGATGTTACAATAAAATCTTTTCCTTGACTCCCCAATTTAATGGCTTCGACCTGATGTTTGTATAAGCGGTAATCTTTAAAAATGTTGTCTAAATCATTATGAAGAACGCCTTGTGTACATAAATCATTAACGGATTCCCCATATTCAAAGGCTGGATTAAACTGAATTAATGGCTCTGGCCAGAGAACCTGATTTTCTAATTGATTCTCCACCTCTCGTCGAATTTTATCATCACTAATATTTATAAAGCTGGATATATAATCGCGATAGTCTTGCATTATTTGGGAATGAATCTTAAAGATGTCTTGTGGCATATTTGAATCCGTACGTTAATTTTGATGTTTTGTTTTATTGTATTACAATATTATGGAGGCCATCCACTAAAACCCTCATCGCCACACAATCATCCTCATTATTTTCCGGAATCCTTTGCACGATAAAGACACAAACTTTCAATCCCCCGTTCCCTCAAAAAAAAGCTTTACATAGGGTTCATATCGAAACCGTCGGTTCCGAACCTGCCCTGTGATTTCCTTGTCCTTGTTATATGATCATCAGCGTTGCAAATGGAAAGATGTTTCTTCTATACTATATCCTGCCTTTAATATAAAAAATGTTTACCTCTATATTTAAGCCAAATTTTAATTCAAGTAAGATCACAACGCCTTCAAGCCCTCCAGCAGTATCCTCATCGCCATACAATCATCCTCATTCTAATCCAAAATTTTCTACCTAATCTTCTTATTCCCCCTCTCGACCAATCAATCATACTATCTTATTGACTCCATCTAATTATTTTCTTCTTTGAATTTGTAACGACGCCTTAAATCATTCATATGGGTATAAGGCAGAAGTCCTTCATGCTGCAGGCGGCCGATAACTATGGCAGGAGAAATATCTAAATCATCGGAGAAAGCCAGAACCGCCTGTTTCGACTTGTACTTGCCGGATTGAATAAATCGCCTCCACTCACCCGCAGGTATTAAGAAATTCGAAGCGAACACATCAATTTTTCCCGTGCATTTCTCCTCGCCACGGATTCATCATACTGACACTGACGTTTAATCCAGAATGACGCCGGCGCTCCTAACACACGCTCCAATTGAATCGATGTTTCCGGTGTGATGCCTGTTTTCCCTTTAATAATTTCATTGATCGTTTTTTTGGGTCGTCCGGTTCTTTCCGCGAGCTGCGCCTGGTTCATTCCTTTTTCATCTAAAAGGTCTTTCAACGTCCCGCCCGGGTGTGACACTTCATCGGGCCTGTATTCATTTTCCCATTTATTTACCATGATAATCCTCCATTCCCAGGATTTGGATAGCCGTTACCGTATCAGGTCCAGATGGCCGTCTTCATCGTATGACACAGGGTCACCAAGAGGTTCCAAATCCATATGTTCTTCATTAATTATCCTTAAATTCAAGATCTTTCCCTCTTATTTCGTCATTTTGTGCACGACAAGTTTATCATGCACAGATTATAGTATGATTCGTGCATCATGACTTCTTGAGTAATTCCCAGAGTTTCACATTCAATTGCATTGCTGTTTTGTAGACTTTTCTTACTCCAGTTTCGAAACAAGGTCCCTCATGACCAGTTCGTATGCTGCCCGAGTATCGTATTCAAGGCCCGGTCTTGTTAATAATTGAATGTCCCTGATAAACTCACGATCTTCGATCTTTGCCTTCAAATTCTGATCAAACTGGGCGTGAGAGACCTTGGCATTTTCTGCATCCATGAATTTTAAGAATGCTACAATAATATTTGATTGGTTTACATGTTTACTGACCAGCGCATACCACAGATCGAACAAATCGCGTCCCTTTTTGCGCTGGTAAAGTGCACGCAATTTTGAACCCAATAGTTCTTCTAAGGTAAATGTCGTTATACGGGTCTCGCCACTGAACCAGGCAGAATTTAGCTTGAGCGGCTTCTGGACTATGTCAAATATCGCCAAATGTTCCCGACAATTGATTTCCAGTTTCAGCTTCATATTTACCACTGGCGGTACCTCAGATTCGAATCGAAAGATTAAAGCATTATTCCGGTTTCTCTGCCGTCGTTGAGGCTTATCCAGGAAATATAATTTTTCCCGAATCCGGTCGAAAACCGGACCAATAGGACCAGCTTTAATTTGAATCATATCAATATCTTCCGAATATCGAACTGCCGGTGCCAGGTGTAATTTGTGAATTGCGGTTCCACCTCGAAATGCCAGGTGCTCTCGAAGCATCTCGTCAGAGAAAATTTCAACCAGGCAGCGTGAAATCACCAAATCCTGTTCCACTTGCGCATCATTCTGCCAGGGTGCCACAGATCGCCAGGCCGTGATATGGGCACGGGGAATCATATGTCGGAATCCCATACAATGTTTTGAATGATCTGCCATTTTTTATCAATTGGACCGGACCGTCCTGGTCCGGACGGCGACAGGGTAACGAAATGCAATTTTTTACTTTCGATATGGTCCTGGAGTATATTTGTCAAATCCGGACGCTTCAGTATATATTCACAAATAAATCCCATCCGCTGGATCACGGATACCGGACATCTGTTCTTCAAGGCTTGTTGCATATCTTCAGAAGTCATGGACTCATTCAATTCTTCGATCATTTCGATAACACGTGAAAATCCGCCACTCTGCCTTTCAAACTGTATAAGGTCCATGGCTGTTAACACCGGACCGGATATTTTCACATATCCGGTATCTGTTTTCTTCTCGTGTACACCGGTCTTGGGCATTTCCGATTTGAGGAAAAAGGAGATCCGAATAAGTTTCACCTGAATAGGCCGTATGAGCGGTTTAGGGATCATGACGGTCCATGTTTGCGGTTGCTGGTGAGCTGCGCCATTGAGGGCCGACGCACTGACCAGGGCAATATAGTAGGGCTTCTGAAGAAAATGCATCAGATCATGGATAAACAAAGGTACGGGCAACATGCCCATTGCGGCGTATTCCGGCGGCACAATCACATAAAATCCATTGCGGACCCGGACAATACGCCCCTTTTCCATCAATCGGCTCAAGGCCATGTGAAGGGCGGTTTTTTGTTTTGGAAAACCTTCCGCAAACTCATTAAAAGTGAAAGCGTATCGTCCTTGAGTCTGCAACTGGTCAATAAAATTGTCTAAATACCGGTAGGTCATTGGGCTCTCCATTGTTAATTGTTTGCAAAATATAACGATTTTCTTGGATATTTGCAAACAATTAACAACAAACATACTCTATTAGAGGTTTTTCACTCCCTCCACCAACACCCTCATCGCCACACAATCATCCTCATTATAATCCAAGATCCTTTTCTTGATTGCTTCCTCCCCGGTGTCGATCCAGCGATGGTACCATTCTATGGACGATGCTCCAGAGGGATCTTCGTCCCGCCAGTCGAATCCCAGGTATGTTGCCAGGGTTTTGATGGAATAATCGTTGGTCGGCCATTCGGTTTTTTGGGTGACGATATCGTTGTAGAGATCGATGGTGTTTTTAGAATCGAACAGGGCTTCGATATCAGCTTCTTCCGCGACGTCGGGGTATTTATTCCGGAGTTTGCGCAGGGTCGTTTTTTCGTATGCGGAATAATAATAAACGGCACAGGGCTGGGAATCCCGGATATATGCCCATGCCTCCCGGAATGCCTTTTCCTCTTCTTCCGGTGTCGGTGCTCGGGCTAGGAATTGGACGTATCGTTCGGAGTTGGCGTTCCCATCGATTTGCTCGATGAATCCGTGCAGGTAGCAGATATCCCGGAAGGGATCGGTCTCCACGTCGTAGAAGAGGGCCTTGCCCGTTTCCGGGAAGTTGATGGGTTCTGTGGCATAGGGTCTTGCATTGGGGTCCAGGAGCAGCCTGGCCCGGTTCCGGAACTTCGTGAGGGTGGACGGTCCGATGCGGTGGAAAATGGTTTTATCGCCCCGAATGTAGTTTTCCAATTGACAATGGGCCATCTGATGGAGGTTCAGGATATGATCCATCATGATATTCCGCCTGCTCCTTCCCAGGCCGGGTATCAACGTCAGATCCTGCGATCGATGAACCTGAGATTTACAGAACGAATGCCAGTGGCATTGTTTGCATTCCGAGGCATAGGCGGCCAGGGTCTTTTCTTTCTTCCCGACAATCGCTCTTGCGATCTCCAGAGTGTTTTGATAGAGCTCCCACAGGGTATCCGGGTTCTGCGCGCTTTGAGGCGCGTTTAGATCATATCTGATTTCCCGGCCGTGAATGTCCCAGACAAAGGGTGCCTCGCCCGAGGAAAGACCGATACGTTTCAGGATGTCCGTGTAGAGGGCAAGCTGCACCGCATAATGCTTTTTGAGCTTTCCCTCCTCCATATCGGTGCCACCCTCCAGTCCCGCACCGCTCTTGATGTCGCCGGCCACATACCCATCCCCTGCTTTTCGTAATAGATCCGGTCTACCCAGAAGACCGGCGGAGCTGATTTGACCCTGATAGATGAGGGCATCGCCACTGCCCATGGCCTTGATTGTGGCGCCCTCTTTCACTTCTTCATGCAGGGGACTCAGATCCGTATAGGACATCTCCAGTCCGTCGATGACCTCCTCCTCGAATGCCGTCCCCTTCTCCCAGAGGAGCTTCACGAACCCGCTTACAGGATCCCGCTTCCCGGGGTCCCCGTAGAGATCCAGTGTGACACGATGCGGACACCGGATCAGATCATATAGCATGGATGCTGTAATGTAGTTTTCCATGAGACTTTCAACCCTTAGCTCTCAACCCTGATACTGAAAACTGTAAAGATATTTGCCGCCAACCCTGTCAGGGTTTGGAGTGACGCCATTCGTTTAACTCTGTCAGGGTTTTGGGTGACAAAAAAAACCGGTCTTCAAAAGATACACTTCACCTCTAAAGCCCGGCTGTCGTGGCCAACAAAGAAAAAGTCATTCTAAAACCTCTGTTCACCTCTCCCTTAAAAAGACAAACAGCCGGCTTTAGGTCATTTCATTATTCACATTTGGAATCTTCAATAATTCAGGATCTAAATAATAATATACAAATGCTATATATAAAAGCAAGGAAAATATTCTCAGGGCCTTATTCCATCGCATTCCATTCAGGTACAGGTCGTTTCCTGATTTTACTCAACACTTCGTCGAAACCATTCTCTATTTCCTTTTTGGAATACTGTCATCTTAATGTTAAAATATTGAACAGAGGTTTAACAAAGTATTTAATTGTGTAATTCTCCAATAGTTGTGTTGGATCGATATTGAATGAATTTCGATATACATTAAATACTTGAGATATAGTAATTAAACTTATTTTTTTAATAGCTTTTTTTATTTTAGCCTGGAATCCAGGTTAACATTCTTATGAGTTGGTATTTTTATTGCACTAAATTTAAAGAATATTTTTATTTAAGAATGTTACAGATAAGATTCCAAAAAGAGTAAGATGTATTTGATGGATATAAACATATACAAAACTGGGTAGGATTACAATGAAGACAGGGAAATCGGGATCGAGGAGTCCGATCAATCTGATGTGGATTGGCATGCTATTCAGTATGTTCTATTGGTTCCTCGAATCAGTTCGCGATGTTCTTGTATTTGAAAAAGGTAAACTTTTTCAGAGTATCTTTTTTCCGGATCCGATGTCCTTTTTGATGCGGCTTTTGGTAGTGTGCATTATCGTTTTATTTGGTGTATACGCGCAATCCGTGAGAGGGAAGGAAAAAGATCATAAAAGAGAACGTCACCGGTTTTTAAGAATGATTGGACCCATCAAGGGTGTTTTTGTGCTTGGAGCCCTCTACTGGATTCTCGAATCTGTTCGGGATGTTTTTATCTTTGGGAGAGGCGATATATTAGATCGCATATTAACTCCGGATACCAGGGCCTTGTGGATGCGACTCTTGGGAGTGTTTATTCTTTTGTTGTTTGGTATTTATGTTCAGGCTCTTATTAATGAGCGCAAGAAAGCTGAGGAGAAGCTTCAAAAACAAAGTGTGAAGTTGGAAGAGGAAGTAGAAAGACGCACTGAGTTACATACTGTTAACAAAGAACTTCAACAAGAAGTTACCGAACGCAAGCTTGTAGAGGATAAGTTGAGGTCAATGCTTAAAGAGAAGGAGATTCTTTTAAAAGAAATTCATCATCGGGTAAAAAACAATCTTCAGATCATCTGTAGTTTACTTCATCTTCAGGAAAAAAATATTATGAATGAACAGGCACGTACAATTTTAAAGGAAAGCCGGAATCGCATTAAGTCCATGGCGTTCATTCATGATAGATTATATCATTCCGAAGATTTCTCAAATATCGACCTCACAGAATATATTGAGAATTTGACGTCAAATTTATTCTATACTCTTCAAACGGAGTCCAAATCTATTAAATTAATAACAGATGTCAAAAATATTTTTCTTAGTCTTGATTCAGCTATTCCATTTGGTTTAATCATTAATGAGCTGGTTACAAATGCCCTTAAATATGCCTTTCCAAATGACAAGAGCGGTGAAATTCGGATCAGTTTTCACTCAGATAAAGATAAGATCCATACCCTTATTGTAGGTGATAATGGAGAGGGCTTACCCGAAAATTTAGACATTCATAATACAAAGACACTGGGTTTAAGATTGGTCTCTTCATTAGTGGAACAGTTAGAGGGATCCATCGATGTTGATAGAAATGGTGGTACAACTTATAAAGTAGTATTTCAGAATTAGGACTCGACCAATAAGGGAAGTGAAGATCTGGCTACTGGTTGTTGATAAAAATCTATTTTGCCATAGACAGATAGAAACCATTAATAAGCTTGAGATATGCTATCATTGGACTTGTCACTTCTGTACTCGTTCAACCCTGTCAGGATTTGAGTGCTGATATATGTTCAACCCTGAGGGTTTGGGTGTGTCAAGTATCGTCAACCTTGTCCCATTTGGGTACAGATCGTTTTTTTATTTTACTCATAACCTTATTTTTACTTATTATGTAGTAGCTTGCGGTATAAATTCATTTCAGATTGACTAAAACCGATGTACGAAAGGTTAATACAAATAAAAAAGTCCCTTCAGTAACATTACATTGATGTCCCTGAAATGCTTTTTCGACAGTCTCGTCAGGGTTTCGTCCCTGATAATTAAAACTGTTAAGATAGTCGCTGCCAACCCTGTCAGGATTTGGGGGCCAGGGTTTGAGTGCTCATCATAGACCAGAAAAACATTTTCATTGACAATACCTGTATATATTGTTATATTGGAATCGATACTTCCATTTTGAGGCGCAATATGGAATTTTACATTCCAAGATTTTTCTCATCACCGGAACAGAGTTATTTCCTGTTTGGACCTCGTGGAACCGGCAAATCGACATTTCTGAAACACCACTATCCCGATGAACTCTGGATCGATCTGCTGCAGCCCGATGTTTATCGATCCTACATAGCGAGACCCGAACGGATCATCGAAATTGTTCACGGCAATCCGGATAAAACGGTCATTATCGTAGATGAGATCCAAAAAATCCCGGATCTCTTAGGCGCCATCCACAGCCTGATTGAAGAAAAATTAAATAAACAATTCATCCTCACCGGTTCGAGCGCACGGAAACTGAAAAGAACAGGCATCGACTTGCTCGCCGGCAGGGTGTTACTGAAAACACTGCATCCCTTCGTGTTATCCGAATTGAAGTCCCCACCCCCCTTCGAAGATATACTGCGGTATGGATTGCTTCCTATTGTGATCGATTCTAAAACGCCTAAGGACGTCCTAGATACATACATTGCCCTTTATGTCCGTGAGGAGGTCCAGACAGAAGGCCTGGTCCGAAACCTCGGACATTTTTCACGTTTCTTAGAAGCCGTCAGTTTCTCTCATGGCTCCCTCCTCAACATCAGCAACGTTGCGCGTGAATGCCAGGTGGAACGAAAAGTCGTGGAGGGATATATCAAAATCCTCGAGGACATACTCCTGGCTTATCGACTTCCCGTATTTACAAAAAAGGCGAAACGCGCTCTCATTTCCCATCCTAAGTTTTATTTTTTCGATACCGGCGTTTTCCATGTACTACGCCCCAAAGGTCCTCTGGACCGACCGGAAGAAATGGCCGGTGTTGCCCTGGAAGGTCTCGTGTTCCAGCATCTCCGGGCATGGAATGCATATAGCAACAATCCCTATAATTTATATTTCTGGCGATCTCGCGGCGGCATAGAAGTAGATTTTATTCTCTATGGAGAAGATGAAATCCTCGCCATTGAAGTAAAGAACTCTAATCGCGTTAGACCTGAAGACCTTCGCTCCCTAAAGGCATTTTACAACGATTTCCCCCAATCCACACCCATCCTGCTCTACAGGGGCAAAGAAAAACTCCTGAAAAACGAGATTCGATGCATTCCCTGTGAATCCTTCTTGAAAAGCCTCTTTCCAAACAGACCATTACCCATTTGATCGAATCCCCAAAAGGGGAAAGTTTCGTGCGTTTAATCCTGACTGGATTTGGGTGACACCATGCGTTCAATCCTGGCAGTGTTTAACTGTTCACTAAGCAACTTCATATTTATGTCCCTCTTAGCAAGGGGGACTACAGGGGGTTGAAAAGGCGCTTGGGACCTCCCCCGCTGAGACTAAAGCCTCAGCGGCCCCTCCTTGTAAAGGAGGGGAAAAGAGATTGTTGTTATCGTGGAAAAATTGTGTGCGGTCACCCTGACAGGGTTTTGCTCCTGACACCGAAAACTGTTAAGATATTCTCAGGCAATCCTGTCAGAGTTTGGGTGGACGTTGTTGAGGGCTCCCCATATTTAAGCCCTGTACGAGCTTTATATGCACTGATAAGGGTACTTTTGACAAATGACACCCAAGATATCGCTCTCGTTCAACCCTGACAGGGTTTCGCCCCTGACGCTAAAAACTGTTAAGATATTCGCCGCCAACCCTGTCAGGTTTTGAGTGACAAATTCAGGGCGATTCCCGCATGTGCGGGATTTTATACCGCCCCTACTCATACCGCAGGCTTTCCAGGGGGTTCTGCAGGGCCGCTTTAACCGCCTGGAAGCTGACGGTCAGCAACGCGATTCCCAGGGCCAGGAGTCCTGAGAGGATGAAAGGATTGATACTTAAGTTTACACTATAGGCGAAGTTCTTTAACCATCGTTGCATCGCAAGATAGGCTAACGGTGTGCCAACGATAAATGCAATGGCGACCAGTTTGGTGAACTCCCTGATCAGCAATGACATGATGTGGGACGTGGATGCACCCAGTACCTTACGGACACCAATCTCCTTTGTGCGCTGCTCTGCCGTAAAGGCAGCCAATCCGAATAATCCGAGGCATCCGATTAAAATGGCAATCCCGGAGAATATTGCAGAAATCTGCCTGGTTTTTTGTTCCGCAGCGTATTGGGCTGCCAGATCGTCATCGAGAAAAGAATACTCAAAAGGTCGTTCTCCGGTAAATGAATGCCATGACTTCTCGATGCCGGATAGTGTTCCGGATATATCCTCAGGACGGATGCGAACGGATATAAAGTTGGCAAACGGACGGGGATTGAGTGCATAGATCACTGGAGAGATTTCAGTATGCAGAGGCTTGAAATGGAAATCTTTTAAAACACCGATAACCGTGTATGTCCTGAAGTGATCCGTAATACGCGCTCCTACGGGCTCGGACAAACCCAATATCTTTACGGCGGTCTCGTTGAGTACATAGCGATCCTGCTCTGTTCCAAAATCCCGCGAGAAATTACGCCCGGCAATGATTTTCATGCCCATGGTTTCCACATAATCGTAATCTGCCACGATCATGGACATGGATACGGCTCTGTCATCGGAGGTCCCTTCCAGGCGGTGCACGTTCCCATCTAAGGCCCCTCCGGGAAGACCGGCACTGCCCGATACGTGGATGACATCCGATCGTTTCAGCAGCTCCTGTTTGAATGCCTCGACCTGCTGATCCAGAACACCCGTGTTCCTGATCACAACGACATGTTCCTTGTCAAATCCCAGGTCTTTATTCAGCATAAATTCAATCTGTTGGGAGATCACCAGGGTGCTGGCAATCAAGATGATGGAAATGGCAAATTGGAATACGACAAGCGCATTACGCAGATAGCTGTTTTTGGATCCCCTGCCCAGGCTTCCCTTCAAAACAGTGACTGGCCGGAACGAGGATAGAAAAAATGCGGGATAGCTGCCGGCGAGCAGGCCAACGACACAAACAAGACCGATAATACCGGGTAAAAGGAACCCTCTATCGAAAACGGTGAAATCGAGCTCTGTTCCGGTAAGATTGTTAAAAGCCGTAAGAGAAGACAGGGCAACACCCATGGCAATGATGAGAGCGAGCCCGCTCAGAAGAGTCGATTCCGTAAGAAATTGAAGGATAAGCTGAATACGGGTCGAGCCTACCGCCTTACGAATACCGACCTCCTTGGCCCGATTGGCGAACCGGGCCGTCGTTAGATTCATGAAGTTGATACATGCAATTATTAAGACAAAAATTGAGATGCCCGAAAAAAGGTAGACATACATGATATTGCCGTTTGCCTCGATTTCCTGGTCCAGTTTGGATTTGAGATGTATGTCCTTCAACGGCTGCAGAAAAAAGCGATACCCGTTCCCCGCGGCGACAAACTCTTTAAACGAAATTTGAACTTCATCTACGACTTCCGGTGCCATGTATTTTTCGACCATCTTTGGAAATTTGGCTTCAAACTTTTTTGCATCACAGTTTTCATGAAGCAATATGTATGTAAAAGCACCCCATGCATTAATCCACTGCTGACCATTATACACGGGCAGTGTGATCAAAGAGAGAAGAAAATTGTAATGAAAGTGGGAATTCTTCGGAACATTTTCTGATACGCCCGTCACCGTGTAATCGGCGTTATTGATGGTAAGGGTCCTGCCCATGGCATCTTCATCACCAAAAAAACGCCGTGCCGTCTCCTCTGTAATCACCACAGCGTTCTGATCACAAAGAGCCGTCCCGGGGTCTCCCTGAATCAGGGGTATGGAGAAAACGTCGAAGAAATTGGGATCGGCAAAAAAAGCGCTGTTATCGTATATATGTTTATCCCCGTAGCTGATCAAAGCATTAAAATTGGTATTTGCCAATATCCGCGTGCCATGAAGTACTTCCGGGAATTCGTTTTGAAACGTCTGTGCCACAGGAAATGCCGTCCTCCCCCATAACCGTGTCTTGTCAGGGTAAATCCTCTCGATGGCAACACGGTAAATCCGGTCATTATTTTGATGAAACGCTTCGTATGAAACTTCAAACTTAACGTACATGAGAATGAGTATGAAACAGGTCATACCCAACGAAAGACCAACGATATTGATAAACGTAAACGATTTCTGATTCCATAAATTTCGAATGGCAATTTTGAGGTAGTTTTTAAACATGGGCACACCTTTATACTTCATAAGTGGGGAAAAGGTTTAGGCATTTTTTAAAATAATTTGCATCGGTGTCGGGGATGTTGTTCATCTCCGCATCTTTTCGCCTGTCACCTCCAGAATCCAATCTCCCATCACTCTTAAGGCCTCCGGCGAAATCGTCTCCTCGATCTTGCCATATTCAGCGGTCGATCCCGTCTCTGAGGTCTGGAAGAGATGATTCAGTCCTGGCATCTCTTTCAATCGAAAATGGGTGTTTCCGCCGGCAGTCAGGGCCTCTCCTATGGCCTTCAGGTTCTCCTTTGAGGGTACCTGAAGATCCTTCTCGCCGTTGATGGCCAGCACAGGACATTTGACCCGCTTCAGGGCAATGACAGGATCGTAGGTAAGAAAGAAACGGAACCAGGGGGAAAGCACACTTTTCAATTGAGCTTCTATTTGAGCATCGGACATCTTCATTGTGTCTTTTTCTTCTTCGCTCATACCGGACAATCCCTCGGTAAAGAGCTGTCCCAGCTTTTCTGTGGCAAAGGAATCATCTTTTTCCTCTTTCAAGACGGCAAAGATACCCTCCTGCATTTTACGATTCTTGGCGATTGCTTCATCACTTGCCCCGTTGGCTTTGGCAATGAGCTCCCCCTGCAGATACAGAATCTCTTCGCCCGTCAGTCCAGTTCCTGCCATCAGGACGATAAATGCCACGTGGGGGGAGCGTGCGGCGACCATGGGTGCGATGATGCCCCCCTCGCTGTGCCCGATGAGACCTATCTGTTCGGGATCGACCTCCGGACGAATCAACAGATATTCGACACCCGTGAGGACGTCACCCGCAAAATCTTCGCTCGTGGACCGGGTGACACTCCCCGACGATCCACCGACTCCCCGATCATCCACGCGGAGTACGGCGATGCCCCTCCTGGTGAGCGCGTCGGCCAGCACGAGGAAAGGACGATGGTTTAATATGGTTTCATCCCGATCCTGTGCACCCGAACCCGTGATAAGAATCACCGCCGGGAAGGCCGGTCCCGATTCAGGATATGTAAACGTACCGGCTAATTTGATGCTGTCCACGGGATTGACATAGGTCACTTCTTCTTCGATGTACGGATAGGGTTTTTTCGGTACCTGAGGTCGTTTGATCTCCGGGATCTCATCCCTGTATTTCAATACCAGGGGAAGTGTATACCCACTCTGCTTCCACACACCCTCGACCTCCAGACTGTCGATGTGGATCTTACCCTCGAAGCGTCCTCCGATATCCGGCATTTTTAAAATCAGACTATCCGATTTGACCACAACTTCTTTGACAGGAATGTCCCTGGCCCCCTGATCTGGACTGTCCATGGTTCCTATCCATGCACCAGTGGAATCCCTGGATATCTTGAATACAATCCTGAGCTCCATTCCGGAGACCTTTAGCACACCCTGCCAGTTCCCTTCGATACCTGTCTGTTGCTCGACCTGGCCAGCCATCAAAAGAAAACTGCCTGTCAAAAATATATTCAGCAATATTTTTCCGACGAACATGACGATCACCTCCAGCTTAAAATATTTCAAATGTACTTACTTATTTTAAATGATGCAATGATATTTTTATTACATGAGTACACCTCTTAATCCAACAAAATGGAACCGCAGAGCTCAACATTCTTTCCATTGTTTTATACTTGCCATTCTCCAGGAGTTTTTGTACTATGTAACAAAATCATGTGCCACAATCGATCATTTTTATTTATTCCGTGGTTTTCAGTGTTAATCCGTGGTAAATAATTAAAGTCAAAAAACCTGTGCCAAAGCGAAACGCAAAACCAACACTCTCCGTCATCATCCCCTGCTACAACGAAGAGAGAAACCTCGAAAAGAAAAAGCTGAATGAGGTGTCTGGCTACTTATCCGGTCAGCAGTACAACTGGGAAGTGATCATCGTGAATGACGGTTCCACGGATAACAGCAGGGCCCTGATCCACGACATCATCGAAAACCATGCTTCTTTTTCCTTGATCGATATCCCCCACCGTGGAAAACCATGGGCCATATGGTCGGGAATTCAGGAGGCGAACGGAGACATTCTCCTCCTCACCGATATGGATCAATCGACCCCAATTGAGGAGCTGGATCGCCTTCTGCCTTGGCTTGAAAAGGGCTTCGACGTGGTGATTGGCTCGAGAGGAACCATGCGCCAGGGTTTTTCCATCATCCGGAAGATTGGCAGCATCATCTTTAAGCAACTTCGCCGTGTCTTCCTTTTGCGGAATATCAACGATACCCAGTGCGGTTTTAAAACATGTCGGCGTGAAGCAGCGCTGGAAATTTTTCCTCGCCTCCGGTATTTCAAGCATGAGAAGACGCCCACCGGCTGGAAGGTTTCTGCCTATGATGTGGAACTCCTCTATCTCTTTCAAGAGGCCGGCTATTCCATCAAAGAAGTCGAGGTGACGTGGTGTGACCGCGACCAGAGTGATACAAAATGCCACCAGGGAAATCTCATCCGATACGTGAATGAATCTATCGAAATGGCCCATGAAGTCCTGCGGGTAAAACTCAACCAGGTCAAAGGATTATATGATAAAATATAAAAATGAAAACATGAAAATAACTTGAATGTCACAATTTTCTGTATTATCTTTTAGACAGCGTATATTTTCAAAAATTAATTAACATGATGAATTCATTTATTCTATTACTCTGAAAAACTTTGTTTTTTTAACAAAATTATTGATCGATGTTATGGGGTGTTTGGGATGTGAACTTTAGGCACTTTAAATTTTAGTTCACTTTAGGCACTTGCGCTTTA
>Ga0114922_10003338_pt1 | contig 14986 bp, 13 predicted proteins | sample AartaG_FD_100975 | JGI IMG/M metagenome (GOLD analysis project Ga0114922, IMG submission 100975) | Deep subsurface microbial communities from Aarhus Bay to uncover new lineages of life (NeLLi) - Aarhus_00045 metaG | ecosystem: Environmental > Aquatic > Marine > Oceanic > Sediment | place...
ATCTGGAATGTTGATGTCAGCCACAGCTTTTTTGAAAGAGGACCCGCTGTCAGAAGATATAAAAAAAGGGATTCAGGGAAACATCTGCCGGTGCACAGGCTACAACAGCATTCTTCGAGCCATCAAAGCCGTCACTGAGGGTAAATACAAGGAGGATGGGCGATGAAAAAACATGACTACGCCGTCATCAATACTCCTGTTCATAACATCGACGGGATCGCCAAAATCACCGGCCGTGCAGAGTATACTTTCGACATCACTCTCCCTCGCATGCTGCATGGAAAAATCTTGCGGAGCCCCTATCCGCATGCGGAAATTCTCAACATCGACACATCAAAAGCGGAACGCCTGAGAGGTGTCAAAGCCGTCCTAACCGGGAAAGATACGCTGGGAAGAAAACAGGGCATATGGAGACGCTTTAAAGAGCTCTGCGACGAAGAAATTCTTGCAAGGGACAAGGTCCGCTATATCGGTGAGCCTGTGGCAACGGTGGCCGCTATCGATGAGGACACAGCCGAAGAAGCGCTCGATTTGATCGAGGTGGAGTATAAGCCCTTACGCGGAGCGTTCGAACCGCTGGAAGCCATTAAAGAAGGGGCACCACAGCTTCATGACCATGCCGAAAGAAATATCAACGTCACCCGTCATATCGAATGGGGCGATGTGGATGAGGGATTTAAAAAAGCGGATTATGTTCGGGAAGACTGGTTCCGGTGCTCTTCCCAGGCCCATGTGTGCATGGAAACCCACTGCGCCGTGGCCGATTACACACCGGAAGGCAAAATGACTGTGTACACCTCGACCCAATCTCACTATTACATAAAAGTCTTGCTGGCCGAGATACTGGGACTGAGAGAGAACGATGTGAGGGTGATCTCCCGGTATACCGGAGGAGGTTTCGGGAGTAAATTCGAGCTGGATTCGGCCCAGTTTTGCAGCTCGATCCTCTCCATGAAGCTCTGTCAACCTGTCAAAATCGTGCTCACCCGAGAGGAAGAGTTCTCGGCTACTAAAAGGCGGACACCTATGTTCTATTATGTCCGGAGCGGCATCAAAAAAGACGGGACCTTCCTGGCCAAAGAAGCCCGTGTGTTCACGGAAGGCGGGGCCTACACGGCCATGGGAGCAACAGCTCTTTATCTCACAGGCTTTTTTCAATCCTTTCCCTATGTGTGGCCCAGTTACCGGTATGACGGATACAGGGTCTACACCAATACCGCGCCGACTTCAGCGATGCGGGGATTCGGAGCCCCTCAGGCCACCTTTTGCGCAGAAACACAGATCGACCTGATCGCGGATGAACTGGGGATCGATCCGATAAAGATCCGGCGCAAGAATGCCATGTATCCCGGTTATGAAGTCCCCGGTCAGGCCACGATCCAGAGCTGTGGCCTCGGCCAATGTCTCGACAAGATAGACGATTGGATCAAATCCCGTGGAAAGCTACCTCCTCATCGGGGGATCGGTGTTTCCGCCTACGGTTTCATGTCAGGAGGAATATTCAACTGGTTCGATACCCCCTACGCCTTCTCCTCGGCTGTCATCCAAATCAACATCGACGGGAAGGTCGACTTGTTCGTCGGATCTCAGGATATGGGTCAGGGATCCAACACCACGATGGCCATAATTTGTGCAGAAGAGCTGGGAGTAAAAATAGAAGATATTCGGCTTCATATGGGAGACACAGAAACTTGTCCGGTAGATCTGGGCGCATGGGGAAGCCGAGAAACGTTGATGCAGGGCAATGCGGTCAAGATGGCGGCTTCCAAGGCCAAGCAGCAGATACTCGAATTCGCCACAGCGAAATTGGCGCCGAATATCGTGTATGATCTAGATATCAAGGACGGCTGGATCCATCTGATTGCACGTCCGGAGAGAGGTCTGTCCTATTATGATATCGTCAAAGAGGCTATCCGTGGCAAGGAGGGACAGCCCATATTAGCCAGAGGACACTACACCCCTCACCGCAAAGGAATGATCTCACCTGCGTACAGTTTTGGTGTTCAAGCCATCGAGACCGATGTCGATCCCGACACGGGAAAAATCACGCTCAAGAATTGTGTGACCGCTCATGACTGCGGGCAGGTGATCAATCCCCTGGGTGTCGAGGGTCAGTTGGAAGGAGCCATAGCCATGGCGGCGGGTTACGGGTTCACCGAAGACCTTCCTATGGATGAAGGAAAGATCTTAAACCCGAATCTGGTTGACTATATGCTTTTACGGGCAACAGAGATGCCAGAGACCGAGGTGATGGAAGTGGAAACCTACGAACCGGAAGGTCCCTTCGGAGCCAAGGAGGCAGGAGAAGGTCTCACCAACCCGACGGCAGGGGCGCTGAGCAATGCGGTGTTCCATGCCACCGGAATCAGCATAAAGAATCTTCCGATTACGCCGGAAAAAGTGCTTAATGCCTTAAAAGAAAAAAAAAAGAAATGAGAAAGGAGGATGGAGAGTGAGCTACCAGTGTCCTGTATGCGAAAAAATATGGCCCGATACCATGGAGTTAGCCCGGCATGTGTTCGGCGTGGGAGACCAAATCCATAAGGATTGGGTCAATTCAAAGGGTATGAACTTCATCGAACTCTTGCTCATCCAAACCATGGAGCCAGGCAATAAGGGCTACAAGACTTTAGCAGAGCTTCTGGAAAGAGAGGCCAAAAAGGTGGAGGAATCATGATCATAGAGGGCAAATTCACGTTAAAGGCTCCGATCCAATTGCTTTGGGACACTTTGCTTGACCCTGAGACTCTGCGTTCTTGTATCCCGGGTGCAGAAAAGATAGATCGCCTGGACGAAAAAACATACGATTGTGTCATCAAGCAAAAAGTCGGACCGATTTCCGTCCGGTTCAAGTTTATAAATACCCTTACCAAGATAGAGCCCCCGAATCATGTAGAGATGGAGGGTGAAGGAGAAGATATCGGAAAAGCCGGCCGCTTCACACAGAGAACGACTATTGATCTAATAGAGCGACAAGGGGACGAGGTGGAGATTTCTTACCAATGCACAGCGAACATCGTCGGGAAGCTCGCCATGTTCGGTGACAGGATAATGAAAACCAAAGCTAAAAAACTGGAAGCGGAGTTTACCGCGGCATTGAAGGAAAAACTAGAAAGTGTAGTCTCACATCCCTAAAATTTTTTTTTATCAACAATTGTCCGGAAACGGATATAAAGCGTTCAAATTTGGACATTTCCTGTTTAGTGAACATCGGAAAAGCTCAAAAGATGTTATTGGTATGATTTTTGCAGATACATACAAGAGACAAAAGGTCTGTAGTTAATGATCCATTATTAAAGGAGGCAAGATGAGGGAGAGCAAAAAAATTGAAGGACGGAGAAATTTTATCAAAACGGGTTTTGCAGGTTTAACTGGAGCCCTATTGGCTCCACCTTTAGCAATGAAGGACAAATCACCTTTAAATTCTCAAAAGAAGGACCGGAAATTCATCTATCGCACTTTGGGAAAAACCGGAATCAAGTTGCCGATCGTCAGCATGGGCACTTATGGTGCCACGAGTGTGACTAATTTGGCGCTCGATGCGGGTATCGTCCACATCGACACCTCTGCAGATTACAATGAGGGCAATGACGAGAGAATGTTCGGAAAAGTATTTAAAAACCGTCCTCGCGATTCTTTCGTTATCGGGACAAGCATAGGCATGTGGCAATTCAGACAGGCAGAGCAGATCAAAAAAGCCATCTCCGTAGAGAAATTGAGAGAATACATCGAAGGGAGTCTGGAAAGACTCGATATGAACACCATCGATATTTATTATCTCGGAGGGATTCGCCACAAAGAGATTGCTGAGCATGAACCCTATTTGAAAATCTTAACAGAGTACAAAAAGGCGGGCAAACTCAGTTTTCTCGGCGTTACAACACACACAAACGAGCCGGAAATAATCCGCGCAGCCACCGACAGCGGGGTTTACGATGTTGTCCTTACGGCATACAATTTTAAAAAGAAAAACCGGGACGAAATCAAGGAGGCAATTGCCTATGCTGCGGGCAAAGGCATGGGGATCGTCGCGATGAAAACCCAAGCCGGTGTCTATTGGGATGGAAAAGAAAAAAAGAAAATGATCAACATGAAAGCTGCCCTAAAATGGGCGTTGCAAGATGAAAATATACATTCCGCGATACCGAGTTTCAAAAATAGCGATCAATTATACGAAGCCCTATCTGTCATGGAGAACCTAGCCCTGACACCACAGGAAAAAGCCGATCTTCAACTGGACCAGGGTAGCTCCTCAACCGGTTTATTCTGCTCTCAGTGTGAAGAATGTTTGCCTCAATGCCCGGCAAACCTGGATATCCCGACACTGATGCGCAGCTACATGTACGCTTTTGGTTATGACAACCCCGCAAAAGCCAGAAAAACGCTTGATTATCTAGATATTTCAAAAGTGCCCTGCACCGACTGCAACTCCTGTCGTGTGAAATGCGCTTCAGGATTCGATATCAAAAGGAAGGTGATGGACATCGCCCGGCTCAAAGACGTACCCAAAGAATTTTTAGCGGGATAAAGTTACATTTTTCTGTAACTTCACTTTACATCGACTTTGATGACGACGGCCGCGGCCGTATCGCCGGCAGCACACCCGTCGAATAGCCCGTATCCCCCTCCTAACAGCACAAGCTCTTCGATGAGCTCGATGATCAGCCGGGCCCCTGTCGGGCCCTGAGGATGACCCCACACGAGCGAGCAGCCATAATTATTCATATCCCCGAATTTAAGTCCCATCTCCCTGCAGAAATAGACATCATTGACCGCAAAGGGCGTATGAGATTTTATGGCCTTAATGTCATCGATCCCCAAGCCTGCCTTTGACAGGGCGGTTTGGGCGGCCGGTACAACAGCTTTGGCCATAAAGCCTCTTTTTACCCTTGCCTCTGCATAAGACAGAATCTGTATTTCTATATTCGGATCACGGCTCAGCTCTTTCGCTTTCTCTTTGGTCGTGATAACGATGCTGGCATTGCCATCGGCTGGGTATGTTTGTGTCCCGAAGGTGACGGTTCCGTTCGGTTGCACAGGCCTCAGTCTTGCCAGGGCATCCGCCGTCGTCGGGAAAACTCCCTCATCTCCTTCGACCAAAGCGACCGATTTACGGCCCGAAGGATCTTTGACATCGATCGGTACGACCATGAACCGGTTCAAGAACGCGCTGTTGTCCTTGAGTGCGTCTTGATACTGGGTGTATCGCAGGAATGCCACCTCATCCTGTTCCTCTTTAGTGATCCCCTCTTCTTTGGCCACATTTTCCGCCGTCTCGATCATGGCATTCTTGGCATACGGATCATAACCGAAATTATCCCAGACCCAGTCTTCTTTGTCGCCTGTGCCTCCAACACCCAAAGGATTGGGGTAGTACACATGGGGACCGTTGCTCGTTCTGTCGCAGGTCACCACGAGGATTGTCTCGCTGTTTCCAAGCTCCAGCTCTCCGGCAGCAAAGGAGACACATTTGGCCGAGGTGGCACAAGCCTGGCTGATTATCGGACCTGTTACGCCTGCAGCTCCGATCATAGCGGCCACCCAGGAAGCACCGTAAAAACTGCTCTTTTGGGGTATGGTGATGCCCAGAACGATTTCATCGAATATCCTGGGAGAGATTCCTCGTGCCTTCAACGCCCCTTTGCTGATTTGTGCGGCAAATTCCATCGCATGCAGATGAGCAAAGCTGCCCTGCCACCGGCAGAATGGCGTGCTCCAGTAGGCATCATAAGGAATATATGCTTTTTCTAAAGCCATTTTTACCTCCACTTTCATGTTTTTCTTGAACTCGATCCATCACATCAAGCATGAGCAAACTTGGCCTCTTTTTTTGGCCCGAATTTCATGAAATTTCCCATGCCGATCCTCATATCTTTGGTTCTCACACATTCCCCGAACATTCGGGTTTCGTGTTTGAGCCCCTCTTCCAGTGTCATTCCTGCACCCTCAAGAATGGCTTTCTTGAGGATCTCATCTGTTTTCCGGGAAAGATTCCCGATATCCACTTCGGGAAGAAACTCCGGGATATCGATCGGATCTTTTTTTATGAGCTTCACGTCCACCTCTTCTGCAATCACTCTCTTGGCAAACGCGATGCCTGCATCCAGGACGTCTCCTTCCACCTCTTCACTCACCAACCCCATCTGCAATGCCTGTTCGGAAGAAATGGGATTTCCGGAAAGCAGAATAGGCCAGGCCTGCAAAAGTCCGATGATCCGAGGGAGTCTCTGAGATCCCCCATACCCGGGGATAATACCGAGCTTGGGTTCTGGCTGACCCGCAAATACTCTGAGTCCTTTTTTTGCGATCCTCGCCGTGCAGGCCATAGCAAGCTCGTTTCCTCCGCCAAAAGCCAATCCATTCATGGCACAGATCACCGGCTTCCCGAGGTTTTCGATGAAATTCAAGGTTTCTTGCCCATCTCGAGATATCTTCTCTCCTTCTTCGGGATTTCTTATCCCGGCGAGCATTTGGATATCCGCCCCAGAAACAAAGGCCTTGATGCCAAAACCCTTGAGCACGGCACCCTCAATATGGTCGTCTATTTTTATTTCTGAAAATATCGCATGAAGCTGGCTCATGACTTCGCCGTTCAGCGCATTCAAGGTCCCCGGCCGCCGGATGGTGACAACAGCGATATCGTCCCTATCTTCCCTGAAAACCATCGGGATATGCCAAGGTTTTCCAGATTCCGCTTGTTTGACCAGGACATCGGGGATTTTGAAACCCGGCCATTCTTCGGCATAAGTTTTGACCAGTTCAAGGGCTTTATCCACACCCATCCGATTCATCATCTGGAAGGGAGGTTTAACGACCAATGCGCTCTCCACGGCCATCTCCAGGTCTCCGATACTGGATATACCCGAATCGAGGATTTCACACACAAGACCGAAGTATGCCCCCTTGATTTGATCGGACACTTCCTGGAAAACATTCTCGTTAAACGCTACCTCATCCGGAACAAAGGTCGTTTCCCAAGGTTTATCGAATTTGATCTGATTTTCCAAAAGATTCGGGGAATGAAACCATGGCATGATTTTCTCATGCAATTCAGGTGCGCCGTGTTGCACGATCGGATTGCCGCCCGTGAGATTCATGGCGGTGAAGGGTCCCACACCCAGCCCCAAGACTTTCTGCACCATAGCGTCCACCTGCATGACCGTACCCATTCCCTTTTCGACCAAAAGGACAGCCGCGATGAATATTCCCTCGAAGATAGGATCGATGGCATAACCGAACCGACTCTTCACCTTGATCGGGGCCTTGCCTATTTGTTCGTAAAATGTCATCAAAAAATCTGTCACTTCAGGTGACGTATCTCTCCCCGGGACGATCTCGACGATGATGCTCCGTTCTGCAGGGAAAAAGTAGTGGATGACAAGGCACCTCTCTTTATTCTTGACCTCCCCAAAAATAACCTCCGGTTCCATATGGGAAGAATTGGAAGCGAACATGGTAGTATCTGCACAGATTTTTTCCACCTCAGCAAATATTTTTTTCTTGATGCCCACATCTTCGGTCGCCGCCTCGATCACCATGTCCGCACCGGCAAGTTGAGAGTAATCGGTTGTCCAGGTCATATTGGCTATCATGGCATCTGCCTCTTCCTTTTTGAACGCCCTGGTTTTGACCCCTCTGCCTATTTTCCCCTTGACACGGACCTCTCCTGATTTCAACGCGCTTTCAGCGATATCCACGACCACAACGGGAACTCCATGACGGTGGAGGACTTTGCTGAAATAAAGAGCAATATCTGGCCCGATTTGGCCTGAACCGACAACACCCACTTTGTTGATTTTTCTTCCGTGAATCGCGTATGGCATATTTTTCCTCCTTCGAATTTGCTCGGATTTATTCGTTCGACCCTTGTCGCACGCCGATTTCAAATGCTTTCAAGTTCACCTCGAGATCTTTTTTCTGGCTGACCGATTTGAGCACGGATTTTGTGTCTTCATATTCAAACGGAACCAGTCCTGTTCCGACAGAATAACCGATGAGCACGATATTGGCAGACCGAGTAAACCCAATAGTAGCTGCCGCTTCACCGGCATCGAAGCTTAAGAAACCGATCTCTTTCCCCTCCAGATGAGATAAAATGGCAGGATCGAAGCATTTGGGATCCTTAAGATTCACAAAACAAACGCCACCACTTTTTAGAAATTTCAAGCTTCGGTATGTTTCTTCTTCGGCGAATGAATACAGGATGTCTGCTGCACCTGTTCTGATCAAAGGACTGTGAAAATCGCCCAGTTTCAGATGGGCTAACACCGAACCGCCCCTCTGACTCATGCCGTGGGTCTCAGATCCCAAGACATTCAATCCCAGCTTCAATCCCAATTCTGAAAAAATCCTCGAAGCAAAAAGCACGCCTTGTCCACCGATTCCCGCTAGGATGATCTGCGTTTTTATCATGTTATTGACTTTGTGTATCGGTCGGAACGATAGCCTCTCTCGGACACACTTGGACACACACGCCACAATCTGTGCACAAGGCTCTGTCTATTCTGACCAACTCCGCTTCTTTATCTGGCTGCAGTGCAGGGCATTCAAAAAAATCGACACAGTACATGCACCCATTGCACTCATCAGTAATGGCGACCTTCACGGGCTTTTCTTGGCACACATCGGGATACCGTATGAGACAGGGATGTCTGGCGATGATAACTGCAATGCCGCCGTCCTCTTTTTGGGTATGTTCCCTGGCTTCCTTGAGAAGGCCTATGAGGCCTTTCATGTCATATGGATCGAGAGTTCGCATCCAATGGATCCCACATCCTCTGACCAACTCCTCCAAAGGAATGCTTCTGCCTTCGCTTCCATCGGCCGTTATCCCGATGCCTGGAGTGGGTTGCATCCCTGTCATGGCCGTAATTTCATTATCCAGGATGACCAGGATGAACCGGGCGTTGTTGTACACGGCATTCAAAAGAGAAGCCGTCCCGGAGTGGTAGAATGTGGAATCCCCCATCGTGGCGATGATCGGGATGTCGTTGTCGTCCTGATGATAAGCCTGGTAAAATCCGCTGGCAAAGGTGATCCCTGCCCCCATGTCAAGAACCGTATCCACGGCTCCCAGGTTAAGTCCAAGTGTGTAACAACCAATGTCGCTAGGGTAAATGCCTTTGGGAAAAGCCTTCCTTATGGCAAAAAACGCTGCTCTTTCCGGACACCCTGCACACAATGTGGGCTTCCGGATCGGGAGGTCAAGATTTTCGACCAGTTTTTCAAGTTTTGAGTCTTTTATAATCTCAAGTTTGGCTATTTCCAGTTCGCCCAGAACTTTAGCTATCATTTCAAAAAGAACCTCAGGGGAAAGTTCTCCCTGGAGAGGAACATGGCCGGATAGTCTTCCCAAGATTTTACTCTTATCGATGATTTGAGCCTCGATGACCGAATCGGGCTCCTCGATCACCAAAATCTTATCGTGCTGTTCTAAAAATTCGGCGATCCTCTTTTGTGGGAGAGGATACGGAGTCCCGATCTTTAGAATACTTATGTCCTTTTTCAAATCGAATTCTTCCAGTATATCCAGTATTGCAACAAAGCTCGCACTGCAGGTGATGATTCCCAAAGTTGAATCCCGGGAACACTCGATTTCAGTATTCCATCGGGTATCCTTTTCGAACTTCTCCTGTATTTTAGAAAGGGTTTCATTCAACTTGGCATGAAGGATGAGCCTGAAGCGCGGTGTCGCGGCCCATCTAGCCGGATCTTTCACAAAATTTGCCGGACGGTCAAGGATTGGGGGGGACCCAAGTTTCACGTTCTGTTTACCGTGCGAGACTCGGATGGTGGGCCGCAAGAGCACAGGGATTTGGAATTCCTCAGAAAGTGCGAATGCTGCTTTTACCATCTCCTTTGCCTCTTGGGGCGTCGAAGGATCGAAAACGGGGATTTTCGCGAACATGGCATGGAAGCGGGAATCCTGTTCCGTTTGTGAGCTGTGGGGGCCCGGGTCATCACAGCTGATGACGACCAATCCTCCGACAACACCCGTGTAGGCTGCACTCATCAGAGAATCCGAAGCCACGTTGAGTCCCACCTGTTTCATAGCGACAGCCGCCCGCTTTCCAGTCAAACATGCGGCCAGGGCATTATCGAAAGCCACCTTTTCGTTTGTGGACCACTCGATATAGGTATTCAATCCCAATTCTTTTTTAAACATGACAACAGCCGGGATGATCTCGGAACTAGGCGTTCCTGGATAAGAGGTCACGACATGGCATCCGCTCTCGATAATCCCTCTCGCGATGGCGACGTTCCCCAACAAAACTCTAATTTCTTCTTTGCTCATATCGCCAAAATCACAGACTAAACGTCTTTTTTATAGATCATCGTAAAGGCATCCATAAATCGTTTATTTTGTTCAGGAGTACCGGTGGTGATGCGCAAAAAAGTGGGAAGACCGTACATGGATAAAGGCCTGACGATAACGCCTTTTTTCTGAAGCTCATCCGCAATGGGTATTGTATCGGTCTTCACATCTATGGTCACAAAATTTGTTTCAGATGGGATATAAAAGACATCGAACTCTTCAAAATACCGGTACAGATAGTCCTTCCCTTTTTCATTTATTTCTTTGGTTTTTTGTACATGGTTATTATCATCCAACGCTGCGGCAGCCCCTATCTGCCCAAACCTGTTTACCGAGAAGGGAGGAGTCACCATATCGAGCGCATGGATAAATTCATTTTTCGCCACACCGTATCCCACACGAAAGCCGGCCAAACCATACATCTTGGAGAAGGTTCGAAGCGCGATCACATTTTTTCCTTCTTTGATAAAATGTAATGATTTCGGATAATCGCCATCGTTCACAAAGTCATGATAGGCCTCGTCCAATACAACAACAATATCCTCAGGAAGCCTCTCCATAAACTTCGTTATATCTTTATGCGCTGTCATCGTCCCAATCGGGTTCATCGGGTTGTCAAGATAGACTATTTTGGTGCCCGGAGTAATGGATTCGAGGATGGCATCGAGATCGTGACCATACTCTTTTAACGGAACTTCCACCAATTTACAACCAATTATCTGTGTAACGATTTTGGCAAAAATGAAGGAAGATTTGCTCATAATAAGCGTATCTTCAGGATTCAAAAAGGCAATCCCCAGAAGAAGGATCAATTCTGAGCTCCCGTTGCCGATTCTTAGATTTTCAGGCAAAATCCGCAGATGTTTGGCCAATTTCTCCTTCAAATAATAGCAGCTATTATCCGGATACAGGCTGGCTTCCTTCAGACTTCTTTGAATGGCTGCGACGGCAAGAGGAGAGGGGCCCAGGGGATTCTCATTCGAGGCCAGTTTACAGATTTCTTCCTTTAGTGTAAGCTCTCGTTTAAGAACCTCTAAAGGTTTTCCTGGTTTGTACTGCTCGATATTTAAGACATTATTGCGTATTAATTTTTTCACTATATAAATAATCCAGGCTGAATTATTAAGGCATAGATTATTAATGAACTGAAGATAAAAAGCAAGTCAAGAATTGCAATTGAGTCCTAAAATCCCTATAAGAATTGGCTCAACTGAATTATGCCAGATTTATCCACAAATTGCGAACTTTGACATCAAATCATCGCTGTGTTATAAATTTTTCACCTCCAAACATTCGATCCGGAGGGAGGCGACACATGATAAAAAAAATCAGTCACCTGGGGATGGCTGTGAAGAATCTTGAAGATGCGCGGGAGTTTTACCGATCGGTTCTCAAACTGGAATCTTCCGATCCTATCATAGGCGGAGATGGGACGTTGAAAGTGAGCATGGTCAAGGTCGGCGAGGTTTTGATCGAACTTCTCGAGCCCATCGGAAACGAAGGAGTGATGTCCAAATTCCTGGAAAAGCGCGGGGAGGGTTTTCACCATATCTGTTATGATGTGGACGACATCAATGCAGCGGTTGCATCGCTCAAAGAGTCGGGAATGGATGTCCTCGGAGAGCCTAAGCCTGGAGCCGAAGGCAAAAGCGTGTTCCTCCACCCTCGAGGAACTTTTGGCGTCCTAGTTGAGTTGGTCGAAAAAGAAGAAAAAGGCAAAAATGGATTTTGAACTGACAGAAGAACAGAAAATGTTCCGCGACATGGCCCGCAAATTTGCTGAACAGGAGATTTCGCCTCCTCTTAAGGAAAATGAACGCCAGGAAAAATTCGATCCCAGCATTATAAAAAAGCTTGCCGCCCAAGGTCTTTTAGCTCCACACATTCCTCAGGAATACGGAGGATTGGGCCTGGACTACCTGACTTCGGCCATCATCTGGGAATCGCTCTGTATGGCTAGCCTATCTGTCACTCAAGCCGCCGTGAGTGGCCCCATCCAGCCCGCCAGCAATCTTCTGGATGCAGGGAGCGACGAGCAGAAACAAAAGTACATCCTACCGGTCTGCAAGGGCGAGTCGATCATGTGCGGGGCTGTGGTCGAGCCAAACGCAGGGAGTGATTCTTCGATGATCGAGACCTCGGCTGTCCGTAGCAGCGATCGTTGGATCATCAATGGTACCAAGATTTTCATCACCAACGGAGAGATAGCGGATGTGGTGTTATTCATAGCGCAGACAGACAAAAGCATGGGGCTCAAAGGCCTAGCCACTTTTGTCGTCGAGAAGGACACACCAGGATTGTCCAGCACTCCTCAGAAGGGAAAGATCAGCTGGCGCGGGGGGAGCGAAGGCACGCTCAGGTTCACGGATATGGAAATACCCTTGGAAAGCCAGATAGGAGAAACAGGCCGCGCTCTGAGGGATGCTCTACGAGGCATCGATACAGCTCGGCTGTTTCTTGCCGCCGGTTCTGTGGGGCTCGCCCAGAGCTGTCTCGAGGCCAGCATCGATTATGCCAAGCAACGGAAACAGTTCGGAAAGCCCATCGGGGGCCATCAGCTGATTCAAGAAATCATCGCAGAGATGGCCACCAAGATCGAAGCCTCCAGGTGGTTGACTTATCGGGTTGCCGATCTCAAAAGCCGTGGTATCCGCCACATAAAAGAAATGTCCTATGCCAAGTACTTCGCGACAGAGACCGCACTTTGGGTGGCATCCCAGGCTGTCAAAATCCATGGCTCCTTTGGCACCATCGACGACTATCCCGTCGGACACCACTATCAAGACGCCATCACGGCTACCATACTTGGAGGGACCGCTCAGATGCACCAGTTGACCATCGGACAGCAGCTTTTGGAGATGGCCGCTTTCAGATGATGGAGTGAGGCAATAACTTTGAGTCAAAAATTCGATGCCATCGTTGTCGGAGCCGGGCCGGCAGGGTGTGCTTGCGGACTCCATCTGGCCAAGGCCGGATTGGAAACATTGATCGTCGAGAGGGGAAAGTTTGCCGGGGCCAAAAATATGTGGGGTGGAGCGTTTTATGGGCCATCATTATACCAACTCTTCCCTGACTTCTGGGAAGAGGCCCCAGTTGAAAGATATATCACCAAGCATAAATACTCAATACTTACAGAGGACGCTTCTTTATCTGTTGATTTCACAACCCAGAAATACGGCAAACCTCCTTATAACGGCTTTGCTGTTCTGCGTTCCAAATTCGACCGATGGTTTGCGGCCAAGGCGGAACAAGCAGGAGCTATTGTTGCTACAGGTCTGGAGGCTGAAGACCTGCTGTGGGAGGGAAACGCAGTGGCAGGCATTCGAGCTGGCGGAGATGAACTTCCTGCCAGCGTCGTTGTCGCTTGTGACGGTGTGAATTCTATCCTTGCGGAAAAAGCTGGACTAAGATCAAAGATTTCGCCTCGGGATATCAAGCAAGGAGTTAAAGAAGTTATCCAACTCCCTCGTCAGCTCATAGAACAGCGCTTTAACCTGTACGGGGAGGAAGGAATCGCATGGGAGTTCATCGGATCGTTTTCGAGAGGGATCCCTGGAGGAGCCTTCATCTACACAAATAAGGAAAGCCTGTCCGTCGGAATTGTTGTCCAGTTGAGCACCCTAACCGAGAAAGAAATTTCTGCCAATGACCTGTTGGAGGGTTTTAAGCGACATCCTGATATGGAAAACCTTCTTGCCGATGGACAACTGGCAGAATATTCAGCCCACCTGGTTCCTGTCGGAGGAAAATCCATGATGCCGACTTTATACACTGACGGCATGCTTGTGGCGGGCGATGCCGCGGGTTTGACCTTGACCACAGGATTGGTCCTCGAGGGGGCAAATTTTGCCATAACTTCAGGAAAAGCAGCGGCTGAAACCGTTATCCGAGCCAAAAAAACAGGAGATTTTTCAAAACAATCTTTAACCCGATATCCAGAACTTTTAGAACAGAGCTTTGTCATGAAAGACCTCAAGACCTTTAAAAAAGCTCCTCTCTTGCTGGAAAATCCTCGATTCTACAGCCAGTATCCTGAGCTGGCCTGTGACATGGCTGAAAAGATATTCACCAACGACGGCAAACAGAGAAAAAAATTTTGGAAAATGTTCCGGAAATCACAGAGGGGAAGGATATCCCTCTGGCAGATGATCCATGATCTATTCCGGATAAAAAGGGCGATATGAAGCCAAAAAGCATAGAAGACAAACTGGCCGTCAACAAATACGACATCGACAAAGAACGACATATCCAGATACAAGAAGATATCTGTGCAACATGTGAAGCCCACAAGTGCAGGTTTGCATGCCCGGCGGATTGCTTCAAACTCAGGGAAGGGCACATAACATTTTCTTACGAGGGATGCCTGGAATGCGGCAGTTGTAGAATTGTGTGTGAAAAAGAAGCCGTTAAATGGGCTTTGCCTCGAGCCGGTTTTGGTATATGCTACCTTTTCGGATAAACCCCACTCAAAATGAACATTATCGTCTGTGTCAAACAAATTCAAGACCCCGAGATCCCGGCTTCGAAGTTTCGATTGGATGCAGAGGGTAAAAAAGTCGTTCCTCCTGATGGAATCCCCCCAGTGATAAACCCATACGATGAACAGGCTGTAGAGTTGGCTATTAGGATCAAGGAACAGCACGGGGGGCAGGTTACCATCTTGACCATCGG
>Ga0114922_10003339_pt1 | contig 14981 bp, 10 predicted proteins | sample AartaG_FD_100975 | JGI IMG/M metagenome (GOLD analysis project Ga0114922, IMG submission 100975) | Deep subsurface microbial communities from Aarhus Bay to uncover new lineages of life (NeLLi) - Aarhus_00045 metaG | ecosystem: Environmental > Aquatic > Marine > Oceanic > Sediment | place...
CGAACGGCCGGTCTTAAACGCCTTCATCGTACTGACGCCGCCGAGGTCCACGAACAAATGCTCCGAATTCTCCCCAAGGCCTTCATGGAACTTCAAAAAGTGCTCATCCTCGGTATGTGCGAAGTCCGTCATCATCTGCTTTAGTTCCCCGTCAATGTACTTCGCAGCATCGTGCAGGTCTATCGCCAGCGACAGCGTCCCTGCAACATGCGAATGCAGCCCCCCAATCCGCGGGTCATGCGACAGTTTGACTTCCTCGCCTATAATATCGCTAAGCCACTGGTTGACCGAATTCGCGTTCCTGTCGCTCGGCAGAAAATTCGTAATCGGATGACGGCTTGCCTCCTTGAATATCAAAACCCGCTCTATCGCCTTCAAGAAGACCGGATTCTTCGTCTCCTTATACGCATGCCCCCACGTCGCAATATAAAATCCGGCATGCCGCGAGATGTTGCACCTGCGCCCCGGCCCGTGTACCGACCATTTCGCGTGCCGATTGAAATCGCCTGAATGATTGTATACCTGGTGGTCCCACAGTCCTTTGGCGAACTTCTCGCAAGCCTCGGACGCAAGTGTAAATGATCGGTCCCACAAAACCCATGGCCTGTAGAACTCGTGAATATCTCTGCCCTTGCACCGCTCCGCTTCCACATCCCAGTGAAGATGCTCGCCCCAGGCGAATAAGCCTGTACTTCGACTATGACAGTTTTCGAAAAACCATTTCAGCGCTTTATCGGCCTGGCGCTCGTACCTTTTATCACCTGTTAATTTAGTCAGAGCATACAGCGTCTGATAGAGATTGAGGTCATGATGAGGATTGGCTCCGTACGCCCGGTCGCCTTCACGAATTCCTTGTCCCTTAAGCTTGCGTCGTACGAACTGCTTACTCTTGAGGTCTATGCCTCCGGCCAGGAAGACAGGTGACCTGATTTGCCCATAGCTGTCCCGCCCGTGCTCGATAAGAGTGTCGGCGTAAGCTTTGACAGCATTAAGATATTCAGGATGAACCGACTTTCCCGGCGGCCCACAAGCTGCAAAACGCGGCGCGATAATAATCGCACAACTAAAAACGATAGCATTAAGTGGCTTCACCAATTGTTTGCCTCAAACAACAATTTTCAACCAAGGTCGTAAAAAGATTGCAACGCTATATCAGCGTTAGTAAGGGTTCGACGGCATCATCTCCCATGCTTTCAGCGTCGGGACCTTTGTTGAGCCGCCTTTTGAGAACAAGACCACGCCTATGCTGTCTTTGCGAGTCGGATAGATTCGCCGCATCACCGCCTGGCGATTATTGGCAAAGACTTCGACGACCGATTTATCCACAAACACTCTCAGCTTCAAAGGTTCACCAGCCTTTAGTTCAAAAGGCCCTGCCTCGACGGATTTGGGCCCTTCTCCAAGGCTTGACTTGTTGGTATCTATCTTTAGTTTCTTTTCTTTTGCATCGTAGAAGACAAGCGTTTCTTCCGCAGCGTCCGGGGCGACGCATACCTTAACGCCGAACTGCTCGGCGCCATCGGGGACCATCTCGACCAATAACTCAATACTGTCTCCGTGGACGTCCTTCAACCGCATCTCGGAGCTGGTCTTGATAGTCAAATTATGAATTTGTTTGGGATTGTAGCGCAGAACCTCCAGTTCCTTCGGCGGCCACATCCGCAGCATGCCATCTTCTCCCAATGCCAGAACGCGAGGCAGGCTGAATGTGCCCGACCAGCCGCTGGCTCTGCGTGTTCCCTTTTTCCTGCCATCGAATATCCAGGCCCACATGATGCGTCGTCCCCTGTCGTCGAGCAGGCTCTCCGGGGCGAAATAGTCATTGTCCACCCAGCTCATTTTCTCGTGGAATTCGGGATAGAACTTCTCGTTCTTCCACTGCCCCAGGTAATAGCGACAGCCGAGGCGGTGACTTATGCACAGAAGCATGTACTTGTCGCCGATCTTGAAGAGGTCCGCACAGGAGACATCTTCGTTGATGTCCACGTCGCCGATACTGTGGGCAAGTAGGTCGCCGACATACTTCCATTTGCCTTCCAGGCTGTTACACTTGGCGATTGCGGGCCTTTTCCCGCCGAAGATGGCGTAATACGTATTGCCCTCGAGCCAGCCGTACGGGTCCCATGAACGGTACTTGCCGTGATGAGGGTCGCCCTCTTTTGTTTTGGGAGTGATCAACGACAGCTTCTTCCATTCGTTCAACTCGTCGTCGAGCGCCACGGCCATGGTGTTACCCCTGCGTTGCTGGTCGTGGAAGCACATGGTCGGCACGCCTTTCTTGTTGATGAAGCAGTTTCCGCTATACATGCCGCCGATGAGTCCTGTTGGGTGGTGACGCCAGTGAACGAGGTCCAAGCTGGATATGTGTCCCCAACAGTGGCCATGTTCATTCTGAAAGATGTAAAACAGGTGATAGCGACCTTTCCAGAAGATGGCGCCGTTGACATCGAATGGCGAGGCCCTGCCTTCCGGTGCGACAAAGTGGTACCCCGGCCGATACCGGTCCCTCAGAAGTTTTTCCCGAAGGGCCCGAGTCCCCCCGATCATAATCTGCCTCTCCAGCGCCGGATCCATTTGGGTGAGAACTTGCGAGTCATCTTGCACCCCTGCGGCGCTGCAAAGGCATACGCATAGTACAACGGCTATCCCCTGCGCAGCCAATATACTTTGTTTCCATCCGCGTCTGTTCGTTCCGACACCACTTTTGCCTCCGCCGCTGAGAGGCGTTCCGCGAAGATAATTGCTATTCATATCTCACATCCTTTCTTTGGCTGAACTTCACTCTTTCGAAAACAATTCTACCTCTTTAGCCCACAATTTTTGGTTGACAGACAAACACAAGACGCGAAGGTCCGGCATTGCCTTTTTCTACTCTTTTTGACTTACCAGGTCAAGGTCCCAGATGGTCGCCGCAATATGCTGCTCAGGATGTTTCTCTGTCGTATAGTAGTACATAGTGACAATCTTACCGTCCGGCCTTTGCACACTGCGGGTGTACCCTATATCCCAGGTTCGGGCATCGTTGCGCAGAACAATCTCCAGGCCCCAGGTCTTGCCGTTGTCCTTGCTGATTCTGGCACGAATGCCCTGTGGTTCCCAACGATAGCGATAGGCCGAGCAAACTCCTCGATAGCCGTAGGTAACGCACAATCGTCCGTCCCGCAGCCTCACCAGGCTCGGCGGGTTGCCGTTGCTCTTGCCCGTATCAGCAACCTGGCTCAGGAATTCCCACGTCTGGCCATTGTCCTCTGATTGGTAAACATCTATCCAGCACTTCCTCATCTTATGTCCGCCGGAAATATCAACATCCAGCCTCCGACGCATGGCCGAAACCAAATGGTTCTTTGAACAGCGCACGGTTGATGGCATTACCGAACGTATCTTGAGAGGTTCGTCTGTCATCCACGAGACGAATCTAAACGTTTTCCCACCATCGGTGGTCCGGGCACAGAAAGCTCTGTCCTGCACCGCCGCCTCGACCCTCGGCTCTTTTGCTGACAAGAAAACTAAGCAATCCTTCTTGCTGTTGACGATATAGTCCGTTCGGGATGTTAGCCGCCGCTTCAACCCTAAATCCCCAAACTGATACGAACCCTCCCATTTCTTACCTCGGTCGTACGAGATGAAGAATTCTGAGCCGCCGCACCTCATAGCAAAGTCCGGATGGGCAAAGTTAATATTGCCTGGATACGCAGCCGCTTTACCGCCGTCGCCAAGAAAGTTGTCAGGGTCTTCGACTTTCCAGGTCTGGCCGCCGTCAAGACTTCTGGCAAGCAGACTTCGCCCGTTGCCGCCAATCGAATGACTGCAATCTTTCGGCACGTAGTCGGCCTGATGAAATCCAACCAGAATTTCATCTCCCCACGTCCAGACACCGTTGTTTGCGGGCCAGCCGCAGAATTTTCCCCGCTCATAACAGACTATAACGTGCTTGATAGCGGAGTCTTTGCCCCCGCCAAACAACCGCTTATCTGAATTGCCCTTCTTAACATCCGCCGAACACGGAGCAGCCACAAGCCGGCAAAGTATAAGCATCGACAGAGTAATCTTCTCCGTCATTGCATTTCCCTTCCAAAACCATGTATTCATTGTCCACGAGCATAGTGATTTTACAGACTAATACCTGCACTTGCAAGATTCTTGCCTGTACACTGGCAATTCCAGGACACATCTGCTATCCTGCGCCAAGCTGCGCGGTTCCAGCCGTGGTCATAACTTTTTTGCCAAACAGGAAACAGCAGAAAGGAGCGTGAACAATCGTGAAAACAATAAGAGTCAGCTTTGTCGAGTGGATGACGAGCTGCGTTACAATAGCAAACGCGTATACGACAAAACCAATCTCAGCCAACTTTCACAACTGAATTAGGAGGTTCGTAACAATGGGAAATAATTTATCGCGAAGAGAATTTGTTGGGGCTCTTGGTGCCGTCGGGATTACCATCGGCCTGACTTCTTGCAGGGACCGGCCGAGCCCAAAAACACCCAATATTGTATTTGTGACCGGCGACGATGAATACCGCTCCGAGGTCTCTATGCCGATGATTGCCAGGATTCTCGAGGCCCGGCACGGCTTCAAATGTACGGTCATTTACGCAGTTGACCCCAGCACCGGCAAGCGAAATCCCAAGCACCAGCAAAACATCGATGGCCTCGAAGCGCTAAAAACGGCAGACTTAGCGGTGTTCTTTCTGCGCTTCCGTGCACTGCCGGATGACCAGCTAAAGCTAATCCTCGACTACGTCAATTCCGGCAGACCCATCGTCGGCCTGCGCACCAGCACACACGCCTTCCGCTACCCCAAAGAGCACAAAAACGCGAAATACAACGCGGGCTTCGGGCGCGAGGTCTTTGGCCAGAAATGGATCACCCACGAAGGTAACAAATATGGCACCCGTGTACTGGCTGCGCTCAAAGACCACCCCATTATGCGCGGTATCACCCGGGAATTCTGGGTCCGGTCCTGGCTGTATAACGTCATACCTCTACACGGCGACTGCGTAACGCTTGCATTAGGGTATGCAACGGACACCGACACCGGGCCTGTTGACCCAGAGCAGAGGCACCCCAAGCGCAATGTCAAGGGCACACCCAGCCCAGTCGCCTGGACCAAGACTTACAAAGGCGCCAAAGTCTTCTACACCTCGTTGGGGCATCCCCAGGACTTTGAGGTAGAATCGACCCGCCGACTGCTCATTAACGGCATCTACTGGGCTCTGGGCAGGGAAGTGCCTGAAGGTGGTGCCAGCGCAGAGGTTCAGGGCGAATACATCGCTCCACCAGTTCATTGAGGCTGCATAGTACGGGCGGTTGCTACTCTGCGAAGTAACTCGCTACGTAGCACGAGTCGCGAACCGCCCCTACGCGGTTGCCCTCGCGCTTGCGGATAAAGCAATTGCGCAAAAAAAAATACGGAGCCGTCCTCCTCCCGCATGGCTCCGTACCGTATTTATGAACAAAATCGGCATTGCCGGACTTTTGACGCAAGCAATACCAATTTTGAGATTTATGCAATCGGGCGGGCCCTCCTCCTAAACATCTTATTCTTAGGATGCCCCGCCCAATTGTTCCAAATCAGGCGAAATAAAATAATCCCGCAAAGAATATGCCAGCAACGAAAGATTGCAGCAACAGACGCTCACACGCTTGCTTAACACCTTGATGCAAAGCTGGTTACATCTTCACACACGCTCTCGACAGCAAGTGCGGCCGGGGTCGGATTTTAACAGCGCGTTGTTTTTTGTCAACAAATACCATATCCAGCCAACCCATTTTGACATACGAAAGGCTTGCAAATCTTCTGACAATCACAGAATTTGCCTGGTGTTTACAAAAAACAACGCTGTGGTGTTGCTCGATGAGCGACCGTACGACACAAAAACAAGAGTTGATTCAAGGGGGCCAGCTTGACACCGGCTTACTTTATTGCCGGGGGACAACGCTTTGCCGAGCAAGTCCGCCCGCCCAAACCCCATAGCAGCCACCGGTCAAAAACCACTCTTTCGTCAGCTTGCACCCGGTCAAGCTCAAAAAGGCTGTATCTTCGCCAGGCCTTAACCTCCTCCGCAATCTGCTGCTCCTGCTGCTCCGGCAATTCAATCCTGACCAGCTCATCCGGGTCAACGCTCAAATCGTAAGCAAAGACCCTTTTGTTATCGGGGTTATAGATGAATTTGTGATTACCTTTGACAAAACCCACAGAGCTCTCCCACAGCCACCCTGCGAAGTACACCTTCCTGTCATCTGGAATATCAGCGAGCGCGTTAACACCGTCAAAGCCGGCAACGCTGATATCAAAGCCCAGCAGGGCCAACAAAGTAGGCGTCAAATCAACAGAGCCAACCGGCTCAAAAATTTTGCTGCCCGGCTCAACCAAATACGGGGCCCGTAGAACAAATGGTACGCGCACCACATCATCGAAGGGTATTCGCTCGTGCCCGTGCAGGCTGTGCTCGCCAAACGCTTCGCCGTGGTCGCTGACAACACAAAAGATGGTCTTGTCGGCTATCTTCAGTTTAGCAAGCTCGGCATCCAACGCAGCCAAAAATCGGTCTGTGTAATAAATCGTCCGCCAATACCGCTCCACCGGCTTATCTGTCAGTGCCGCCAATCGCTCGGGAATCTCGGCCTCAAACCACTCAGGGATATCATAGGGGTCGTGAGTAACCGAGCACATAATCGCCAACAGAAAAGGTCTCTTATCAGCTTTTATCCACTCGGCAATCGGTTTCAGTATCGCAAACTCGTCACAGGCCAGATAGGCGACAAAGGCGTTGGGGTCATTCAAATCTTCCCTGGCCCAGAATTTGTCGAAGCCGAGATTATGAACCAGCGCAGGCCGAGATTCAAAGTCACCCTTCGCCGACTGAAAAAACGCCGTTCGAAAATTCAACTTCTCTTTTAGGACCGTAGCAAGGCTGGCATACGGCTTGACCGCAGGAACCGTCTCAGCAAGGTCATGCGAAACCGAGGGGTACTTACCGGTCAGAAGTGAGAACAGCGCCTTTGTCGTATGCGTAAGTGACGACCGCGCATTCACAAACTCAGCACCCTCGTTAGCTAAAGTCAACAGATACGGCGTTAGATTCTCCGGTGGGGCAATCCCACAATCAGGCGTAATACGCCCGCTCCTACGTCCGTCCGCAAGTGAAGTGTACCTGTATTGAATCCCCTCAAGAACAACTATGACTATATTATGGTTTACCGGCTCCCGCCCCTCCAACAGCCCAATTCTTAGCTGGTCAAAAGCTGGTATTTTTCGCTTCTCACCGTCCGAACGAGCCTCAACTATGTACTCGTAAGCGGACGAAAAAAGACACGTCACAGCCCTTAATTGACAATTATAGTGCAGCCTTTCGAAGGGTACTTTTGCTGAGGCTCGCCCGCCCGCTCCGACGCGAGCAACAACCGCTACAAAGATAACAGGAAGATAAATGAAGATTCTATTGACAAACTGCCGACGGCTGTATATCAGCACCGGCGCCTTAACCAAAACGGAAAAGAAAAAGGCAAGGGCAATTGCACTTGGGCCGAGCAGAAGTACCGCTGCGACCGGCATCTTAACCAGATTATGCCCAACAATTGTGAATGAGTTTAGGGGGTCGCGAAATAACGGCAAAATGCTCGTCGGAAGGACCTGCATCCCTTTTCTTATCACCAGGCCCGCGCTCATAACCGACCATGTGCACACAAGCGCCGCAGCAAACGTAACTATCCGAACAACCCATCTCCGAGGCCAGCGAAAACAAACTGCAAGCAGGACAAATTCAATTCCTAACAATACAGCAATATCGTCAGGAATCCAGGAGAAGTAGTCACCCACCACACGGATGCGCCAGGCGTTAAAGAACTTTACCACCAGCGTACAAAACAATGCCCCCAACATAATGGCACTATACGCACGGGGAGCCAAAAAACCATAAAGCCGACGAATAGGCGAAATAGCTTTAGCTTTGGGACCGGTTTGTGACCTACCAACACTCATTGGACAACAGAAATATCAAAAAAATCGGTTAACAGCAAGCAGACAGTCTACGTTCCACTTTACCGGTTGGTTTCCTCCTACCTGTCACACGCTGTAAATTATACCTTTTGGAGCCGCCTTGTAAAAGAAATATTACAAATTCAGACCCTCGATGACCTCTCCCAAAGGCACCTCCGCGTAACAAACAGCGGTGTCGGCTACGCCGTAATAAATCCTCAGCTTGTCCTCTTCGCACAGCAGGCCGCAGCTAAATACCACATTTCCGAAGAAACCTTCAATCTCATAATCGGTCTGCGGCTCAAGAATCGGCTTTTTCGCCCTTGCGATGACTTTCCACGGCTGTTGCGTATCAAGCAGCACAGCTCCGAGGCAATAGCGATTGTTCCGGTCCGCTCCGTGATAAATCTCCAGCCAGCCCCTCTCAGTTTTGAAAGGCACGGCACTTGCGCCAATCTTTGCGTCGTCCCAGCAGCCTGCGCGGGGACTCATAACATAACGATGGTTGCCCCAGCACACAAGGTCACCGGATTCTGCAATCCAGATTTCCTGCTTCTTAAATAGCGGCGAAACCGGCCTGTGCAGTGCGTAATATCTGCCGTCGATTCTTTCAGGCAAGAGCGCAACGTCCTTGTTCTCAGGACAGAAGATGACACCGTGACGCTCGAAAGACTTAAAATCCTTCGTCGATGCTAAGCAGGTCGTGACACCAACAGGACAAACCGCGACGTAACTGACGTAGTACGTGCCGTCAATGAGGGTGATTCTTGGGTCTTCTATTCCAAAAACTTCATATTCATTTGCCGGTGACAAAGCCGGAGTATCCTCAATCTCAAAGTTGATACCATTGGTGCTGCGAGCTACCCTCAAATGCGAAATCGAGGTCAAATACGTTTCAGTCGGCGTAAATATCAACCTCGGGTCTGAAAAGTCGTTGTTCGAGTCATCTTTTGAAAACTTCTTTGTGACAATCTCACCTCGGCCCGCATCGTAAATGCCAACTAACACAACATCCGGATGCGTGCTAATCGGCCTTTCCGCCACTCGAAGAAGCAGAATAATTTCGTCTTTGAAACGAGTGACACCAACATTGAATACACCGATGACTTCAAAGCCACTTCTCGAAGGCTTGACATCCTTCGGCTCAATGACAGGATTGTCCGGCGAACGAAATACCGACATCTGCCGACTCCTTCAGCCTAACACTTTCCATCAAAAACATCCGGCACCCATACCGCACAAATCGCCTGTCAATGATACCTCATTAGAATAAGCCTTGCAAGAAATTCCAGCGCAAATATCATACCTTGTGCGGATGCAAGTGACGACGTGCCTGAGCTGAAGTGGGGGCCCGCCAATACTGTGCGGGCCCTCTCGGTCTCGGAATTATTACCGGTTAAGGATTAAGGCTGGCTTCCGAATCTGCCGCAGTGTCTATTTCCGGGTTTCTCTTGCTGGCCTTGGCGGCGCTGCTCGTCTTGGCTTTGACGGCGCTGCTGCTGGCTTTGGTCTTGGCGGTCGGCCTAAAATCTGCTCCATCTTTTCGTCTCGCAGATTCTTCAACTCCTCCGTCAAATCGCTTTCTCGAAGCATAAATTCTATATAGTACTTGCCGCCATCCATCGGGATACTTATCTTGCCGACGTAATCCCCGCCGGCCCTTGCTATTTTACCGCTGTCCGGAACTCGTGGTTTGGGTCTCGCTCTTGGTGGGCGACCGCGAGCAACCGGCTTCTTCTTGTGCTGTGGCCCTGCTATCTGGATTCGATTATGTTCGATGTCCATATTAACGGCTCCATCTATAATACTTACAACATTCCGCAAGGCCTGCCCGAGTTTAATATTCTGCATATCAACATCCATAAGCCCGTGCTCGCCCGGCCAGTCACGCTCACGCTTGTCCATAAACAGCGCCATACCGGTCCAGTTTGCAAGCCGCTGAATTATCGCAGCCGCATCTCCCTCCATGTAAACATCAACTATCTGGTCAAGCTTCGCCTGCCGAAACTCTGGGCTCGTAACCAGTCGAATCTCCGGAATCTGGTTCGGAAATTCCATCCCCGAAAGATACCACCCTCCACCAACCGAATCTAACATATGCGCCAATGTAAATGGCGGAGTTGTGTCACCTTCCGGTACCCCTGATGTAATCTTATGCAGGAATTTGTCTAAGTCTGAATACCTGCCAACGGGCAAAACCAGAACCTCTTGGCCTATCATCCTACCGACGATTGCTTTTGAATTGATGTACCCCTTCACTGTGATCGTACTATTGTATATCTTTGTCAACAGCTCCAAATGTTTCGCCGTAGGTCTGCCAAGGATATGCTCCAGTTCCGGCCGGGGATATATCGTAACTCGCTCTTCGCCCACCGCATACCGCATAAAAAAGGCGTTGAGCATCTCCGTCAGGCTCTCTACCAAAGGCCCTTGCAGCATCACCCGAAGCCGCGTCGCCCCTCCCTGCGGCAGCTTCCACGCCGCCTCATCCGACAAAACAATTTCCAACCCTGCTTTTTTTCCGATTTTCTCCAGCGCCTCGACAATAGTAACATCCTTCAACTGGATTTTAAGCTCTTTGCTGAGCTTCGCCTGCAGCTCAAGTTTGTCCGCCTGCACGAAACCGGCCCAAACACCGACCAAAACAAACACAACCACCATTTTTTTGAAACTCATCGCGTTCATTTTTGCCTCCTTAATCTCAAAATTATTCTTTAGAACAAACGAATCAAATCTCTTAAATGGCCATTCGTGCCATTATCCGCCAGGGCCGGTTCAGGCATGCGGATTATTATCCACGCCGCCCGACTGCCGTTCTCTTTTCCTTCTCCATTCCGGTCGATAATCTCAACCGAGGCCGACCCTCTCGCTTCAATAAACTCAACCACCGCGTGCTTACCGTTTTCTAACGGCATTTCCACGGGCTTCTCCATCTTGACCATCGTCGCGACAAACACAACCGCCGCAGCGGCAGCAACCCCCGCAGCCACCTTAAACACGGCAGGGAATTTGCTCTTGGAAGTCTTGCCTCTCTCGGCTTCATCCAGCCGGGCCGATATTGCCGCCTTCAATTCATCCCAGTTAACCTCCGCTAACTGCTCTTCGACATTTTTTTCAAAAACCGAGTCTATTCTTTCTTTTTCATTTTCCACTTTGTCATTCCCGCGAAAGCGGGAATCCACATCTTCTTTTCTCATTTCTACTTTTTCTTTTATAAGTACTCTTTCAGTAACACCTTCAATTTCTGCCTGCCTTTGAACACGTGCCACCCAACCGCCGCAACCGAACAGCCCATAATCTCAGCAACTTCTCTCTGTGACAAACCTTCCAACCCAAAAAGTGATATGGCCTTCGCTTCTTTCTTTGACAGCTTCCGCATCGCAACCTGTATCGCTTCCTTTAATTCCTCGCCGACGGCTTTGTCCTCAAGCGATGTCGCTCCCTTGTCCTCATGGCAATCCGTGACCTTTATTCCGCTTGCTCTGCGTTTAGCCGCCCTTCGCTGACTGATCGCCGTGTTGGCGACAATCCGCAGCAGCCAAACCTCAAACCGCCCCGGCTCTTTTAACTTGTCAATATTCAGATAGGCCTTAACAAAAGCGTTCTGAACCGCTTCAGCCGCTTCATTTACATCGCCCAGCATCCTGACCGCAACCCGCATCGCCCGACGTTGGTACAATCGCACAAGCTCATCAAACGCACCCCTGGCCCCCGCCTGGCTCGCCTCAACCAGTCGTCCAATATCACTGCTGCTCGCTTGACGACTCTCGTTCACAAGAACGTCCTCATCCATATAGACGCAACAACTTCGCTGAACGTTAGTAAGTTTCCATAAAAATTTCCACGCAAAACCCTGCCTGGACGTTCTTATCCAGAACCACCAAGGCTGTCAAACTGAAATGGTACGACCGCCGCTAATTAATTTCAATTCTCGAATTCTCCGGAATTTTCTTGCATAACCGGCGTTTTTGTATATACTTAGTAGTTGGTGAGATTTGGAAAAAAGAATTTGCCGCACATTTATTTAGGAGGTCCGCACAATGATTAAATCAAGAAGTCTCAGGGCTATCACTATTACATTATTACTGCTTTTATTCGCTGCCACCACTTTGGCACAGGATACGGGAATACTTTGGGGTGAGGCTTTGCTCAGAGTATTCCGAGACAAGGCCGGCCTCGGCCCAAACCCAGCCTACGAAAATCGCATCAAGCAGCCTTTTGTCCCCACTGAGCCTGCCATTACGGAAGTCCCTGAAATCTTTGAGGAACCCGAAATTTCTGAGCGGCCTACAGAACCAACGATTACCAAAATATTGGTACGACCGGAACCCAAGCCGCTACCAAAGCCGGTACCGAAGCTGGTACCGAAGCCGGTTGCTGACGAGCTGCTTGCGATGGTTCCGGCCGAGAGTCTGCTTTGCTTGCGAATCAACAATTTCGAGTACAACGTCAGCCAGATAGACCAGTTTATGGCCGGCGTCTCGCCCGTACCTATCGGGCTCTCGATGCTGGTACGAATGCAGTTTGCCAATGTGCTGGGAAGTCCGCAGCTAACGGGTGTGAATATGTCCGGTAGTTTCGCAATCTTCGCAACAACAGCACCCGGCGAATCGATTGAAATGGACCTGATCTCAATTCTTGTCCCTATTACAGATTATAAACAATTTATCAGCGGTAATCAAAATATAAGCCCTCCGGATGGAAAAGGAGTTTCCAAAATCACCGGCGAGGTGGACGCACTGGTCATGCAGCTCGGCAATTATGCGCTGATTAAATCATCTGAAAGCTATGATAAGCTTCTCAAGATGGCAAAAGCAATTTCAGAGGGCAAAACGGCCGGCCTGGCAACTGCCCTCGACGACGCCGAAGCACAAAAAGCTACCCGGCAGGCAATCTGGGCCTACGGGAACATCGAACTTACGCAAAAGACTTTAGGCACTGAGATATCCGACGGCCTTGAAGGAATCAAGATGATGGCCGGTGCAATGATGCCGACCGGGCCGGGTGGCGCCTCGCCTGCTGCCGCTTTGGATATGGACATCGAGAACCTTATGAAACAGATACGGTATTTGAGCCTTACACTCAATCCAAAGCCCAATGTCCTGAATATTACTACCGCCATCTCCGGCGTGCCGGGAACGAAAGTGGCACAAACCTTTTCCGCCCACGGTAAGATGGGGTCTTCGACCGACTTCCCTACTATCCTAATGCTCAGCCAGATGCTCGGCGCGAAAGACCCGAAAGAAATGGGCCCCCCCGGCAAGATGGGGTCTTCGACTCAGTTGAAGTCCATCGCCGCGCTGATTCCGAACGCAAACAAGGCCGACTATGTGGGCACGTACAATCTGATGAATCTGTTCAAATTAGCAATGGCTTTTGCGCCGATGCCGGCGCCAAAGATGGATATGCCGGCAAAGAGCAACATCGCCTTTGCCGGAAAAGTCGGCAAAGGAACATCGACAATCGACATCGCCCTGCCGAAAGAGCATTTGGCCGAGATTGCTGCCGCAGCTATGATGATGCAGCAGCAGATGGGCGCCTCCGAAGGCCCCAACTTAGAGCCTTTCAAAGATATGTCTACCTGGGTGACGTGCCGCAATCCGGCGTGCAAGGCCGCTTACGAGATGAACCTGAAGGAGTACCACGAGTTTATACAGGCCAATGCAGACCCAAGGTCGCCAATGCCGCCAGCGATGGTTTGCAAAAAGTGTCGACAGAAAAGCGTCTTCAGGGCCGTAAAATGCGCAAAGTGCGGCTTTGTTTTCGAGAGAGGCACTGTTCTTGCCGATTTTGCCGACAGGTGCCCCAAATGCCGCTATAGCAAAACAGAACAGGACAGAAAGAAGGCCGCCGAAGCCCGCAAGTAAATCCCGTGAGACGGATACCGACCGGCAAAGCAGGACGATACAGATAAGCGAGCTTATAGAGCAGGTCTCAATCGTCGCAAGCTCACTTTTGCCGTCGAACCTCCTATGCCGGCGACTCACAGTACGCACATGTCACCTTCATCAGGACAAATAGTCCCAATTCCCTGCAATTTTCCTTAATTTTCTTGTAACATTCTTGCATAATTGCCCTCTTAGTATAATATAACGGCTTCAGCCAAAGGTCTGTAAGAAACGAATTTACCGACATATTTTTAGGAGGCAAGAAAATGGCCAAATCAAAATGTTCAAAAATCACTATCGCGGCAGCCTTGTTGGTCTTATTCATCGCCACCACATTGCAAGCCCAAACAACGACAAAATCATCAGCCGATGAGTTGCTCAGGATAGTACCCGCCGAGAGTCTGTTCTGTGTCAGAATCAACAATTTCGACTACACCCTCAGCCGGATAGACCAGTTTATAGCCGGCGTCTCACCCATACCTATGGGGACCTCAATGCTCGTGCGTATGCAGTTCGCGCAGTTGTTCGGCAGCCCGCAACTGCAGGGCATCAATATGGGAGGAACTTTCGCAATCTTCGGAACGTTGGCCCCCGGTGAGCCGATACAACCGAATCAATTGCTCTCAATACTCGTCCCAGTCACCGATTACAAACAGTTCGTCAGCGGCAATCCGAATGTAGGCCCGCCCGATGAAAAAGGTGTTTCCAAAATCATAGGCGTAGGTGGACTGGTTACCCAGGCCGGTAATTTCGCATTGATTAAACCGCCGGGAAGTTATGACAAGCTGGTTAAGCTGGCGAAATCGATTAAAGAGCGCAGAACTGCCGGCCTGACGACTGCACTTGACGCCGCAGAAGCCAAAAACGCGATGGAACAACCAATCTGGATTTATGGGAACATCCAGCAGGTATCAAGAACTCTCGGCCCACTGCTTTTGGGAACGCTCCAGCAGATGAAGACGATGACGACAGCAACACAGGCCACTCCGATGGGACCAATGGGCTCACCGGAAAAGATGATGGACATCTATATCAAGCTCCTTGAGACATTAATCAAAGAAACAAAGTCTCTCAGTATAGCTCTCAACCCGAAGCCCAGCGTCCTCAATATCACC
>Ga0114922_10003340_pt1 | contig 14979 bp, 12 predicted proteins | sample AartaG_FD_100975 | JGI IMG/M metagenome (GOLD analysis project Ga0114922, IMG submission 100975) | Deep subsurface microbial communities from Aarhus Bay to uncover new lineages of life (NeLLi) - Aarhus_00045 metaG | ecosystem: Environmental > Aquatic > Marine > Oceanic > Sediment | place...
CCGGTCGAGCATAGTATTTCAGGCAAAACGCCCCATCGAAAGCCTTCATGCTCACAACGAGGTCGTCGGCACCGACGTTCCTGTCGAGGTACGCGGCGGCACGCTTCCAGTCGGTACGATGGGCTTTATAGTACTGCCTCAGATCGAAGGCGTCCAGCGGGACAAAGAGGATCAGGGCAATCGTCCATGCGCAGGCCGATTCAACGTGCCGCGGGATGACTCGCTTCACCAGAACGCCCAACAGCTCTGCCGCGCCGGCTATCCCTGCGGCAACGAGCAAAAGGAATACCGGGAAGGCGAAAAGGAAGTACCTTATGGCGAAGTAGCTGCCCACTCTATTGACCAGCGCGAGCGATGCGAACGGCGACAACACCGAGATGAGCGCCAACAGCACACCCTCATGGCATCGCGACCGTACGCAGTAAATCAATCCCGCTACGAATGCCACCATGAATACAACCACGCTCCACTGCGAACCTGCCGTCATAGGGCGGAGCACTGACATAAGCCACCGCCAATCGAGCGCCGTATGCAACTCGCCCGTGACAGGCTCTCCCACTGTAGCATAGGAATACCAGGGTAAGAAAAGGAGTACCGTGAGCGACATGGCTGCACCCAAAGCGAAATATGTTCTCCACATCATCATGCGTTTTGCAGTCCTTGACACCCGGTCTCTGACCAAAAGATAGGTCGCGTAGATGCCTTCGAAAGCGACGAAAAAAGCGGTGAAGTAAGCGGAATAGAGGCACAATGCGTGCGAGACAACTACCATTGTCCAGCGCGGCAACGTTCTACGCTCGATAAACCGGAGAAACGTGATTATCGAACAAAGCGTCAACATCCCGAACAGGGTGTAGTATCGCACTTCTTGGGAGTATTGTACGTGGAAACGCGAGAGGGCAAGGAGCAATGCTGCCAGTAGCCCTATTTGGGCATTGAACACCCGGCGACCAAGCACGTAGATAAGGACAACGGTCGCCAGACCCGCAGCGAACGAAGGAAACCTCGCCATGAATTCCGAAGTGCCGAAACGGAGCCACCCTGCCAGCAACAAATCGTGGAGAGGTGTCGCGCCATCGAACTGTTCAACTCTTTGCAAAACATCACTGAACGAGTGGGCGGCGCTCGCATTACTGGTGATGTTGATCTCGTCATACCACAGGCTCTCGTAGCCCAGGTTTACAAGACGAAGAATCGCTGCAACAAAAACGACCGCAGCGAGCGCAAGAATCTCTCGCCTTTGCGCTGGCCGGCTCTTGGTCTCCAGATGTTTATGCTTCGTCATGTCGGTGCTGCCAGCTTCTGATCACAGTTGCTGGCAATCAATTCTAGATAGTGAACAACAACCCGCACGGCCGGTCGGCACGAATAACAGTCTTACCAATGTGCCCCCACGGCGACCAACTGTGTCCATATCTATGCCGAAGGTTCACGTTCTTGAAACCCCCGTCAATAAACAGCTTGTTGCGTTCTTTTTCCTTGTAGCATTTGGCATAACTAGGGGTAAACTCATCGAAGATCAGAAAAACACCTTCTCCGCCAGCGCCAAGCCTGAGCTATTTGGTCCGTAATCCCTTACCGTAGCATGATCATAGCACAAACTGTTCTGAGATACTACGGTTTAATTGCGTGTAGACGTGCGAGACAAGAGTGGGGTTCCGCATTATCGGTCGGGTCTTGTGGTGTGTCTTCGTAAGCAGATGTTTACATGCAGCGCAGACTTCCAGCATGCACAGAGATGCGTCTCGGTCCTTATGTTGCGGGCTGGAAACCTTATACTGCTCCTGCGCTACAATGCTGTTGGTTGGTTATCCGCGCGTCTTTCTTGCTCTTGGGGTTTATATCTTGGTATGATGAGACTGCGAGATTTGTGTGGCGAGGATTTCCACAGGTTCGTTCGCAAATAGCCTCGCCATAAGGTCTCACGGCGAATCGGACTGAAAGGAGTTGTACTGTATGCCGAAGAAACGATTGGCCATTGTGCTGGGTATTCGGCCCGACGTTATACGCGCAAGCTTGATTTTAAACATGCTCCGATCTCTTGATGAGTTCGAGATCAAGTTCATCTGGTCGGGCCAGCATTATTCAGACAACTTGAAGGACATCTTCTTCCGGGAACTGAACGTTGCACCTCCGGATGTCGAGCTGGGCGCAGGCGGCGATACCGACGCGGAAATAGTGGCGTCCGTGATCAGCAGCCTGTACCCGGTGCTTGATGAAATGAAACCCGCCGCTGTTACGTTCCTGGGTGACACCAACACGGTGATGGGCTGCATCGCAGCAGCACAACTCAACATTCCTATCGTGCATATCGAGGGATGCATGCGCTCTTACGACTGGCGAATGCCGGAGGAGAAGTACCGCAGCACGATAGATCATCTCGCAGATGTTATCTACGCGTATTTTCCGGAATACCGACAGCAGGGCATCGCCGAGGGGCTCAATCCGAAAGCCATAGTGGTTGTTCAGAACCTGATTGTTGACGTCCTGTATGAGTACTACTTCAAACGCAAGCAGCGCTACGACTCGATCGCGACAGAGAGTTATTTCCGTGAGAAGAGTATTGAGCGGGGTCAGTACTACCTGATGACGTGCCATCGCAGGGAGAACGTTGAGTCCGAGCAGGTGCTGAAGGTCATCACGGAACTCCTCGGGCGCACCGACCGCAAGGTCTACTTCACGGCCAGCTACCGTACCCAAAACTCGCTGAAAAGGTTTGGGCTGACTTTGCCCGGCAACGTGAGTATGGTGGACCCAATCGGTTATGATGAGATGCTGGTGTTGATGGTCAACTCCCGCGGCGTGCTGACCGACTCCGGTACGGTGGTCGAGGAGACAGCGGTGCTTCAAGTACCGTCCATGCAGATACGCAAGGCTACGGAGAGGCCGCAGGTCTACGACTGCGGCTCGTGCGTGAAGTTCGACCCGGCGCGCCCGGAGGACTATCCTTTCGATGCCGTCCTTTACAAGCTGGAGCGCCTTTACGGTAAGAGATGGGAGCACAACCTCGGCGACGGCAAAGCGTCCGAACGAGTTGTTGCAGACTTGACGAACCGTTTGCGCGTCGATGGCGGATTCAGGTTACACAAACCTGAAGACTACCATATCCCGATCGCGCGATCGTACCGCGAAGACGAACTGTGACTGCATGAGAAACCGTGGGAACGTCGAGCGGCGCATAGTCTCGGCCCATATTGGGGGTTAGTCTCGGCAACGATGTCTCGTTCAATATCAGAAGAAGAAGGGCCGAGCTTTGCAGTTGTCATTCCTATGTTCAACGAGGAGGTTGGCGCCGAGAAGTGCGTCCGCGCCGTCACCGAGGTGCTGACACGACTCACGTGCCGCCGCGCTCTTATCGTCGTCAACGACGGCAGCACGGACAGAACACCGGAGATTGTTGACTCGCTTGAAGCAGAGATTCCCCATCTCACCGTAATCCATCACGAAACCAATGGCGGTTACGGTGCTGGCCTTAAGACTGGTGCGATCGAAGCAGATCGGCAGGGGTTCGAATATGTCCTTTTCATGGACAGCGATTTGACCAACCCTCCGTCAGATATTCCCAAGTTCGTCCCCGAAATGAAGAAAGGGAGTGACGTCATCAAAGGGTGCCGTTTCTGCAAAGGCGGCAGAATGGTCGGTGTGCCGTGGAAGCGACAGGTCATGACACGAACCGCGAGGCTTATCTCAGCGTGCCTCTTTCGTGTAGGCGTCAAGGACTGCACCAACGGGTTCCGGGCCATCAAGACGGAAGTGTTTCTGAAGATGCCACTGGAAGAACGGGGTTTCGCCATCATCATGGAGGAACTATACTGGGCCAAGAAGTTTGGCTGCACCTTCGCCAACGTGCCGACTACTCTCCACAGTCGATCGGAGGACCAACGGCCCACACTGTTCGCCTACAACTATTCGACCGTCGCGGTATACTTGAAGCACGCTGTGAGGTCGCTCTTCGTTTGATGACATTCAGGTAACGTAGGCCCGGACAGTCCCCTGTTTCTCGCTGAGCGAAGAAGCGACTACTGGACTACCCCATCATGGGGTTGCGCGTTCCGAGAAGAAAGCTCTCATCTCCCGGACTTGCTGAAGCAACGGTTTGCGGCAAATGCGCTCTGTGACATCACGAATGCTGCTCAGGCTCCTATCACAGCTTTGCGCTGCTTCGGCTGGAGTGATAGCCAGGCCAAGTTCGTAGACATTGTTGAAGATGCCCACGAGTTCCAGCTTGGTCACCGGCTCCGGAGAATGGATATGGAATACCCCACGCTGGTACAGGTTCTTCTCGATGATCTGCTCGATTATCTCGGCGAGATAGACTGTCGTCACGCCGTTCCACTTGTGGTTTGTAAACCCTCTCACCTCGTTGCCTGCTTCGCTTCTCGCCCATTCGAGCAGCGATCGAGCACGCCCCTTTTCCTCTCCGACGATCGAGGTCCTTAGTACCATACAGTCAGCCGTATCACCGCCGGCCTTGCTCAACCCGTAGACGTCTTCGGCGTCAACGTAGTCCTCTTCCGTGTAGGCACCCTTTTCCCCGGTGTACACACAGTCGGTCGTAATGTGGAAACACATGATTCCGAGCTTCTTGCAGTATCCGGCCAGGTTGTGCGGGAAAATGGAATTGACCTTCAGCACGTCTTCAATGGGGGTTCTCGCAATCATGGGTTTTATAACCCCCGCGCAATTGATGACGACGTCAACGCCATCGGAGAACTGACCAAGCTTATCGATGGGGTCATGGACGATATCGAATTCGCCTCGCGTCAGCTCGATGACATCATCACCCTTTCGCTTGAAGTATTGGCAAACGGCATACCCGAGCATTCCGTTCGCCCCGAGAACAAGGATTCTTCGCATATACTTTCTCCTCCTGCTATCGTCCGATAACGTCTGCGTTGATAGGCTGTTTTCCGCTTCCCGCATGCGCGGGAACAGGCTGCGCCTTACTTAGAACCATGAGATCCCCCTCCGATGCAGCGCAGCCCGGAACAGGATGAAAGCGTATCCAGGGAACTCGGCGCGCACCTTGAACTTGGAGGTCCCCTTCTGTCGCTCAGGGTCCCGGACTTCTCGACCCGGTATGTATTCAATCTTCCCTCCACTCAGCAGAACCTTGAACGTGATTTCCGGGCAAACATTGAAACGATTCGAAGACGTTCCCAGCGCTTGTACATAGTTCCTGTCGAAAGCTCGGAAACCGTTTGTAGTATCCGTGATTCTTTCACCAAGCAGCACACGCGTTGCAAACCGATAGATGCGTTGGAAAACCCGAAAACGGAGTGAGACCGAGCGTGCGTCCTCCTCTCGGATGTACCGGGAGCACTGAACAAGCTGGCAGCCAGCCCGCAATTTCGCAAGAAACGCGGGAAGAAGCTCCACGGGATCGAACCCATCCGGGGATATCAGTACACAGTAACGCCCTGATGCGTATGCCAAACCGTAGCGCACCATCGAGCCGAAACCGCGAAATTGCACCCGGCGCGAGAAGACCCTGATATGCAGAGCAGGATGTTTTCTTATAAGACGTTTGGCGGCTTCGAGCGTATTATCGGTGCTTTGGCCATCGATAATGAGCGTCTCGACGTTCATTGAGTTGAGCCCCACCACATCATTGAGAGCGGCCATTGTTTCAGGCAAAACGTTCTCGTCATTGTAGCAAGGAACCAAGATGCTCATTTCGGTGGTGATCATCTATCGTTCCTCGACCTGCCAGGGGTCCCACATTCGCGCGGGATACCGTATGTCGTCACCTAACGACTCATCTATTGTAGAGGTTGAGAAGAACATGATCTTTGCATCATCGGTCAGCGACTTGAAGCCGTTTACATAACCGGGAGGAATGAACAGGACAGCGGGATTCTTGTCGCTTAGAACGAAGCTTTGGATCGGGAGGTCGGGCGAGGGGTTGTCCCAATCGTCTATGCGGATGCAGCAAATCATCATGGCGCCCCTTACCACGGTGGCATGTTTTGCCTCGTGCTTGTGACCGTGCCAAGCACGAACAAAACCGCGCTGGTGGTTCGCAACCCAGTAGAAACGTTTGACGCCTTTAAAATCGAACTCGTTGACAAATCCAACTTCGCCCCGGTCGTCTACCACGACCCCGCCTTTAAGTAGTGACGGTTCTTTATTCATGGAATAACTTCCCTTCCCTGATGGGACCCTTGCAAGACTCATTTATCCCGCATACAGAAATGCTCGACAGACGACTAGTATCAATCTCCAAGCTCGTCCGCGGTGTATGCCCGACGAAGCTTCGCAGTCAACCGGGAAACCTTTCTGAGAACTCGATGCCCAGCGCAGAAACGTTCTGTAACAAGCGAGGACGAAGGTAGTCAGCATTGGAGTAGCGTGTCGAGGTCAGATCGGTGATACGTCCCTCATCCACCAGGGCCTTGATCTCCCTGATACCATCTTTCACGTGAAAACGTGGCGCAAAGCCGAACGCTTCACGAGCCTTGTCGCTCGATACCTTGTAGTTTCGCGTGTCCCGAGAATGCACATCCGTTTGCACAACCGCAGTATCGGGCACCTGTTCCTTGATCTTGTCAACGACTTCGGCGATCATCATATTCTCTGAATGAAGGTTAAATGGCCCCGTGTGTGTCGATGTCACGTTCGCCAGGACGGCCTCCGCCACGTCCTTAACATGCAACAGCGGACGGTACTGGTTCCCGCCGAAAAGGCTCATGCGCTTGAATAGACACGCCTTCACCGTCAACTGGTTCACAACAAGGTCCAGACGAATACGGGAGAACCTGTCACCCAGCCCGTAGATGGTGCCGTTGCGGAACGAAATCGCGTTGGCATCGGCAAGAATCGTCTCGCACTGAGCTTTGGTCTGTGCATAGAGAGAGAGGGGGTTGAGCGGCGAATCTTCGGTCAGTATCCCGTCTTGCGCGCCGTAGACGGAGCAACTCGACATGTTGATGATTCTGCCGCCAAAACTCTTCACCAGCCACCGAAGGGCCTCGACGTTGATTTGTCGTGTCACCTTCGGGTTTAGCGCACACGCTGGGTCCCCGACCAGCGCGGCCAGCCACACCACCACGTCAGCCCACAGAACGTGTGGCAAGAGGCACTTTTCGTCCCGAATATCGCCGTTTATGAAATCAACGGGCTTGAGATAACGCTCCTCGAACAAGAGAGCATCATACACACGGACCGCATGGCCGGTTTCCAGCAACCGGTCCGTCAGATGGCCTCCTATGTATCCGGCTCCGCCAACAACTAGTACTTTTGCCACGTAAACCTCTCTGTGAGCCTGTTGCCCTTATGTCCTCGTTCTCGGACTCCCGATTCTATTGCCCAGCAGCGCACATTATAGCACAATCTCAGGAGAAGAGTTCAGGTGGAGTTTACCCAGTCTTCATAGCGTCATGTCTGCGCACGTCCAGCGTCGGAATCTACCGGCTGCCCCGACCGCACTGTTCCGCCACCAACTTGGTAGCCCTGAGCAGCGAGTCGAACGACGTTCCCGCATCGGCCCACCATCCTTCAACGATCGCGTACGTCATCGTTCCCTGTTTGATGTAGGCCGAATTCCTTTCCGTTGCCGATAAGGCGAAGAAAATCACCCGCGCTGTTCCCTCCGGTTACCAGCAGAATGTCTTTGATACCGGCGTCCACCAATGTCCGGATGGGGTAATACACCATCGGCTTGTCATAGACGGGCAAGAGATGTTTGTTTGTGACCTTGGTGAGAGGATAAAGCCTGGTTCCCAGACCGCCGGCAAGGACTACTCCTTTCATTCGTGTTCCTCCTGAACCAGCCTGAGAACGCCGCTCATTGGCTACCGTACTGTTTCTTATAGTACTCGAGGTACTCGCCGGATTTCAATGGCCGCCACCACCATTCGTTGGCAACATACCAGTCGATTGTTTCCTTGAGCCCTGCCAAGAACTCCTTCTGTGGTTTCCATCCCAGAGCCTTGATCGCGGAGGAATCTATGGCGTACCGCCGGTCGTGTCCGGGCCGGTCTGTCACGTAACGGATGAGATCCTCGCTCTTGTTGAGGTGTTCGAGTATGGTGCGGGTTATCGCGATGTTTGTATGTTCGTTTTCGCCACCGATGTTGTAGACTGTTCCGGGTTCGCCTTTTGCTATCACGACGTCAATGCCCCGACAATGATCCTCAACGTGCAGCCAGTCCCGGACGTTGAGACCGTCCCCGTACAGCGGGAGCGCCAAGTCGTCGATCGCGTTCGTGACAAACAGCGGAATGAGTTTCTCGGGATACTGGTACGGACCGTAGTTGTTCGACCCTCGCGTGACGACGACCGGCGTGCCGTAGGTGTGGTAGAAGGCGCCGGCAAGCAGTTCGCCGCCCGCTTTGCTGGCCGAGTAGGGGTTGCGCGGGGTCAGCCTGTCATCCTCGGTAAACGCCCCCTATTCTATGCTCCCGTAAACCTCGTCAGTCGAGACACAGATGATCCTTTGCACCTCGGCTTTGCGCGCCTCTTCGAGCAGTACGAAGTTTCCTTTGACGTCTGTGTCAATGAACGCCCCTGCAGAGTGTATGCTCCTGTCCACATGAGTTTCAGCGGCGAAATTCACGATAACATCCACGTCGTTTACGGCCTTGGACACGATCTCAGGATCGGCAATGTCACCTTGGACGAACGAGTAATTCGGGAGGGGTTCGACATCCTTCAGATTGGCAAGATTACCCGCGTAGGTCAGTTTGTCGAGGTTGACAATGTGGTAATCGGGATGCTCCCTCAACATGAGCCGGATGAAATTGGAGCCTATGAAGCCTGCGCCGCCAGTCACAAGAACTCTCATCGACATGTCGAAAACCTCGTTTGTCCTGTGAAAACCGGATTCTCTACCATTCAGCCCTAAGACAACTATACCACAGCGGTTCGGACATGTCACGTCGGTAGTGGACTCTGGGACGCCCGGGCACTAGCACATCGTTCCCTCACTACCATAGTAATACGCTATCTTGTGCGGCTGGACGGGTGCTTGCTTGAGGATATCGTTAACGATGCTCTTGGTCGCACGAGCCAATGCCGGATGCCCTTGCGCAACGGCATGATCGCGAACGTGTCACCAGCCCGCATTTCTCACCACAGCTCTACTGCCACACCGGATTTGTCCATGTCTACTGCGTCGAACTCGGTCGGCCTTCTCGACGTACCGTTCAGGTACGCCTGTGATGGCCTTGGTCGCGCTCCTTGTATCCATAGGCATCTCCGGCGTTTCGTCACGACCTCCGGTGAGAAAAGCGGGCCAGGCGTTCTACGGTTGCCTTCCTGCCGAGAGTCCACGTATAATTCATGCCCGGCGGCATTGGGTGTAGCTGCCGTGATGGAACCGATGTATTCGTTGTGCAGTTTGGTAGAATCCCGTTTTCGTGGAGGTGTTGATGTGAATTCGGAGAGGCAAACGCCTTCGACCTCAGAGCGGCTGATGTCGGTGGATGCGCTGCGGGGATTTGACATGTTCTGGATCATAGGGGGCCGGGAACTTCTTGCGGGCGTGCTCATGGTTTTCATGGATCCGTTTCCCGAGTGGCTGGTGCGTCACTTCGAACACGTTGAGTGGGTCGGGTTTTCGGCGTGGGATCTGATCATGCCGCTGTTTCTGTTTATTGTCGGCACCTCGATACCGCTCGCGTTCGGCAAACGGCTTGAACGAGGCGAGAGCAAGAGACGCATCTATCTGCACGTCGTCAAACGCATATTGATCCTGTTTGTGCTGGGCATGGCTGCCCAGGGCAACTTGCTCGACTTCGACCTGTCGACGTTGCACATCTACTGCAACACGCTCCAGGCCATAGCGGTAGGGTACCTTGTCGCGTCCATCGCGGTGATCGAGCTGGACATCAAGTGGCAAGGCGTTACCATTGCGGGCTTGCTCATGGTGTACTTGTTGCTGATGGTGCTGGTGCCTGTACCGGGGCACGGTGCGGGAGTGCTCGAGCCGCGCGGCAACCTGGCGCTGTACATAGACGAAGTCATCATGGGACGGTACAGCGACGGCACCGCCTATACGTGGATTCTGAGCAGCCTGACGTTCGCGGCGACGGTTCTTCTGGGTGTAATGTCGGGACATATCTTGCGTTCGAACAAGAAGCCGGCAATCAAGGTGTTGCTGCTTTTCGGGGCGGGCGCAGCCGGCCTGGCGCTGGGATGGTTGACGGGCATGGTGTTCCCCATCATCAAGCACATCTGGACGAGCTCGTTTGTGCTCTATGCCGCCGGGTGGAGCTACCTGCTGCTCGGGCTGTTCTACCTGGTCATAGATGTATTGAGATGGAGAAGATGGGCGTTCGTCTTTGTCGTTATCGGGATGAACGCCATCTTTGCGTATATGGTCGCCCAACTGATCGATTTCCGTCTCATCGTCGAACCGCTTGTAGGCGGTCTGGCACGGCGCTGCGGCGACTTTGGACCGTTGGTCGTGGGTATAACGGCGTTCGCGATCGGCTGGCTCATCCTGTTCTGGATGTATCGCAAGAATACGTTTATCAAGGTTTGATATCGTCGTTTGGTCCAATGCGGAGAGCGACGCTGTGACTGGAAGGAGGCCTGTCTCATGAAACACGCCGGCGCCATGTGCATGGCCGTTCTTATCATAATCGCTGGATTCGTAAGTGCCAACGCCCAGGAAACGACCTACCCGCTGAAGGTGCTGCCGCCGGAGCACAAGACGATGGTCGACCCGCAGACGGGAGCGGAACTCACGTTCCTCACCACGGACCCAGCCGAGGACCACAACTTGTACTTCCACGAACGGTCGTGGCTGGCAGACAGCTCGATGGTTCTCTTTGTGTCAAACCGGTCCGACGGCGGGCTAATGGGCTATCTGGCAGAGACGGGTGAGCTGGTTCAGTTGGCAACGCCCAAAGGCGGTCTCGAGGGAGCGACGGCGGCACGCAACCGCAACAGCGTGTTCGCCATGCGCAGGCAAGAGGTGGTAGAACTCGCCCTGACGGTTGACATCTCTTCCGACCCGGCTAACGATCCCTCGAAGGTCACGGCAGAAGAACGGGTTATCTGTGCGATCCCCGAAAACGAGCTCGTCTCGACGTCGCTCAACGAAAGCTGTGACGGAACGCTGCTCTCTATCGGTGTGGGTTCGAGCGGTCAGACGGCATCGCAAGGGCCGGGCATTCTGATCATCGATCTCAGGACAGGTGAGGTGAGGGAACTGTGCCGTATCCCGTCTCCTCCCGGCTATGGCGGCCACGTCCAGTTCAGCCGTACGAATCCTAACCTGCTCAGCTTTGCCGGCAGGGTCAACCGGCTGATGGTGGTAGACGTCAGAGAAGGCCGGCCACGTGCCGTGTACAAGGAAGTGAAAGACGAGCTGGTGACGCACGAATGCTGGTGGGTCAATGACCAGCTAACGTTCTGCGGCGGGTTGCACCCCAAACCCACCGAGGACTCCCACGTCAAGGTGTTGAACGTGGCGACGGGCGAGGTTCGCATCATCGGTGCGGGGAGTTGGTGGCCCAACGCGACACCTGAACAAATCTCAAAGCGCAACTGGTGGCACGCTGCAGGAGACGAGCAGGGCCGATGGGTTGCGGCGGACAACTGGCACGGCGACATCGTTCTGTTTGACGGCAACACCACCCGTATGCGGCACCTCACGTTCGGGCACCGCACGTACGGCGGCGGCATACATCCTCATGTCGGCTGGGACCGTCGCGGCAAGCAGGTGGTGTTCGCGTCGCACATGCTCGGCAACGTCGACGTCTGCGTCGCTACCATTCCGGACGACTGGCAGAACGACCTCGGCGACGACTGACTAGGGCCTCGATGCTAGATAGGGGGCCGGTCGTCTTCCCCTCACTCTTGCCTTGTCTCTTCCGGTTCCTCCGAACCTGCTGCGGTTTCGTCTGACTCCTCCCCGTCTTCCTTCTCCTTTTCTTTCTTCATGGCGTTGACCAGGCTTTCGATCTCTTTGATGCGTTTGTCCGTCTTATCGCCGGCCTTCTTGAGCTCCTCGACCTGTTTCCTGAGCTCCTTGACCTCCTCGGTCTGTTCCCGGGCAGCGTTGATCTCCTTCACCGCCTGCTCGGCCCGTTTCTTCTCGTCGGGATCCTTGCTTGTCTCGGCAAACGTCTCGATCTCGTCTATAGCCTGAGGATCGCCGAGATCGCCGAGGGCCCGGACAACGGCGGACCGAATCCTGGGGCTGGGATCCTCGAGCAGATCGAGCAGAACCTTGCGCGGTTTGTCTTTCTCATCCATCCATTTGCCAAGCCTGCCGACTGCCGAGATGGCGTCCGGTCGCGACGTCCTCGGCTTGCCGGAGGCGGTATATGCCGCGATAGTTTTGAGGCTGTCCTCGGCTTCCAGAGAGACGAGCGCTTCGAACGCTGCGCATCGGACCACCTCGTTGTGAGAGTCGTGCGACAGGGCTTTCGTGATGCGCTTCTTCGCCTTCTGGACTTTCAACGTTCCGAGCGCTTCGAGAGCCGCCGCGACAACGTACGGGCTCTGTTCTGTGTCAACGACACGTATCAGCGCGTCGTGCGCCTCGCTCTTGTCGATTGTGCCAAGCGCTTTGACCACCTCGATGCGGACCCGCGCTTCTTCCTGTTGCAGCCCGGCCAGAAGCGCGTCGAGCGCATTGTCGTTGTCGACTTCCCCAAGAGCGGCGGCCGCCTTCGCCCGCACGCCCCAGAACGCGTCGTCGAGCAAAGCCTTCTCCAATGCCTCGACGACGACGTCGGTATCGAGTTTCTTCAACCCTTCTGTCGCGAGGACCCGTCCCACGGCTGTTTTGTCGCCCGCGAGCTGTGCCAGCAGCATCGGCTTGGGTTTGTCGAACTCGACGCGTGCCAGGACACTGCAGTTCGGGTCGAACCTGACGAACTCCGGCGGCTCCGGCAAAGGAACGTGGAAGGTGTGTTCCTTCTCGCTGATCTCGACCGTCTCGACATGGTCGCCGCCGGGACAACTGAACAGGATCTCGGTCGAGAACTCGAACACCGGTGTTATCTCGTCAACCGTCTGGGTCTGTTTGACGACGAGCTTCGCGAGTTTCTCGTCGTTCTCCCAGGAGTACGAGATATCGAGTTCCGGGTACCCCCCGTGATATACCCACTGGTCGAAGAACCGTTCCATGCCGCGGCCGGTGACGTCCTCGATGGTGCGCATGAGGTCCGTAGTCTCGACGGCCTCACCGATGTGCCGAACGCAATACTCGTGCATGCATTTCCAGAACAGGTCGTCGCCGAGCTGGCGGCGTAACATATGCAGGACCCACTCGCCTTTTGTGTAGGATCTCGCGTCGAAAAGGTTCCAGGGTGCGCTGTACTCCGTCCTGACGATCGGCGCCCGGTTTGGACCTTTGTCGACGTCGATAATCCTGCGCAACCCACTCAGGAGGTCGTAGGCAAACTCGTCCTCTCCGCGGTCGTGCTCGGTGTAAAGGGCCTGGAAGTATGTCGCAAACCCTTCGTTCAGCCAGATGTGGGACCAGTCCCGGCAGGTCAGCAGGTCGGCCCACCATTGGTGCGCGAGCTCGTGTGCAACCAGCCAGTCGCTGGAGTAGGTGAGATGCGCGGCCTCGTCGTGCAGGGTGCGTTCGGTGAGCGTGGTGATGCTCGTGTTCTCCATGCCGCTGACGACGAAGTCCACTACGGTAACCTGAGCGTATTTCTCGTACGGATACGGCACACCGATCTTCTCCTCGAAAAACCGGACCATATCCGGCGTCTTGGCAAAGCTCAACCGCGCGTCCTGCTCGCGTTCCGGCGGCACGTAATAGTGCAGCGGTATGTCGCGGTACGAGTCCTTGATGTCGACGTACCTGCCAACCACGAGGCTTACAAGGTAGCTGACGTGGGGTACCGACTGGAGCCAGTGGTACGTTTTGGTTCCGGCGCTCGGGTCGGCAGTGACTTCGAGTAGCTCGCCGTTCGACAACGCCATTAACTCTTCGGGCACGGTGGCGATCATCTCGGTCGAGGCACGCTCGTTCGGGTAGTCGAAACACGGGAACCAGTACCGGGCGTACTCCGCCTCGCCCTGTGTCCAGGCCTGCGTCTCTTCGGGCTTGTACCCCATCCGTTCGGTGCGAAAATGCATCCCGGTGGCCGGTTTCGTGCTGTACGTGACCGCCACGGAGAACTCCTCTCCAGGTTGAGCAGGGTGCGGCTGGAATACCTTCAGCTTGTCGGTTGTCACTTCGAAATCGAGCTCGGACCCGTCGTCTGCCAGCACCTTCGAGATGTCCAGCCCGACGCTGTCAAACACGATCTCGTCCAGCGGGTCGCCGACGGGAGCCAGAGTGGTCGTTGCCGTGCCGCTCAGACTCTCGTTCTCGAAGTCGAGGGTGAGGTCGAGCTTGATATGCTTGATGTCAGCGGGTCTGCCTCGCCCGTACTGTCGGACCGCGTCCTCGTCGCGAGCCGCTGCGAAGTACTGACCATCACCCCGAGAGCAATAGTAGCGATCATCCGACGATAGATCGTCCGCCTCGGCCCGACCGACACAGAGCAGCAGCACTCCCAACAAGAGCAGCATCTTCGTCCGGTACATAGGATCCTCCTTTCATGCAAGAGCCGACCGCATAGACAACAGCCGCCGCAGCTCGCCCGACGGTCTCAAGAGCAGGTCGCTCTCCCCGATACTCGACTAGAGCATATTGCATCCGCCACGATCAGTCAAGCGGGAAGAGAGGATTGCAGTCTGCCGGCAGGTGCGGGATAGACAGAAGTCAGGCCGGACTTCCTGGAGGAATGTCCGGCCTGAACTGTGGTGCGTGTCGAGTTTATCGGGCTGTCTGCGAGCAGGCTCTCCAGATTTCGAGTCCGTCGAACGGGTTGGCCATGCCAAGATAGAGGCAATCGCCGACAGACTTCATTGTTCTGATACCGTAATTGTTGGGGTCACCGAGCCCGTCGGTGAAGATCGGCTCCCAGGTATCGCCGTCGCGTGTCTTGTAAAGGTCGGTGCCGGCGTCAAACAGGAGGTCGGCCCAACTCGGCTGTTTGCCGAGAAGCCCGTCCTCGA
>Ga0114922_10003341_pt1 | contig 14977 bp, 15 predicted proteins | sample AartaG_FD_100975 | JGI IMG/M metagenome (GOLD analysis project Ga0114922, IMG submission 100975) | Deep subsurface microbial communities from Aarhus Bay to uncover new lineages of life (NeLLi) - Aarhus_00045 metaG | ecosystem: Environmental > Aquatic > Marine > Oceanic > Sediment | place...
AGTTAGTCAAAATGGGTGAAAAAGCAAGGAAGGGAGTAAAAAAGAATTACTAAAAAAAACTCCTTTTGGTTATGTATATAAAGCGACTAACATCAAAAATTGGAAAATCTATATTGGTAAAGCCAAGGAAGGTAGAACTGGAAGAGGAAAAAACGCAATTGAGAATCGTTGGAACGAGGAAATTGAGAGAGCTAGACGATTAGAACGTTGGAATAAAGAAAACCCATTGGAAAAAAAGAGAACACGCTATATCGAGAATGCAACAAATAAATATGGAAAAGAGAGTTTTAGATTGGAAGAAGTAGATGTAGCATTTACTAAAAACGAGTTGAATGAGAAAGAAAGATATTGGATAAACTATTTTGAATCAAGACATCACTCTAAAGGTTATAACTTGAGAGATGGGGGTGAAGGTGGATCTCATCACGAAAAAACAAAAGCGCTACTATCTAAAAAAGCTCAAGAAAACATAAAAAATCCAGAATACTTGAAAAAACTATCACTTGCTACAAAGAATCTGTGGAAGGATGAAACATATCAAAAAAAAGTGAGAAAAGGAGTTCAGGAGAAATATCAAGAAAAGGAATATTTGGAAAAGCAAATAAAAGAAAGAAGAACAAGAGCAAAAAATCCAGAGTGGAGAAAAAAGATGTCTCGAATTAATAGAGATAGGAGTAAAGATCCAATATGGAGAAAAAAGCTCAGTAATTATAGTCTCGAAAAATGGAGGGAACGAGAATATGTTAAGAGACAACTAAAGTCTAGGGAAGCAAAAAGAAAGGTTATTGAAGATAAAGAAGAGTTCCTAAAAGATATAACAAAGATGCAGAAAAAAGATATTGATGCAAAGTATGGTATGACCAGTAAAACAACCAATAGATATATTCAACGGATACTTGGTCATCAAGGAGTAACAAACTTTACTCAAGCAAGAAATTATCTGAAAAAAAAGAATTTAGTAGATGTTCTTGAGGATATATGATAGAATAACATAACCACCCGATTTTATTTCATTCTTACACACTTTCTTCTTCTTTATTTTTGATTATAGATAAACTTCATATATAATTTTCAAGTTGTCTGATTCATGTTAGACCAAGCTGAAGCTTTTCTTGGTAATTTCAAAACATTAGATTTAGTCACTTGCAGTTATAGTATATCTAACATTGCACAAGTATCATTTATTCAGGAAGATTTTGATTTTTACATTACTGGTTTAACAAACCAAATTCATATTGAACAGATAAAATTTAATCCAAAAGTGATTCTTCAGTTTAAAGATAAGGAAATTAATCTAACATATCAAGGGATTGCAAAAATTGTTGAAGCAACCGAAGTTGATGAAGAACTACTTAAGAAATTAACAAAAGCTGACTCTATTATTCAAGAGGGAATTTTCACTCCTGTTTTGGTAAAAGTCATACCATTAAAAATTGAAGTTAAAAAATGGGACTTTGTTTATGGGTTCCCACAAAACAAACCAAATATAGTAAAGGAAGTTTTTCGTTCAATTGGAACTACAATTAAAATCTGGTTCAGAGCAACTCGGTTATCATTTGTAGCAGTAAGCATAATGGGTGTTTTCATCGGAACAGCTTTCTCCTTTTTTGAAACAGGATCTCTGAATTCATGGCTAAATTTTCTATTAGCAGTTATAGGTATTGCATTCTTCCATATTGCTATTGATTTACTAAACGATTTCTCAGATCATCGTTCTGGCCTAGATGAGACTAATGTTCAATTGACTCCATTTTCTGGAGGATCAAGAATGATTCAAAGCAAACTTTTTTCTCCTGCAAAGGTTCTAATGGGTGCAATTTTCAGTTTAACAGTCTGCTTAGCAATTGGTCTATATCTGAATTTTACAGTTAATGGAAACATTATTCTTTACTTAGGATTAGGAGGAGCATTCTTAGGTATCTTTTATGTTGGAGCTCCAGTAAAATTGGTTTATTATGGCTTAGGAGAACTTGCTATATTCTTAAGTTTTGGTCCTGGAATAGTATTTGGTTCCTATTACCTTCAAAATGAGGTTTTTTCATGGAATGCTATTCTTATTTCTATCTTGATTGGTTTATTGATTTCTCTAATTCTCTATATCAATCAGTTTCCTGATTATGAAGCAGATAAAGCGAAGAATAAACTAAATTGGGTAGTTCTCTTAGGGAAGAAAAATGCTAGACATGTTTATGCTTTCTTCATGGTAATAACATATACGTTACTAATTGTTTTTTCAATTCTAAACATCTTACCGCTTTTGAGTTTAATAGTCCTTGTTTCACTTCCCCTACCGATAAAAGCAATAATTACTACCTACAAACATTATGACAATTATCTAGCAATGATTCCAGCTTCAGCAATGACAATATTAACTTGCTTAGCTTTTTCTATACTTCTGGGAGTTTCTCTATTTGTTGCTCCATAAATATGAAGGAAGATAGTAGTTTTAATTTGCTATTTTTTTTCCATCTTTTACAACAATTTTACCATCTTTGAAGACTGTATTAGCGTGATTAATTCCAAGTCTGTAAGGGATAGAAGAAACACTAGATAAGTCTAAAATTAAAATGTCGGCCTTATTTCCAATATCTAATGTCCCAATCTCATTTTCTCTGTTCAAAGCCTTAGCACAACCAAATGTTGCTGCTTTCAATGCTTCTTCAGGAAGCATTTTCATCATAAAACAACCCAGCACAATGACTAATTGCATATTCAAGATGTAACAATTTGGGTTAAAATCTGATGATAGAGCAACTTCAACTCCTGCATCTTTAAACATTTGATAGTTTGCATATTTCTTTAGCATTAGTACAAACGGAGTTGCTGGAAGTAAATTTGCTACAACATTAGCTTGAGCCATTGCACTTGCTGATACTGCTTCAGCATAAAGGAGATGATCTGCAGAAACTGCACCTAATTCTGCTGCCATAAGGGCTGCTCCTACATTTTCTAATTCATCAGCATGTACTCTAGATTTGAATCCAAATGATTTTGCATCTTCTAGAAATTGCTGTGATTCCTCAACAGAAAAAGCTCCTTTATCAGTCCAAATATCAACATATTCAGCAAGTTGTCTCCCTTTTATTTGAGGTAGAAGCTGTGTCATACTTTCAATATATTCCCATTGATTCCCTAGAAAATCAACAGGTTTCATATGACAACCAAGAAAAGTTGGAATAATATCAATCGGATGTTTCTCATTCACTTCCTGGATCACTTCAAGAATCTTAATTTCTGTTTTTGCGTCCAGACCATATCCAGATTTTGCTTCAATTGTAGTTGTTCCATGCAGTAGCATTTCATCTAGTCTTTGTAGAGCTGAATTTTCTAATTCTGATTTCGATGCTTCCCTTGTTTTGTTAACTGAAAACATTATTCCCCCTCCACCTTGAGCAATTTCAAGATAAGATTTACCTTGTATTTTCATCCTAAGTTCATGAGACCTGTCTCCAGCAAATACCAAATGAGTGTGTGAATCTACAAAACTTGGACATACAATTTGTTTCTTCTTACAATCTATTACCTCGTGATCAAACTTTGAATAGTTAGATAAAATATTGGAGGTTTCACCAATAGCTTCAATGAGACCATTTTTTATTACTATGGCATCAGGCACTTCTTTTGAATAAATTGGTTCATATTTTGTTACAGGACCTAAAAATAATTCAGAAGCATTAGAAATGATAATTCCTTCTTTCTCTGCATTTTGCATGAATCTCAAGTTTTAGGCAGAAAAGAAGTTTTTAAAGTTTGCTTCATTATTTGAAAAAAGAATAGAAATGGAATGGGTTTTAGAACTACATTCCTTTTAAAAATCTCAATCTAAGCTTCCAACTTCCTTTTCAACTTCTTCAAGAATCTCACAAGATTTGACAAGAGCTTTCATAGCGTTATGATCATCAAACAGAGGTCTATCTACATCTAAGAATTCAACATGTCTGCGAATAACTTCTTTAGCTTTAGTTACACCTTTACCAAACGCAAATTCTCGAAAGTCTAATGCTTGAGCTGCAGCCATAAGCTCTATTCCTAAAACCCCATAAGCATTATCTAATATTTGGAAGTTCTTAAGCGCTGTATTCATTCCCATGGAAACAAAATCTTCTTGATCTGCAGCTGCTGGAATTGATTGTATACTTGCAGGCATTGAAAGAATTCTCATTTCTACTATTTGCATATCGGCTGTATACTGGCTAAGCATTAAACCAGACATCAAACCTGCTCCTTTAGTTAAGAAAGGAGGTAATCCTACACTTAAAGCAGGATGGTTTAATCTGTTCATTCTTCTTTCAGACATTACACAAACCATTGTCATAGCAGCTCCAGCTAAATCCATAGGGAGACACACTGGAGTACCTTGGAAATTAGCACCTGTTAGTACGAGTTTCTCTTCTGTTAAGAAAACAGGGTTGTCACCAACACCATTTAATTCAATTTCAACCTGAGAACGAGCCCAAGCAAAAGTATCATGTGCTGCGCCTAAAACTTGTGGTGCAGAACGCATTGAATAAGCATCTTGTACTTTAACCTTTAGTTTTCCTTCGTAGAGATCTCCACCCTTAAACAATTTAGAGAGTGATTTTGCACATCTTACAGCTCCTGGAAATCCACGAAGTTCATGTAATTTTGGTGTGTAGGGTTTCATATTTCCCATTAATGCTTCAATTGACATAGCACATGCAATCTCAGCTTGCTTCATGAAACGTAATGCATCATAAAGAAAAATTGCACTCATTGCTGTAAGAAGATTGGATCCATTAATAGCAGCTAAACCATCTCGTGCCTGTAAACCTGGTACTTCAATACCAGCTCTGTCCATAGCTTCTTTACCTTCTAGTAATTCTCCTTTGTAAAAAGCTCTACCTTCACCCATCAACAACAATGCAATTTGAGACATTGGAGCTAAATCACCAGAAGCACCCACAGACCCTTTTTCACAAACTTCAGGAGTAACTCCTTTGTTGAGCATCTCAACATATGTTTCAGCAATAATTACTCTGTTTCCAGAATAACCGTTAGCTAAAACGTTTAACCTGCCTAACATTGCTGCACGGATATGTTCGATTGGAGCAGCTTTACCAATTCCTGCTGCATGATTGTATATCAAGTATTTCTGAAACAACAGAACTTCATCACCTGTTAGAACCACTTCCGAAAATTCTCCTATTCCAGTGGTAATTCCATACATGGTCTCTTTTGCTGCAATTTTTTCCTCAAGCATATCTCGACATTTTTGCATTCGATCGATTGCATCAGGATGAAACTCAACCTTTTCATTATGTCGAGCAACATTAACTACATCTTCAATTGTTAATCCTTTACCTGTAATTATATATGTCATATTCTAATCCCACAGTTTAGTTCTAAAAAATCAATATACGCTTTATTTAAAATATTTCCTCAATGTAGCTGATTAACAAGGAACTTTAGATTATAGAGAAAATTCAATAGTTTCGGAAAAGCATAACGAATAAATAATATAGAGGTTAAGAGTATTAGATAATTATGGGCCAGGAAGTTGTAGTTTTAGATGGAGATTCTTTAACAATCAAATCCTTACTTGAAATAACAAGAAAAGGAAAAAAAGTGGAGTTAAGTGAGGAAGCTATAAAAAAAATAAAGAAGTCACGTAAGATAATAGAATCTAAACTTGATAAAGACGAGATTATTTATGGTGTATCAACAGGTTTTGGAAAACTATCTGATGCAGTTATATCTCCATCAGAACGAGGAATTCTACAAACTAAATTAATTAAATCACACAGTATTGGTTTTGGTCCATTTTTACCTGATGAAATCGTTTTAGGTGCAATGATTATAGAACTAAATTCTTTTTGTAGAGGAGCAAGTGGAATCAGAATAGAAATAGCTGAGCTATTACAAAAACTAATCAACGAAAAGGTTATTCCTCAGGTTCCTAGTGTTGGTTCTTTAGGTGCTAGTGGAGATCTTTCTCCGCTAGCTTACATAGCAAGAATTCTCATTGGAGAAGGAAAAGCAAAATTCAATAATGAGGTGCTCAAAGGTTCTGAAATTCTTAAGAGAATTGAATCTACTCCTATAGAATTACAAGCAAAAGAAGGATTATCCCTGATAAATGGAACACATGTATTAACATCATTTGCAGCACATTCAGTTTATGATTCAATAAATGTTCTCGAGAATTCTGTACTAGCGGTTGGATTAACCTTAGAGGCATTCGATGGTAATACAAGAGCATTTTCTTCATTTGTATCTAATTTACGACCTCATAAAGGACAAATTAAATTTGCCAAAGCAATTCTAGATATTTTAGAAGGTAGTACTTTGTTAAAAACTGAACCAAAAAGAATTCAAGACCCATATTCGATAAGGTGTTCACCACAAGTTCATGGTGCTGTTCTTGATGTCATATGTCATTGCAAGAGAGTAGTAGAAATTGAGTTAAATTCAACTACAGATAATCCTCTAATTAATCTAGAAACATCAGAAGTAATTTCGGGGGGGAATTTTCATGGAGAACCAATAGGATTAGCTATGGACTATCTGTGTATTGCAATGACAGATTTAGGGAATATCTCTGAAAGACGAGTAAATCTTCTATTAGATGCTTCAATTTCTGGACTTCCTTCCTTTCTAATTAAGGAACCTGGATTGAATTCTGGGTTGATGATGATACAATACCTTGATGCAGCAATTGCTGCTGAAAACAAAATCTTAGCTTCTCCTGCTTCAATTGATAATATTTCTGTATCAGCTAACCAAGAAGATCATGTTTCAATGGGTTTCACTGCAAGTAAAAAGGCTTACCAATTAGTAAGAAATATTGTTCAGATGGTTGCAATTGAGTTCTATACTGCTTACCAAGCACTGGGATTTAAGGAAGACAAGAACAAAATATCTAATATTGTATTAGAAATTTTTAATTTCATTAGTAAAGATATCCCGCTTCTAACTGAGGATAAATTCTTCGACGAGGAAGTTAATTGGGTAGCAAGAAAAATAGAAAATCAGTTATTTACTGATATTGCTAAGAAGAAATTAGGTCACATATTTGGTGATAATTTGTGAAATTCTCTATCATTGGTGATTTACATGGAAGTCTAGTATATCTAAGATGTATAAAGCGAAAAATAAGAAAAACTGATGCTCTTTTCATAACGGGAGATATTGCAGGTACTCTCTCTTATCGTTTGATTCTCAAATCAATTCTGAAGAACAAGAAGATATCTAGAGAAAATTATGCCGAACTAGTTTATGGTAAATACCTCACACAATTTGTCAATTTCCAGAGAAAGACTGCCAAAAGGATATTTAAAATTCTCTCTAAAACAAAGATTCCAGTTTTTTTTACTCATGGAAATAGTGATTCTGAAGCAATGATAGAATTCTTCAAGAAGTATTCTGAAAAAAATACTTTGTTTCATTATCTAGGAAAATCAACAATTAAGCACAATAATCTAATAGTTGCAGGATATGGTTATTGTTCTCCAGCTGAATATAGAACACCATTTCAGACTCCTGGTGAAAAAAGCAAAAGCGAAATAGTAGAAGATCTGTCTTTACTAGAAAATCATATTTCTAAGCACAAAAAGAACAAAAATGACCTAATAATTGGACTATTTCATGAACCTCCAAAAAATACAAAATTAGATTTTATAGAATGGAAATCAACTCATTCAGGAAGTGAATTGATTCATGCTCATACTCAAGATGTTCCCTATGATTTAATTCTTGCAGGACATATTCATGAATCGCAAAACTATGAGATTCAGGAAAATGAAATTCTTGTAAACCCTGGACCTCTTGTTAATAGAAAATGGGCTATTGTGGATATTAAAAATAAAACTGTTTCATTAAAGAAGATACCTATTATTCTTTCTGCTAAAGGATTCATTTATCGCACCAGAGAAACTTTCAAGTAAACTTCTAGGAACTAACCGAAAATTTAATAAAGATTCGTTTTTACTGTAATTTACTCAAAAACAGTTAAAAGAGAGATTATATGATTCCAGTTGTTGATGTTGATATAAGAGAACTTGAAATGAAGGCAGTTCAAGATGTTGTTAAGAGCAAATACCTTGTTGAAGGTCCCAATGCACGTGCATTCGAGGAGAAATTCGCTAAGTTTAGTGGAGCTAAATTCGCTTCAACTATTGTAAATGGAACTTGTGCGCTACACCTTGCAATGGTGGCTCTGGATATAGGTCCCAACGATGAAGTAATCACAACACCGTATACATTTGTTGCATCTTCCAATACAATCCTCTTCTCTGGTGCAATACCCGTTTTCGCAGATATAGATAGAGAAACCTATAATTTAGATCTTGAGAAAATTGAAGAGAAAATTACAGAAAAAACTAAAGCTATAATGCCAGTTCACATTTTTGGAAATCCGTGTGACATGAAAGCAATAATGGATATTGCTGAAGATAGAAATTTAATTGTAATTGAAGATTGTGCGCAAGGACATGGTGCTAAGATTGATGATACTCATGTTGGTAATTTTGGGAGTGTAGGTTGTTTTTCCTTTTATGGAACTAAAAATCTGGTTGGTGGAGAAGGTGGAGCAGTTATTACAAATGATGAAGATCTATTTGAAAAAATGATTAGCATTAAGAATCACGGTCGAAGTCCAGCTGGAGGTTATGCGCACTACTATGTTGGTTTTAACTATCGTATGACTGACATGACTGCAGCAATTATGAATGTTCAAATGGATAGAGCAAAGGAAATTCTCTCAAAGAGACATTATACAGGAGATAAATATCGAAAAGCACTAAGTGAACTTGAAGATATAGATATCCAGAAGGTTTTACCAGGGCATCAGCATTCTGATTATATCATGGCTCCACTGATAATAAATGAGAAATTTTCACAAAACAAAGTTATTGAGTATCTTAAATCTAAAAATGTAGGTTCTAGATCTATTTACAGTAAGCTTTCTTATCAACAACCTTGTTACCAAGATCTATCATCATGGCATTTATCAAAAGTTATTGAATATCCTGATTATTCTAAAGTTAAATGCTCAACCGCTGAATATGTAGCACAAAACCATTTTGAAATCCCAATGGTAACATCATTGACAGATGAATCTATCAACTATATTATAGATGTACTTGGAGAATTTTTCAAGTGAAATAGTTGAACATGCGTCTTTTTCTCTTTTTTCTATAATTTTTCACAAATAACCATGGATTCTTTCGAAAAGCTTTTTTGATTATAGTGAGAAATATGAATGAGCATAATGAGTGATATTGGCAGTGATGACTTTCCTTTATACATGTCTTCAGCAATAATTGAAGAAAAAGATAATGTTAAACTTGTTGTAATTTATGAAGGAGAGGGGGCAGGAATCGATAATGTTTTACTCATAGGTAAGAGTAATAATTTGCAGCATGACATCTCCAAAGCAGATTTATTTTCGAAAGAAGAAAAAGTAGGGAGAGCAGTGTATAAAATCACTTTTCCTATTTGGGAAGATGGCTCTTTTCAAGCTGTTGCTGAAAAAGAAGGAAAATTCATTTACGAACCAGGTGAAGCTCACAATCTAGTTTTTCGTGGTCGGGGAGTGTTTTTGGATCTTAGAAAAATCTTTCATTTATCAAAAGAAATTGAGAAACCTAAAGCAAAAGCTAAGAAAAAAGAGAAAAAGGCTGACAAGGAGAAGGTTGCAAAAGAAATAGAAGTAAAACAAACTGAAGCTCCTGCATATGATGATTACAACATGTTATCTCTCAAACCAAAGGATTTCAAGCTATTTGGACCTGAGCTTAAAGGTAAACTAATTCAAGTTCTTGACTATCTTGAGAATGATAAAAGTCAAGCATTAGTTTTTGACAATGTTATCCTTCCAGATGTTGCTAGATCACTTAAAATTTGTATAAACGAGGAACTAAGAGCTTCTGTTTATGATATCTGTTTTCCAGTAGTAGTTTTCGTAGAAAAAGCTCTAATCCTTAGCAATATGATTTATAATCAATTAGAGAAAGAGGAATCAAAAGAGAGATATAAGAGAGAAGTTATTGATAGAATTCCAGAATTTAGAAAAACCTTAGAAGTAACAGAATTCCATCGTGCAACTGATTTAATAAAAAGAGAGTATGATGATGACATTCACGCACTGAAAATGAAGTTCTATGAAGAAATTTAATCAAAGCTTTGAATGTTAATCTTTGTGAGTTTATATTGATGATATGCTGTTAACACTTTTATGTAGCCGTTTCTAATATCAGGAACATCAATGGGAGAATCAAGATCTAGTTCAAGCTGATCAATTGTTTCTAGCTTCTGTTCAGAAGAAAGAATCACAAATTTGAAGCTTTTTGCATTAGTCAAAACTCTTGAACTTATTTGTTGATTACCACGTCCAAGAAGAAAACCTTGACCACCTATTGGAGTAAGAACGATCGTAATATCTTTATTCTTTGTAAGTTCAAACAGCTGTTGTTCATTGACATCTCTGTTTACTATTTTGCCTGTTTCAAAGAAATCTATACCTAACAGTGTCTTTTCAATATTCATTGCTTTAAACACGTGATAGACTGTACTTCCAGTTCCTAAAACAACGATACTATCATTGATAGCATATTCTTCCTTTAGCTCCAGTGCCATTGTTTCATAAGTCTCCACAGATGTGATTGAAGATGAAATCTTTCCTCCTTGTATTAAACCTGTTTTCTGGGGAACCATTAGATGTCCGTAAAGACTTGCTTGAACTTTGTTTTCTCTGAACAATGCTTCATTTACATCCATGACATCTTCTGCAGCAGTAACTAATTCGTCAGCTACTAAATCATCCATAATCTCCCCCAAATCTTGAGGATGATAAAGAAAACATCCGCTGAACATTTTCACACCAGAAGGGATTCCTAATGTTGGGATCTTATCTGCAATAATTGAAGCTACATCCCTAGCTGTTCCATCTCCTCCTACAAAGAGTATTAAATCAACTTCTTTTTCTAGAAAAATCTTGCAAGCTTCCTGTGTATCTTGAGCAGCAGTTCTCCCTTCAGAAGGAGTGTAAACTAGATTTTTCTCAAAGGAAAATTCTTCCAGTATCTTTGCACCCATTGGATTATCACAGTAATAGAAAGTTAACGGTAAAGAAGGAGATAATGAGGTTAGTGCTTTTTTCACTCTTTCAAAAGAATACTGTTCTCCACTTTCGAAATAGTCCCAAGCTTCTTCAATTAGATCAGTACCTTTCCACCCTTTTTTACCACCTAATCCAGCAATTGGATTTACTAGAAAGCCTACTTTAAATGACACAAGCTTGTTTAAAACAAATATTAGATTAAGTTTTTCATCTGACATGAAAAGAATATAAAGAGAAATTCATTTGTTCTCTTTACTGGTTTTTATCCTCCAAAGCCCTAGAAATTGGAAGGTAGTCGCAATAATTGAAGATGCAAGCTGCAACCAGAAAACAATATGTTTGTAAGGAATATTGAAAACATAGAGAACAAGATCAGGAGACATTGTAGCAAAGACAGTATCGGTTAGAAAAGGTTCAGGTATTTGAAAAATTAGCTTACTTACATAAGGTGCTAAAAATAGGATTACTATCAGTACTAAAAGTATGGCAATGGACGGGAAGATAAAGGTGTATAACATTTTTAGTTTTTTAAAGGTTAAATAAACAAGATTTCCAAAAAATAATAAACTACCTAAAATGAAGATTATACCCATAAATAACATCAAAGTTATTGTTGGTTGAAGATCATGCCCATACCCCAAACTAGCTACTTTTAGGGAGTTTAATTGAGAATATAGTTTGAAGAAATTCACTATATCCATTGCAAAAAGGAATGAAGATAATAACCAAAACACTGTAGAGGTAATTCCAAAGATGTTTTCTGAATAGAGACTATAGTCATATCTCATTCTTTTGTTTCTCCAGATTTAGCTTGTGGCGATTTCTTAACTGGGAAGTATAGATTCAGTACTTTGCCAATTCTTAATTTCTTACCAAGCTTCTTCTCAAGTAGCTTCACGTGAATTTGATAAGTTATGAACAATCCAGCAATTATTATGAAATATGCTAAAAACGAAAAGTATGGATTCATCGCAAGAGTATGAGGATCTGCGTCTAAGAAGAACATTGGATAACCAAACATAGAAACTAACCAGATTAATCCCCACATACTGAAATTCAAGAACCATGCTCCAGCTGTCCATTCTCCTATAATTGCAGTAAAGAGAAAAGCTAGTATAAATGCTATTATTAAATAGCCTAAACCATATATTAGCAACAGATGCCGTTTTTTAAATTCAGTCACAAACTAAAGTGAGTTGAGACTGTTTTAAGTTTAACTAATTTACATAAAAGATAATAACGAAAAGAAACTGCTGTAAGAAAGGTATTACATTAACAATAAGTAAAAAACGAGAAAAATGCAAAAAAGTCAAGATATGATATATAAATTTATCCTTTTTTGCTCCATTTTGAGAAAGCTATATAAGTGAGAATAGCCAAGTATTATTACTAGAACACTAGAAACAAGCAAATTCACATTTTGCTTACAGTACAGTGAATACGTATTAGTGATACATAAAAAAACGGCTGAAATCCCGAAAAAATCGGTTTTGGGCCTCCCAAAACTTTATAAGGGTTAGGGTTAGAGAACAGTATCGCTAACAAAATTTCGGCTCTTAGACGAAATCTAAAGAGTAAGACAGCCATTCAAGCTGGCTGAACATCGAAAAAGGTGTATAAAATGAAAAGACGAAAACTTCCACGCGGTGGAGAAGACATAATTAAAGTCTTAGATGTAAGCGGTCCTATGACTCAAAAGCAAATCCTTGGGTCAGTAAGTCAACCTGAAAGGACTGTTCGTTACGGTATTAGAAGGTTGCTTGAGAAAGGAATCCTTAAGAAAATGTCCAATTTATCAGATATGCGTAGTGTATTTTATTACTTGGATCCTGCAATACGTGACAACTTTGAGTTTCTTATTGGAGAAACAGTTGAAGTTAGTCAAACAGCTTAAGTTTATGCTGGAGTTCTAGCTCCGCACAAAAAAGGGAGTGAGTGGGGATTAACCCCTCTTTTTTTCTTCTATCTTCAGTAAGTACCTTTCATCACAAATTATATTAATCTTGTAAACTTTTCTTATTCTAATGACCGATATTTCCCCTCTAGATGAAGTCACAAATTTACAAAGTGTGACTTACTGGATGCTTTCTACAGTAGAAGCTTATCAAGAAGGTTCTATTAATCGCAAACTAGCTTCAGGAATGGCAAAGAGAGTTTTAAGAAAAATAAAACACTACGTTCCAACTAAGTTAGAAAAGGATCACGTTGAGACTATTGAAGATCTTTGCATATCACTAAGCACAATTGACAGAGCTCAAGGGAAATTCGAAAAGTTTTATTTAGATAGTCTCAAAGAAGAATTAGAAAGAGTTGCTAAACTACTAGAAGGTAAAAAAAATGAGTAAAATTCAACCAGATTATAATTACAAAATCCTATTATTGGGATCTGCTGCTGTGGGTAAAACAAGTCTAGTTCAAAGGTTTGTTCATGATAGATTTGATAGTTCCTATTTAATGACTATAGGAATGGAACCCTCAGAGAAGCACGTAGACTTAGAGGATGGCACTAGGGTTGCTCTTTCCATTTGGGATTTAGCAGGACAAGAAAGATTCCGTTTTGTCAGACCTACATTCTACAAAGGTGCAAAAGCTGCATTGTTAGTTTATGATTTGACAAGAGCTACAACTCTCAAAGATATTGAGAAGTGGGAAAAGGAATTTGTGGACAACTGTGGAAAAGATGTTTTCAAAGTTCTTGTTGGTAATAAGGAGGATTTGAAAAGCCAAATTGCTGTTTCCAAAAAGGAAAGTGATGAACTTCACAGTAAGATAAAAAGCCATCACAACATTAGAACCAGTGCATTAACTGGAAATCAGGTTGATGAAGCATTCACTAAAATTGCAAATCTCTTAGTTAGCCAATCAAAAAAATAAATTAATCATCTTTAGTTTTTTCTTTTGTTTCATCTTCAGAATCTTCATCTAAATCATCATCATCAAAGAAAAGCATACTATCTAAAACATTTTCAAGTAAAGGTCGATCTGGAGGAGACAATGATCTTGTAACTGAATCTGCAACACCTATATCTAATGAGGAAAGATCAGCTCTTGGTCCTCTAGTTCTCTGTGTGATTACTCCAGTAGATTGGATTCTTTCAATCATATTTTTCATTGAAGATATTTCTTCTTTCAATTCTTCAAAAGCAGTGATATTTTCAAGTTTATCAAGTAACTTGTCTACTTTTTCAATTTCCTTCTGAGTTTTTTGTTCAAACTTCTTTCCATTCTCTTTGATTCTTTCTAATCTTCCCTCAGTAACTGGGGTATTGATTCCAGATATTGTTCTTACAGCTCTAGAAGCTGTAGCAGCTGTTTTAACTTTAATATCATCTAGCGAACCAAACAACTCTTTATGATGTGACTTAATAGATTCCAAAATTGCTTTGTCATCATTTCCATAGTATGAAACTAAATCTTGAAGCATATCAAAGAATTCAGTAGGAATTGGAACTTCCAGAATTCTTGCAACTTTTTGGTGTTTTTGTTCGTTATACATCAAAGTAGCCTCAAGACAAAGCATCCTTGTCTGTTATGCATTGTTTTGATTATTTAAAGTATTTTTGGCAAGACACTTAATTCAAAGTAATAAAAATTAAAAATAATGAAGGATGAAATTTAAAAACTGACCAGATAAGTTATGATAATGAATAATGAAGAAAAAACAATTCTAGCATGTGTTGCACACCCTGATGACGAAATAGGCTGCATAGGAACACTTGTAAATCATGTTAATAGGGGGGATAAAGTCGTTTTGGCTTGGACTACAAGCGGAGAAATGGCATCACACTTTAATGGTATGACTTTTTCTGAAGTTAAGGAAATTAGAGAAAAACAAGGTGAAGATGTAGGTAAGATAATTGGATGTGAAACTCTCTTTCTGGATTATGGGGACACATC
>Ga0114922_10003342_pt1 | contig 14975 bp, 7 predicted proteins | sample AartaG_FD_100975 | JGI IMG/M metagenome (GOLD analysis project Ga0114922, IMG submission 100975) | Deep subsurface microbial communities from Aarhus Bay to uncover new lineages of life (NeLLi) - Aarhus_00045 metaG | ecosystem: Environmental > Aquatic > Marine > Oceanic > Sediment | place: Aarhus...
AACCCGGCCTGATATGGGAATGTCCGGCCACGAGTCCCCCGGCTGCCAGAAGCAATACCAGAAACACCCCGATCATCTTCCGGCGGGGCAGGAACAGGATCAGCGACAGCGCAATAGTGAGCAGCATTAACAGGTGAGATTTATGCCTCAAGTGATCCATCGGGTACCACAGCAGGCAGAGAGGGATTAAATACCACCACCTCTTTTGCTTGATCATATCCACGAACAGGTAGATGATAACCGAAACGTACAGGGCTAGCATCGGTTCTTTAAGCAGGGTGATCGACCAGAGGATTTGAGAAGGCCAGAACATGGTAATGCCCATGGCCCAGGCGGCGGATGTCCTGTGTTCGCAGACACGATAGGTTATCAGGTAAACCATCCAGGCCAGCAGGCAACCGGACAGTGTGTTGAATAATCGGAGCAACAAGGGAGAATAGCCGAACAAGTAATAAATAGCCCCGTAAATCCAGTTGAAAAAATTATAGCCATATAGGCCTGGATAAAGCGAGCTGGAGCCACGAGTGGAATCGAGTATTCCCGCATAGATCGAAAGGGCATCCAGACTTGAATCGAAGTATAATTTACTGTCGCCGAAAAAGATGAAAAGCTCTCCTTTTCGGATGGAGAGGAATGCTAATACGGCTATCACCAGCAACCGCAGGCCGAAACCGCCAACAAGTATTCTGAAAGGACGCATATCATTCCAGCGCAGCGAAGCCCGGCGCGAATACAGCAGCAGCAGGGCCACAGTCAGAACGAGCGCAGTCGGTCCGGGAAACACTCCGGCCAGAAAACCCATAACAAGGCCCAGGATTATAACTTGTTTGCTATTAGGGGATTTAAGGATTTCACCGGTTAAAGTCAACTAACAAACCTTGGAATCGGGTTCGCAGGCTTAAGAAGTCCGGACTGTGATTAATACCTCATGGAAGTTTAAAATAAAAGATATTTTTTAAAAACGAGATAGTCAAGGAATCTCTTGGAATGATAACTGGTTACGACTCCGGTTGTTAGCCCGAGACCGGCATGGCTTTTTCTCTTTTGGATCACTAATGATGTGCGTATATTGATTGCCGGTGATTGCGGTGATGCGGCGGTGTTGATCTTCGGGGATAATCTTTTCGGTGATCCTACATCAGCAACCAGGTATTTGCATGAATGAACGGCTGAAACTAGGGGCCCTTCAACTGCTTTTTTTCCTCTCCGGAACCAGCGGGCTGGTTTACGAGGTGATCTGGGTGCGTATTATCGGCCTGGGGTTCGGCAATACGGTGGCCGCGGTATCCACCGTGCTGGCCGCTTTCATGGCCGGTTTAGGGTTGGGGGCCTGTTTTTTCGGCAGGTATACCGAGCGTACGGGCAGAGGGCTCGGACTTTATGCGCTGATCGAGGTGGGAATCGGCCTGAGCTCTTTAGCGCTGACCCTGGTTTTCTTCCGCCTGGACAGCTACCAGGTTTTTCTCAACAGTTCTCTGGGACTGTTTCCCTGGCTGATCGGCCCGATCAAAACAGTCAGCGTTTTTTTATTGTTGCTGCTGCCGGCCTTTCTGATGGGAGGCACCCTTCCTGTTATTACCGCTTTTGCCGAAAGGAACTTCGGCCGCTTCGGCCGTCGGCTGGCCGCTTTCTACGCGCTGAATACCCTGGGCGCTGCAACCGCCTGCCTGGTGGCGGATTTTTTGTTGATTCCCAATTTTGGACTCCGGCAGACCGGGGCTGTAGCAGCAGCAATCAACATATTCGTGGCGTTGGGCGCCTGGCGGGTTCGAGCCGGATTCGCATTCGAGAGCGAGGCGGAGCTCACCCGGGCGCCATCCGATACAGGCGCAATAGTGCAGAGCCCCGGCTCGGTCTCTTCAGGCGGCGGCTGGTTCTGCTTGCCGGCGGCTGTTCTCTGCGGATTCGCCGGTCTCGGGGCCGAGGTTGTCTGGACTCGCCTGCTGTTGTTTTTTACCGGTTCCCGGGTGCAGTCTTTCAGCCTGATGCTGGCAGTGTTCCTCTTTTTCGTGGGCTTGGGCAGCCTGCTGGCCGTCTACGACCGCAGCCCCACCGAGGAGCGACTGGATCGAAAGCTGGCAGCGCTCGGCTGGATCTGGGGAATCGGCATAATCTTTTCTGTCCTGCCGATGGTGGCGGTTGACAGGTCCTGGAGTTCTCTGGTTGCACAAGGGCCCGGGCCGGATTTTTCCCGATTGCCGGCCGGAATACTTATTTGTACCGCAACCATGGCCTTGCCTTGCATGGCCCTGGGTTACAGTTTCCCTCTTTTGGGACGGTTGAACCTGGGGCGCACGGGTGGCTCGGGTTCGGCAGTCGGCGGAATCTACCTGGCAAACACCTGCGGCGGCATACTGGGTTCCCTGGTGGCGGGATTTCTTTTGCTGCCAGGTCTGGGCAGCCAGCAGGCCCTGCTGTTTCTCGGTGGTGCAGGCCTGGTTACCGGCAGTGTGTTTTACTACCTCAGCACAGCAAGAGAAGCTTTTCGCCGACGGGTGGTTCCACTGGTACTGGTGGGGATGGGTATGCTGGCCGGGTGGCTCTTACCTGGGGACTGGGTTATCCGCAAGGTGGTATTTTTTTCGCGGCCCGCACCCAACGTGCTTCTGGTGCGCGAAGAGGTAAATGAAACATTGGTGGTAACCGAGGAGAGGGTTTTCGGCAGAGCGATTTCCAGGACTCTCTGGACTAATGGTTTCTCGATGAGCGCTACCAGTGTCGAGGGCCAGCGCTACATGCGACTGATGGCCCACCTGCCGCTGCTTTTTAATCCAGCTCCCCGGGATGTGCTGCTGGTCTGTTACGGGGTCGGCAGCACCTTGTCCGGTATTTGCGCCTACCCCCAAGTGCAACAAGTCGATGTAGTCGAAATCAGCCCTCAGGTGGTGGAAGCGGATGTTTTTTTCCGGGACTTCAACGGTGGGGCACTGGATGATCCACGGGTATCCATGCATATTGCCGATGGACGGAATTTTCTGCTGAGCGGCACAACCCGCTATGATGTGATAACCCTTGAGCCGCCGCCGCCCACCCATGTCGGAGTGGTCAATCTTTTTTCGCTCGAGTTTTATCGCCTGTGTCGCCGGCGTCTCAGTGAGACCGGACTGTTCTGTCAGTGGCTGCCGGTGAACCAGTTGCCGTATGAAGAGTGCCTGAGGCTCATCCGCGCTTTTTGCGAGGTTTTTCCACACGCCAGCCTCTGGTTCGGCGCCGGCGCGGATCTGTTACTCGTCGGCGGGACTGCTCCCACCCGTGTATCACTGCCCGAGCTGACGGCGCGTTTCTCTATTCCCACAGTTGCAGCTGATCTCGAATCCATCGGAATTCAGAGTGTTTACCAGCTGCTGGCCCTGATCAATGCAGGGCCGGCTGAAGTGCACAAGCTGGTCGAGGGGGTGCGGCCCACCGCCGACAACTTCCCCTCGCTCGAGTATGCCGGCCCTGCCGTCGGCGAAGAACTGCAGGATAACCTGGCTCTCTGCCGGATGATCGGCGACCCGGGCGAGCTGATCGAAGATCATGGGTGGGGAGCCGATTCAGCTCTGGCCGCAGATTCACTTTATACTGCCCTCGAGCATAGCGAGGTCTTACGGCGTTATGCAGTCAATCTGAAGCGGTCGCCGGACGGCGAATGGCATTTTACCAGCAGCTTTCCGCCGGATGCTCCCTTATTGAAAAGTCTGCCGGGTAACCGCTATCTGCTGTACCTGCTGGGAGTGGATGTTTCGGTTGTCGCCTCAGCCTTCCGGGTATCGGAAAACGGCCAGAGCGCACCTTCCGAAGCCCTGCGTATTATTGGAAAGCATTTTTTCTACCGGGGCGACCTGGCCCGTGCCGGAGATTGTTTCGCTGAGTTATACCGTCGTCAGGTTCGGGACCGGGAAGTGCGAATGTTCCTTTCCTATATCCAGCGGGCAGACTTGAAGTTGTTGCGCGAGAAACCGCAAAAGTCTGCGGTCGATCGATGAAGCTGGAGAACAGCCGTGAGCCGGTAGCCGTATGGCCCGTAGGTGCGGCACGCGCTGAAAAAGCGCAGCGCGTCCGCCGCCCCCGAGCCGAAAGGTCTCTATCCCAATAAAAGTACAGAAGCCGAAAATCAAAAGCTCTGCCGCAGAATGAAAGACATCGAGTATTCAGACAAGAATTATACCGGATAAAGAATCGAAAGGAATATTTAATCGATAATGAAAAGCATTAAAGAAGATAATTTTAAAAGAATTCTGCTGCTGAACTCAGCTCAAGGCAAGTATCCAAGAGGGGACGATCCATGGGTAAAGGCTACCGTCAATGCACTGGAAAACCTCAGGGATAAAAGTGTTCGGCTTATCGCCAGTGTGGGTTTGAATACCTGGGAGTTGACCGCTTACCTTGGAAGTAAGATTGGCATGGATCTAGAACTGATCGTTCCAGGTGCGGAGGATGAAGAGGGATGGGGATCTTTCGCCAAAGCCTTGAAAGCTTTCAGCCTGGATAGAGAGAGGACTCGGCCGGTATTCACCGGCAAGGCGTCGGGCAGGGATTTTTTTACCGCAAGAGATCGTCTTGCATTCGAACTGGCGGATGTTGTTTATCCCATCTCAGTACTTCCAGGCGGGAGACTGGATACGCTGCTTAAAGAGTTTTCGAATAGTGGAAAAGAAATATGCGATCAATTCCGGATAAAATTGTCCAGGGTTTCATGGACTCCGCGCTACTGTTTCCCCATGGAAAAATTAAACCCTGAACTTCAACTTTTCGAACGGAGCTGGCTTACCCACTGGACACATACCTGGCCCGGAGCGTGGCCGGCAGAGGAGCCCTGGGAGTTCTACCGCGACATGCTGGCCGACCGCGGTAACTATGTCCGCGATGCAAAGCAGACTCTGAAAAGGGTTATCGGAGAAGGGCTCTTGCGGGGGTCCTCGTGGAAGATGCCTCGCAGTGAATCGGCTATTAGTTTTACCGCTCTATCCCCGGTTGAGACGATCAGCTTAATGCGATGGCGCAAACGTTACACGCGTTACAGCTTGGAGCCTTACGGCCTGGCTTTCCGACAGGAGTCTCTCGAGCGCCGGGGCGCTCGACAGGTGCGCTATCTCAGACCCCGGGAACCTGTGCCCTCCGGAGAGGAAAGGCTTTTTACACAGAGCGCAGGTCGTAAAGGAAACTGGGCGGTTGAACGGGAATGGCGTTTAAAGGGCGATCTTAGACTGGACGAATTCACCACAGAGGAACTTGTTCTGATCGCGGAGGACTCAGAAGTATCCGAGGTTTTCAGGACGAAGCTCGATCCGATTTGGAAGGTTGTCCCTCTTTTTATTTGAGGGGTCTTGAATCTTTAAACGTGCCTTATGATCGAACCCCTGAAGGGGCGGTTGGTGAACCGCCCCTGTTCCGAGCAAAGGGATTTGTATAGAGGTTTGACCGGGTAAGCCAGCGGTTTGTTAACGTTTGGCATAGCGGCCCATCAGCTCGCATTCGGCCAGTATATGACCCTCCATTGCTTTGAGCAGTTGAGCTTTAGATGCTCCCGGCTTGAGATCGAGGCTGGTATCAACAGCGTAAAGGCGGAAGAAGTAACGGTGCGTCCCACTGGGTGGGCAAGGCCCTCCATAACCGATCCGGCCCCAACTGTTGGTTCCCTGGATCGCTCCGTTTTTCAGGGTTGCTTTTGAGGCGGGTACATCCTCCGGCAGACCTTTTGCTCCGGCCGGAATGTTGTAGATAACCCAGTGCACCCAGATTCCCATCGGCGCATCCGGATCGTCACAAATCAAGGCTAAGCTGCCTGCGCCCTCCGGCACGCCTGCCCAGTTGAGTGCTGGAGATATGTCCTGTCCCTTGCAGGTATAACGGTCCGGAATCATTTCGCCATGCTCAAAAGCCGGGCTGGTAAGCTGTATACTCATTTTTGACCCCTTCGAGGGCGATTCAGCGGCGGAGCCGCAGGAAAAGTTTGCGGATGATAAAAGTATAATCCAGACTAATGTGTTAGTAAAAAAACGCACTTTTTACTTACACCGGAAAAAACCAAAACAATAAAAAATTTTTTCAATAAATCCGGTTCGTCAGGTTGGCAGACTCAAGATGACTTGTCAGTAAATTAGGGCTTTTATTTATTTTACACTAGGATGCACGGAAAAGCAACATTCAAAAAATTTTATTTGTGAACGACCGCCTTTTCTTGACACCGCACGATTGGGGTATTAAAAGTAATAACCGATAGAAAAACCTGTTTGAGGGTATTGGCCTTAAACCGAAAGTGGCGTTGTTTTTTAATGCTTTGAATTGGGACAATGATCTTTCAGTAACCTGGAAGGAATTTTTGCCATGGAACATGACCGGACGACTCTGAAAAAATACCAGAACCTTTCCCTGTTAGCAGGCGATGATGGGAGCCGTTTTTTTTCGGCCACCCACGAAGAGATAAGACGGGCGGATGTGACGGATGTATATTTTCTCAAAACACTACAAGTTCTGGAAGCCGCCGGCCTGGGCAAAACATTAGTGGAAGCGGATATACATACTTCGAGTGAGGGGGTTTTTGTCGGCGGCGAGGAGGCCAGGCGGCTGCTGGCCGGCTCAGGCGTGCGCATGAGGAGCCTGCCGGAGGGCGAGGGTATGAGTGCGGGTGAGACAGTAATGCAACTGGAGGGCCCGTATGCCGGATTTTGCCTTCACGAGACCGCGCTGCTGGGTATTATGGCCAGCAGTTCCGGTTGGGCCACGGCTGCTCGAGCCTGTGCGGATGCAGCCGGAAAAGATGTCCCGGTAGCTTGTTTCGCCTCCCGCCACCTCCATCCGGCAGTGGCTTCGGTAATGGAGCGCGCCGCCTTGATCGGCGGCTGCGCCTCGGCCAGTAATATCCTGGGAGCATCTCTGGCGGGCCAAACACCCCGCGGAACCATGCCCCATTCCTTTATTCTGATTGTCGGCGACACCCTGAAAGCTTCCCGACTTTATCTTCAACACCTCAAAGAAGCCGGACCGCTGATAAGCTTGGTGGACACTATCAACGATGAGGCTCTGGAGGCGGTTCGTCAGGCCGAGGAACTGGGCTCGGAATTATACGGGGTGCGGCTCGATACCCCACAGGAGCGGGGAGGAGTGACTCCCCAACTGGTACGCGAGGTCCGGGCTCGGCTGGACCAGGTTGGAGCATCCGGGGTGAAAATATATGTCTCCGGTGGAGTGACCCCGGAAAAGATTCCCGATTTTGTCGCTGCCGGAGCGGATGCGGTAGGGGTCGGTTCATACATTTCAGATGCGGCGCCGATAGATATGACCCTCGATCTTAAGAGTGTCGAGAGCCGCCGGGTGGCCAAGCGGGGCAGGATACCGGGCCCGGCAGAAAACGACCGACTGGTTGAGGTATTATAGCTCAACAATCGAACAGACCTTCGATGAGATAACTAATAGATAAAATGCACTTGAAACTGTTGCGATAACTTTTCCAGGAGGCAGTTCATGGCTGGCAAAAATTTAAGTCGCCGTCGGTTTATCACAGAGGCGGCCGCCGCATCCATGGCCCTTTCGCTCCCCGGTGTGTCCGGGAGCCTTTTCGGCCGACCCGAGGAGAAACCCGTCCGTCTCGGTTTTGTGGGTGTGGGCAACCGCGGTACCGGTCTGCTTCGGCATATAATGGCATTCAAAGGGGTGGAAATTCCGGCCCTTTGCGATATCAATGAAGCACGCCTGGCACGCGCGCAAAAGATAGTCGAGGAAGGCCTGGGCAAGAAGCCGGAAGGCTACTCGGGCGGACCCGAGGACTACCGCCGGCTGTGCGAACGTGATGACCTCGATGCCGTGGCTACCGCTACTCCCTGGGAGATGCACACTCCGGTGATGGTGGCGGCCATGGAGAACGGCAAATACGGTGCTACCGAGGTTCCCGCAGCGGTGACTCTCGATGAATGCTGGCAACTGGTCGAAACCAGCGAAAAAACCGGCATGCCCTGCATGATGCTGGAGAATGTGTGCTATTATCGCAACGTGATGCTGATCCTCAATATGATCCAGCAGGACATTTTCGGCGAGCTGCTGCACTGCGAAGCCGGCTACCAGCACGATGTTCGCTACCTGCGGGGTGTCGAGGGGAAGATCGGTCACGGCGGAGAGCTGCTCTGGCGCGGCAGGCATGCAATCACCCGCAACGGCAACCTCTATCCCACCCATCCGATCGGTCCGGTTGCCTGGTGGCTGGATATCAACCGCGGAGACCGTTTCAGTTACCTGGTCTCGATGAGCAGCAAGAGCCGCGGGATGAACCACCTTATAGCCAAGATGTTCGGGGAAGATCATCCCAACGCTCAGATCAAATACGCTCTCGGAGATATCAACACCACCCTGATCCGTACCGAGAACGGGGTGACAGTTACCCTGTACCACGACACCCAGTCACCCAGAGCCTACGACTTGATCTTTCGCGTTCAAGGGACCGAGGGCATCTACAGCGGCACCCTCGACAAATTCTACTTCGAGGACCGGAGCCCCGAGGCGCATACCTGGGAGGACTCGGAACGTTATTACAAAGAGTTCGATCACCCGCTGTGGAAAAAAATGGGTAAAACCGCCCAGAACTACGGCCATAGAGGCGGAGATTACCTGGAATGGTACCAGTTCTTCCACGCGGTACGAAACAAGCTCCAGACCCCGATCGATGTTTACGACTCGGCAACCTGGAGCGTTATCAGCTCCTTGAGCGAACAATCGGTCGCCAACAGGAGCGCAGCCGTGGACTTTCCTGATTTCACCCGAGGCAAATGGAGAATTAAAAAGCCGGTAGAGATTTTCGGAGTATAGAGGGGCGTTGAAAAAAAGATTTCAAACGCCCCTGGATTAAAATTTATTGCTTTTTTGGCTGTCAAGGGCATGTAAATGGGCCATTCGGCCCACCCTTGACAGCCATATACCTATGACTTTGGATTTTTTACATCACGCTTATAGACAGGATAATCTTATTCCTGGGCAAAACTTTTCCGGGGGCCTGGACCTGGGTTTTCCAGGGTGGTCCCCGATTTTTTTCAGAGTAAAAAAGCAAAATAATCTAATCCGCGGTAATTGTGTAAAGGAGGTGTTTGATGGAGGTTGGATTTGTGGGTTTGGGCCTGATGGGCTCGCCGATGGCCATGCACCTGATTAAGGCAGGGCTGCAGGTGGCGGTCTACAACCGCAGCCCCGACAAAGCCGAGCCCCACGGGGAAGCCGGAGCTGTTGTCTGTGAAAGCCCGGCTGAGTTGGGTCGCCGTTGCCGGGTGGCGATCATCTGTGTCAGCGACACCAAGGCGGTGGAGTCGGTAATCTTCTCTTCCTCGGGCCTGGCCGAAGCGCTTACCCCGGGCGCGCTGATAGTGGACCATTCGACAATCAGCCCCACAGCTACCCGTGAGATCGCCCGGCGTCTCGGCGAGCTCGGCATCGGTTTCCTGGATGCCCCTGTCAGCGGCGGGACCAAGGGCGCGGTCGAGGGCACCCTGGTGGCCATGGTCGGAGGTGAAACGGCAGATGTCCAACGGGTACGGTCGATAATTGAGAAATATGCACCCAAGATCGTTCATGTAGGAGCCGTGGGCCAGGGCCAACTGATCAAGCTCTGCAACAACCTGGTGGGCAGTCTGCATGTACTGGCCCTGGCCGAGGGCTTCTATTTTGCCCGGAAACTGGGACTCGACCTGGAACTGACCCATGAGGTGATCGCCTCGGGCGCGGCAAGTAGTTTCATCTGGAAAAACTGGGGCGGCCGGCTGGTCGAGGGAGACTTGAGTCCCGGGTTCAAGATTTCGCTGCACCACAAGGATGTGCAACTGGTGCTGGATGAATGCCGGCGGGTGGGTCTTAAGCTGCCGGGGCTTGAGCTGGCGGCGGATATGTACGAGAAGGCACTGTCCCTGGGCCTGGGAGAACTGGGGGATCAGGCAATGGTCCAGGTGCTGGAGGATAGGCCCGGTGGGCGGCCTTAGAGCATCGATATGAGGGTTTTTCCGGTAGAGGCGGCCTTTTTAAAGCCGCCCCTATTATTTTTTAACTGTCCTGGTAAGTCGGAATCCCTTTATGGGCCACAATTATTTGTGTGCGCCCGAAAAACACAGCGCCGGAATGCAGTTGACTGAGGATTTCGAGGTTGGCCCGCCGCTGACGCGGTTCTTTTTCCTTACAAGCGGCACGCCGGGTGAACAGGTAGCTGAACGGGTAGAGCCAGCAAAGGAAGATCGAGCTTTTGCGGATGTGATCGGTGGTAATACGTTCGATCAGCAGGCCGCTGGTGTGCAGGATGTGCCTCAGCTGCCAGAAGGCAAGCGGGTAGATATGCTCGATGGTGCGGTCGCGTTTAAATTCGCTGGAAGGCCGTATCGCCAGGGCGTAGAACCCGGTCAGGAGGAATCTCAGACGGCTGGCGGCATTGACTATGTTAGGGGTGGTCAGCACCAGCTTTCCCCCCGGACGCAGCACGCGGGCCAACTCGCGGGCGAAGCCGTACTGAAACTCCAGATGCTCGATACCTTCGCAGCAGACCACCAGGTCATAAGACTCATCTTTAAACGGCAGAGATTTATCCAGGTTGCCGCGTATGCAGAGTATCCCTGCCGAGGAGTCGATCAGCTCCGGGTGAATATCCAGGGCCTCGACCCGATGGCCCAGGCCGGTCATGGCCGCCGCCAGAGCCCCGCTGCCCGGCGCCAGTTCGAGTACTCGCCCGCGCGGCATTCGATCCACTATGTCCAATACCTTGCGTTCCAGTCTGGTAAGCTCTGAGCCGTGTATGGCCATCTTAATTAATGCCCACTAATTTTGGCGGTTTAGGGCACGGCACGCCGTGCCCCTACAACTACTTTTTTATAGAATCCGCAGATTTCACAGATTACGCAGATTTTAAAAGTTCAAAGCGATCCCGACAATCCATCCGAATACCGTTCAAGCCACCTGCAGATTTACGAATACACTGTATTTCAGGGTGTCAAGGTAAAGCAACTCTCCGCCGTGAGTCCGCTTATTACCTCGCGGGTCCGGATGCGCCAGCGACCCGTACTGTCATTCAGGGCGGTGGTAAACACGGTGGCCGCAGCACCTTTTTCAGCTACCAGGTTGCCGCCGTAGTAGTTTAATTTTTGACCCGTGGGATCGAAAACCTCGAGCACGAAAACGTGAGACCCCAACACAGCGCCATCGACTGTCACCAGCGATATATCCAGCTCTACCGGCTCGCCGGGACGTGCTTTCTCCGGGGCGCTTATTTTCACGGATTTCACCAGGTAAGGCAAACTGGCCAGCAGCTTGGCTTCCCCGCTGGAGATCGTGGTGTGGATGGTGGAACCATCGCCTAAGTAGCGTCCGGCGCGAACATCATAGTGGTAGCCCGACTCCGGCAGGGTCACGGTGATATCCTGCTCCTGGTAAGCACCCCGGTAATCTTTCAGCATGCCGACAAGATGTCCGCCGGCGCCCAGGTCATAGCCGGCTATCTTGACCGCCTTTAAATCACCGCCGCCGGCCGGCTCGACTGTTATCTCAGGCCTGTAGCCCGCCATTTCCAGAAGCCCGGCCGTCGCAGTTCGCACCCCGGCTCCCCTCCCGTCCTGGCGCAGTCTGCCGTAGCCTGCCATGAAAGCGTTAAGGTAAAATGCGCTGCCGTTCCCGGCGGAATTCGCGTGGATTTTCGGCAAGCCTGCTCCGAGGTCGAGCTGACGGGCCGCCCGGTCGAGCCGAACCCGCCGGTCGGCTGCCGCCAGACCCCAGCCGCCAGGTCTTTCGGTGATGTTGGAGCCCGCCGGCAAGGTGCGCGGTCTTGTTCCCCGAATACCGAAAATCTTATCCAGAACTCCTTTTTTCAACCACCTGCAGTGAGAGTCCATCCAGGCGGTCTGGGCATCGCCGATCACCACACCGCCTTCGGCCACGAACCGCTCGATATCCTTAGCTCCGGCTGGCGACAGGGCGATCGTGTTGGGCAGGACCAGTATCGTTGCCCCGGAATTCCGCAGCCAGCCCTGATCCAGCATCTGGCAGGACATTGTCCGGTACGGTACCGCGAGGTCGTCCAGCAGCCAGCGCCAGCTTTCGTAATTGAACTCCCAGCGTTCGAAAATCTCGCTGGGTGCGCCGTCCTCCTCGATAATTCGCCCGTCCTGGATCCAGGTGCCGTGGATACTGGGCATGGACCAGAAAATTACCACCTGGCTGGGGCTGTATTCGGCGCAAGCCAGCAGGCGGGCCAGCCCGCCGTGACGGATCTCGTTGAAAATCTCCATCATATCTCGTCCGCTCTTGCAGAGACGGTAATCGGGATCGATAGTGGAATATTGCCAGAAAATTGCCGATCCCGCGGTATGTCCGTAAAAGAGCCGCCCCCATATTTCGTAGGCCAGCTTGTTGCCGAACACCCCATAGCCCGTGCAGCCGGTGATCTTGCCTCCTGAGCGGATGAAATCCCGGTGGCGCTCCGGTTCACCGTAGGGCTGGGTATGATCGATTGTCTGATCCAACAGATAGTAGTCGTAGCCGTTGTGGGGTACCGTGCGCTGAGTGCCGGTCATCATCACCAGGCCTTCGGGGTCCAGTTCACGGACCAGATTGCGCACATAGTCGTAGTTGCCGGAGTAAGTCAATTCGCCGAAAGTGCGGTGGTCGGCCCAGCTGGAGTAGTTGCCCCGGGCCTGGGCCTCGTAGGTGTCGTCCGGGATCACCTGATCCCAGTCCTTGAATTCAGTGCCCCACTGCGCGTTGACAGCTTTCAGCGAGCCGTACTGTGTCTCGAGCCATTTGCGGAATTCTCTCATGCAGTATGGGCTGAAACACAGATCGAAAGCATCGCCGTAATGGGTGTAGGACGGCTCTTCGTAGCAGTAATAGCTCAATGGGCTGAAATGCTTGAACCGGTTGATTTTCCCGGTGATCACCCGTTTCTGGTCCGCCAGGTATTCCGGATCGTGCAGGCAGTGGAGCCGCTTGAGGTATTTTTTATCCCGCATCTCGAGATAAAGGCGTTTCTGTTCGCGGTAGGGCTTTTCGCCTTCCCCGTCCAGGGATTCCTCGGTATCCAGGCGCGTCTCGGTCTGGACATTCAGATTGCTGCGGATGATGAACTCCGGGTTTATAGCGGCCCAGGCGGTGACCCCCAAATCCTCCATGTAGCGGTCGAGGAATCGCCACTCGCCTGGAATGGTATACGGCATGAATCTGTACATCATTACTTCATAGTCGTCCCAGGCGGCCGGGCGGTCGATAAACAGGTCGAGCTTTTTCGAGTGGGATAACTGGCCTTTGTCTGAAAGCACCTGAGCAGTTACAATGACCCGTCTTGCGAGGCAGCCCCCGGTAGGAAGGGAAAAACTGCCCTCGGCTCCGGCTGCAAGCTGGAGGGTGTCCACGGCCAGCAGGCGCTCGCGGTTGTCGTGAAGGGACACCACAACTTTTGAAGGGAGCCCACGTTTGTAGATACTTACCTTGCCGCTTATGGTTTCGCCCAGGTTGTAGGTTTGCTTGCCGACTTCCAGGGAGGTGATCTCGTTCCAGCCGCCGAATCTTTGGGAGACCGTGGCGAAATCCACGATCCGGCCCTGACGCACCAGCCACAGGTCGGCGATCAGCAGGGAGGCAAAAGAGACTTCCGGGAGAGTGATTTTCAGCTCACCACTCTCGGCAGGGATATCCTTTTCAGTCACTACTTCGAAATCCTGGTTGCGGATCACGCATCGGACACGGTCTCCGGGCTGACTTGAGATATCGGCTTTCACTACAGGTAGACTGTCGGAATATACCTTGGAGAGTATTGCATTGCGGAAGCCGTCTTCCGTATCCCGGCCCGCGGCCCAGCGTACCGCGCGCCCGATAAGGGCATAAAGGTATTCCCAGTAAGGCAAACCGTTTTTTTCCTCCAGAGGATCGCGCACACTCGGAAACATCCCGGCATCTGCCCAGGCGAAAGCCACCACGCGACCCTCGCCGTATCGACCGCAGGCCAGGATCGGGCTGCCGTCCCCGGCGGTGATCAACACTTCTCCCTCGGCCCGGTAGCTCAGGTACCGTATGTCCTGAGTTGGTATCAGATCCAGTGGCAGGTTACGGGTGATATAGTTATCCGCCGGACCGGGCCTCCAGAGCCCGCTTTTCATCGCGGCGGGTCTCACCTCCTCCTGGTCGTTTTCGCGGGGAAGGAACTTCTCGAGTTCTACCGCGCCGATCAAAGGGGAGAGTTCCCAGAAATCCTCGGCTCCCTCAGCCGGAGACGTGGGCTGGAACAGCACCAGCCCGCAGCCTTCGGCCACCCTCTTTTTAAGAGCCGCTTTGAGCTCGCCCGGCATGTTCTGCCAGCCGCGAACAGGCGGCAGGACAATGACATCGAAAGGCTTATCGCTTTCGAGTTCGCCGGTCAGGTAGGTGTAAGATATGGTATATTTATCGGTCACGTGGTCGTATCCCAGCGCCCGGGTGCTGTAGAAATCACCGAACGCCCAGCGGTGAAGGCCCAGCGAGGGTTCGAAAGTCACGGTAGTGGGCTGGAGGTCGAATCTCTGCATCAGCTCCACCATCACCCGCCCCGCTCCGGCACTCGGGACGAACAGACCCCGGATCGGCCCCAGGGCGTCAGGCCTCTGCCAGGCCAGATGAGGCGAGACCACCGAATCCGAATAGATGATATCCATCTTGCCCCGCTTATCCAGCTCGGGCTGGTACTCCCAGGTACGCACATTATCCAGATAGACTACAGCATCCCCGGCCGGCCGGTATTCAACAAATGCCAGGCTGTTGAAATCCACCCCCAGCAGGTTCTCGCGGGAGAACTGCAGGTGATTCAGACCTTTTTTCAGGGTTTTCAACTCTTTCCAACAGCCGCCCAGGCTGTCGGTGAAAATGATCAGAAGTTCAATCGGCTTAGGCGTATAAATATCGCTAAAGAAAGCTTCATAGATCTTCCATCCTCCGCCCCCTTCATCGCTGAACTTCTCCCGCACGATCTCTTCCATGCGCCATATTCCGCGCAGGTCCAGGCGCAAGCGGCT
>Ga0114922_10003343_pt1 | contig 14975 bp, 16 predicted proteins | sample AartaG_FD_100975 | JGI IMG/M metagenome (GOLD analysis project Ga0114922, IMG submission 100975) | Deep subsurface microbial communities from Aarhus Bay to uncover new lineages of life (NeLLi) - Aarhus_00045 metaG | ecosystem: Environmental > Aquatic > Marine > Oceanic > Sediment | place...
AGTCGTAGCCTCATTCACTTTGTTACTGATCGGCCAGGGCACGACTTTCGTTACGCTATTGACGCCACTAAGATTACAGAAAAATTGGGATGGGTTCCTCATCACCGTTTCGAGGAGGCCCTGGAAGCTACTGTAGATTGGTACATGAATCATATGGAATGGGTGAATTCGGTGCGAAGTGGTGAATACAGAAAATGGATTGAACTCAATTACAGCGAACGAGAATCTGAACACAATCCCACCAATAATGATAAATGAGAAAGAGGAGAGACCTATGAAAGGAATTATACTTGCTGGTGGTGCAGGGACTCGGCTATACCCAATTACAAAGGTAGTAAGCAAGCAACTGTTACCGGTCTACGATAAGCCTATGATCTACTACCCACTCTCGGCCCTTATGTTAGCGGGGATTCAAGAAATTCTCGTCATTTCTACACCTGAAGACATACCGCGGTTTCAGGAGCTTTTAGGGGACGGATCACAGTGGGGTATTTCATTTACGTATGCTGAACAGCCTCGACCTGAAGGACTTGCCCAGGCGTTTATCATTGGTCATAATTTTGTAGGAAAAGATAATGTTTGTCTGATCCTTGGGGATAATATCTTTCATGGACATGGCCTTCCAGGTAGACTGCGAAATGCATACTCCAGAAAAGAGGGCGCAACTGTTTTTGGTTATTGGGTCAAGGATCCGGAGCGCTATGGTGTGGTATCTTTTGATGAAGATGGAAAGGCCGTAGACATTAAGGAAAAACCAACAAAGCCACAATCGAATTATGCAGTAACAGGCCTTTACTTTTATGATAATAGCGTGCTTGATATTGCTGCAGGGCTCAAGCCCTCTGCTCGGGGAGAGTTGGAGATTACCGATGTCAACCGGGTTTATCTCCAGTTAGGGAAGCTTTTTGTTGAAAAATTAGGAAGAGGATTTGCATGGCTGGATACGGGAACACATGAGTCACTTCTTGAGGCGAGCACGTTTATCGAGACCATTGAGAAACGCCAAGGATTAAAAATAGCATGCATTGAAGAAATAGCCTATCGGATGGGCTACATTAATGCAGAGCAAGTTTGCAAGCTTGCACAGCCAATGCAGAAAAATGGATATGGTCAGTATCTTATAGAAATAACCAGACATGAGAGTATATAATATGAAGGTAACTCCTACATCTCTTCAAGATGTTCTCATCATTGAACCTCGTGCCTTTGAAGATGAGCGAGGGTTTTTTATGGAGACGTATCATCAAAAAAGATACGAGCAATTGAGCATACATTGCATTTTTGTTCAGGATAATCTTTCTCACTCAATTCGAGGTATTCTCAGAGGGTTACACTATCAAATTCACTATCCCCAAGCGAAATTGATTCAGGTTATTGCCGGTGCAATTTTTGATGTAGCGGTGGATATTCGCCAAGGTTCCCCAACGTTTGGAAAGTGGATAGGTGCCCATATCTCAGACAAGAACAGGCACCAAATATTTGTACCAGAAGGATTTGCTCATGGGTTTTGTGTTTTAAGCGAAACAGCAGACGTAGTGTACAAGTGTACCGACTTCTATGCCCCTGATGATGAAGAAGGTATTTTGTGGGCCGATCCAGGTATTGGTATTGACTGGCCGATAGCAGATCCTATGCTTTCAAGCAAGGATAGCACCTATCCATGTTTAAGCGATGTACCTTTAGAGCGCCTCCCTGTTTATAAGGATAAAACATGAAAGTGATTGTTATTGGGGCAAATGGCCAGCTTGGCTGGGAGGTATGCAGGAGGGGAGAAAAACAGGGTTTTGATATTGTACCCTTAGATATTCCCGAGTTTGATATTACTGAGTCTTCTGCAGTTGAACAAGCAGTAAGCCGCTCTGGTATCTCATTGGTTATTAACGCATCAGCCTATACAGCAGTTGATAAGGCAGAATTAGAACCAGAACTTACCTTTGCAGTTAATCGTGACGGACCAGCATACCTTGCCTCTTCCTGTGCCAAAATTGGAATCCCACTTATTCATGTTTCTACAGACTATGTCTTTGATGGTACTAAACAAGACCCGTATCTTGAGACAGACCTTCCCTCTCCTCTTGGAGTTTATGGAAAAAGCAAGGCAGTAGGAGAGACAGAAGTGAAGAGCCTTTTAAAGGAACACATTATTCTGCGCACATCCTGGCTCTATGGCATCCATGGCAATAATTTTGTTAAAACAATGCTCCGTTTAGGAAAAGAGAAAGAAATAGTGCGGGTGGTGGCTGATCAATATGGATGCCCTACGTATGCAGCCGATCTCGCTGACGCTATTATGAAGATTACATCTCAAGTAGCTGAAAAATATGATATTCCATGGGGCACCTACCACTATTGTGGTAAGGGGGTCACTACTTGGCACGGTTTTGCTGAAGCAATTTTCAATCTAGCGAGAAAGCGTTGCTCGCTTGTTGTGAAAGAGATAGTGCCCATCACAACAAAGGAATATCCTACTCCAGCAAAAAGGCCTGTATATTCAGTATTGGATTACTCTTTATTGAAAAAACACTTTGCCGTTTTCCCCAGACCTTGGCAGGTGAGCCTAGCCGACATGATCAACCACTTGCTATTTTAAATGAGTCATCATAGCCATATGCACACGAATGAAGATCGTTTTGAGGTAGCCCATCTCTTTAACCAGGCTAGCATTATTAATATAAAAACCTTCATAAAATGAAAGAAACGTTAAAGAAACAGAGTTAATAAACTATTTGACTATTTACAAAATATCTGATCTAAACGATTTCAACCAACATACCGATCTGAACGAACCGAATTGTTAGATCATTCTGAACAATCATAAGAGAACCATCACAGGGTAAGAATATGAGGGCCATTATTAAGGACATGGCAAAAACGAAAGACAAGGATGGCACAATTATTATTGTCTCTGGCCTCCCACGTAGTGGCACCTCTCTAATGATGCAAATGTTGGAAGCAGGCGGGCTGCCAGTTGTCACTGATAACATACGAAAGGCCGACGATGATAATCCACGAGGCTATTATGAGTTCGAAAAGGTGAAAAAGATACAAAAAGATAGCTCTTGGTTAAAGGACTGCCACGGCAAGGCATTTAAGATGGTTTCTGAACTTTTATACCATCTTCCAGACAACGATACGTACAAAGTGATATTCATGAAAAGGGAAATGAAAGAAATACTTGCTTCTCAAGGAGTGATGCTCCAGAGGTTAGGAAGGGAAGGGTCCAAGGTCGGTGATCAGAAGATGGCAGGAAAGTTTGCAAAACATCTACAACACATTGAGAGTTGGTTAGCTACACAGTCAAATATTACTGTATTGTATCTCACATATAATGACATCATCCAAGAGCCGCTTATATATGCACAATCAGTGAACCGCTTCTTGGGCGGATGGTTACATGAGGATGGAATGGCTCAGGTAGTTGAAAGCTCGCTCTACAGGAAAGGAAGGGAACCCACCATCCAGCGAAAAGACTATGCAGATGATGATGAGGAAGAGGTTAAAAAGCAGCTGGAGGACTTGGGATATCTCTAAAATCAAAGCAATTTAGTGCGTTAATTTAAGGATTAAGGGAATAGTTTAGCGGTATCATGCAAGGGATTATGTAAGAAAAGGTCGAAATGCCTGCAAAAAAGAATACGTCGCGTACTATACTAATAGGCCTTGATGGTGTGCCATATGGAGCCATCAAGAATCTGACGGAAACAGGCATAATGAAAAACCTCGGCCAGATAATAGAAGAGGGTGTTTTCAGACAAATGGCCTCCTCTATCCCCGAAATTTCTTCTATTGCCTGGAGCTCAATCATTACAGGCAAAAACCCTGGTGAGCATGGCATCTATGGTTTTATTGACTTACATCCTGGTACCTACCGCATGTTTTTCCCGAATTTCTCTACCCTCAAGGCCTCACCATTCTGGGCCACAGACAACGGCACCTCGGTAATAATCAACGTCCCTAGCACCTATCCCGCACGAGAGCTCAATGGGGTCTTGATCGCTGGCTTTGTGGCCTTGAATTTACATAAGGCCGTGTACCCCGCAGAGCTCGTTCCAAAACTCATGGATATGGGATATCAGGTCGATGTGGACTCAGGTAAGGCGCATCAGTCCATGGATCTTTTCTTAAAGGATCTCGACAGGACCCTGAAATCCAGAATTAAGGCATATCGCTATTTATGGGATACCCAGGATTGGCATACCTTCATGCTCGTGTTTACCGGTACCGACAGGCTCTTCCATTTCCTATGGAATGCGTATGAAGACCCTTCCCATAAGTACCACGAGGCAGTATTGAATCACTTCAGGCAAATCGATGAGGTAATCGGAGAGATACACAGTAAAATGAACGATGACGACCATCTTCTTCTTCTCTCAGATCATGGCTTCGAGGCCCTCAACCTTGAGATCAACCTCAACTACTGCCTCAAAGAAAATGGGTTCCTTACCATACAAGAGGGAAAAGAAGATAATTTCACCCACATAGGTCCCACCACCACAGCCTTTGCCCTGGATCCCTCACGAATTTATGTAAACCTCGAGGGAAAATACCCAGAGGGGTCGGTCAAGCCTCAGGATAAAGGACGGGTGATAGATGATCTCATTTCACTGTTTCAATCCCTTGAGGCAGATGGCCAAAAAGTGGTCAAAGCCATCCATAGGGGCCAAGAAATTTACCACGGGCCATATATTGATCAGGCCCCGGACTTAGTGCTGCTCGCAAACAAGGGATTAAACCTGAGGGCCAACATAAAGGCGAAACAATTGATTGACAAAGGCATATTTACCGGCAAACACTCCCAGGAAGACGCTTTTCTCGTAGTAAAGGGAAGGGAAAATTCCGATATCGCCCCGGAAGCGCCAACCGTTTCTGATATCGTGGATATAAAGGATAAACTTGATCTAAGAAGGAGGTAGATGTGGAACAGTTAAAACTTCACAATAGCGAGCTTACGTGCTGGAACTGCCCGGCCATTGATCTTGCAGGCAAGGTGGATTTCAGGGCGTGCGGGCAGTCTACCGCGGAGTTGGCAAAACTCTCGGAGGACTCAGAGACCTACATTATGGCAGAGTGCCACCGCCGTCCTGAACTCGGGCTCTTTGATCCCATGGGCCTTACCTTTGAAGAATGCCCCGAATGGCACAGAACACCCTATGGGTATATGTTAAAGGATATGCGGGTTATGATCCTGGGAATCGATGGTTACCTGGGCTGGACCCTGGCCCTATGGCTCGGCAGCCTCGGGTGTCAAGTAAGCGGGGTTGATAACTTTAGCAGGAGGGATTGGCTTAAAGAGCGCGGTGCGCATACCGTGGTACCTATCTCCAGGATGACTGAGCGGCTCAGTGTAGCAAAGGAACTCCTTAATATCGATATCAACTTCAGACAGCTCGATATCTATGAGGAGAGACATAGGCTCAAGGAGTTCATGGAGGAGGTAAAGCCGGAGGCTATCGTGCACTATGGGGAATGCCCCAGCGCTCCCTACAGCATGATCGATGTGGAGCACGCGATCGGGGTGCAAAAGAATAATGTCCTTGGCACATTAGGGACGCTCTTTTCAATGCGGGATGTTGTCCCAGAGACCTCCATGATCAAGTTAGGAACCATGGGAGAGTATGGGACCCCCCTAACCGGCAGACCCTTGTTTGAAGGCATGTTTCCAGCCGATGCTGTACTTCAGTGGGACAACCGTGAGTGGAGCCTGGGAGGTGAGATTACCCCTCGGGATCCGGTGAGTTTTTATCATGTGAGCAAGGTTCAGGATACCTTCAATATAGTCGAGGCCTGCAAGTACTGGTGGTTGCGCTCCTATGATGTGATGCAGGGGGTCATCTATGGGGGGTATACCGATCAGATCGCTGCTGATCCCAGGCTTCGCACCAGGCTTGATATCGATGAGTGGTTCGGCACGGTGATCAACCGCTTCGTAGCTCAGGCCGTCATAGGCTTGCCCCTCACTCTGTATGGGGCCGGAGAGCAGATCCGAGGCTTTATCGCCTTAGAAGATGCAATGCAGTGCATGACCCGGTTGATTGCCTCTCCTCCTGAGCCAGGGCAGTATGCGGTGGTAAACCAGATGTCCGGGTTTTATCAACTAAGGGAGCTGGCCGAGACCGTGGCCAGGGTAGGAAGAAGCAAGTTTCACTTACCAGTTAAAATCCAGCGACTCGAAAATCCCAGGGTGGAGTCAGAACGGCATCCTTTTGAGCCCATCTATGAGAATCTTCCCACACGGTACGGGTTTAAGCCAAATGTAACACTCGAGGATGAAATATACCGAATGTTTGAGCTCTTAACTGCACCGGAAATAAAGAGAAGAATAGAAGAGAAGCGACACCATATCATTCCCAAGACATGGTGGTCAGGAGAGAAGCGAGAGGCTGAAACCATTGAGCTTATGCCCGATAACACAGAGGAGAAACAACGTGAGACTTACCGACACTAACTTCGATGAAGAAGTTGTTCATTCAAAACTATCAGTACTTGTTGATTTTTGGGCCTCCTGGTGTATTCCAAGTCAGATGATGAAGCCCACTATCGATAGACTTACCGCGGAATATGAGGGGAGGGTAAAGATTGGAAAGATAAACGTGGATCAGAATCCTAAAACAAGAGAACAGTTTACAATAAATGGATGCCCGACAGTTATTATATTCAGGGATGGCAAAGAAGTGGTCAGAAAAATAGGTGCCCAATCTGGCAGCCAACTGCGCAGCCTAATAGAACAATATAGCGAATAAGCACTCTCTTCTGCCTCAATAGATACATGAAAAGTGATTGGCCGTACGTGTTATGAGCAGGTACATTATTAAGGGATAATAAAATCTCACAGTCTAATAAAACAAATGACAATTCCTAAAAGATGGTTAATTACGGGCGGCTGTGGATTCATAGGAACCAATCTCGTTAGAAATCTTGTCTCAAAAGGAAAATATTTCATTCGCATAGTAGACAATCTTTCTGTAGGAACCCGTGAAGATCTTGCAAAAGTCTGCAAATTCAGTGAAAAACAAAAAGTAAAAAGTGAAAAAACCTCTTCAATTCTGCCTCAGGTAGAACTGATCATCGGAGACATTCTCGATGAGCAGTTTGCTATAAAAATGATACAAGGAGTTGATGTCATAGTTCATTTAGCAGCTGGTACCGGTGTAGGCCCTTCTGTAGAAAATCCACGACGAGACATGGAAGTAAATGCTATTGGTACTTTTAACATGCTTGAGGCTGCAAGACACAGAAACGTAAAGAAATTTGTTTTTGCATCCTCAGGGGCTCCGCTGGGTGAAGCAAAGCCACCGATGCATGAAGAGCTTGCTCCCCATCCAATATCTCCTTATGGGGCCAGCAAACTTGCTGGGGAGGCCTACTGTTCAGTATATTATGGTACGTTTGGCATTGAAACGACTACACTCCGCTTTGGGAATGTGTATGGACCGAGATCTGGGCATAAAAATAGTGTGGTAGCCAAATTCATAAGGCAGGCAATACATGGTGAAACATTGGAAATCTATGGGGATGGTAAACAGGCGCGCGATTTTATCTACATCGACGATCTCATTCAGACAATTCTTCTTGCAGCGACAAGGGAGGGAATCGGCGGAGAAACCTTCCAAATTGCTACCAATACTGAGACTACAGTGAGTGAGTTGGTTGATACATTACTTCCCATTCTGGCTAATTCTGGCTTTAATGATATTAACGTGCGCCATTGCAAACCACGTCTGGGTGATGTCCGACGCAACTTCTCAGACACATCCAAGGCTCAGAAGATGCTTGGTTGGAAGGCGAGGGTGGATCTTTCAGATGGGCTCAGACGCACGGTCGAATGGTTCACTAAAGACTGGAAATAGTAACAAAATACTGGCATTATAATTACACATTCAAAGATGACATTTTGTCCCTATGGCACATATCAATTTGAAATACCTAACCCTTGCCGTGCACAAGAGTAGTGGAATAAAAGCAATGCCCCTCTTACAATACTTAGCGGAGCACAACAGTCAATGTCAAACCTAAGATTCATAGGATTATTTGTCGGAATATTGGGGTTAATTCTCACCTTTGTCGTCTATCGTGGGCCGAAGTGGAAGAGGGCTAATTTTATCTTTTTTTCATTATTTAATCTTAGTTTGATCATAGTCAGTATAGAACCTGATACCGTTAATTTTATCATTGAGGCATTAGCTTTACAGTATCATCAACATGGCCGATTGATTGGATTGCTTGTCTTTGCTGTAATCTTTTTATTATTCTTGAGTTTCTATACAAAATCAAAACTCGAGATATTGCGATTACAGGTAGACAAATTAGTGAGGAGCCTTAGTGCTAATCATCTGAATGTTGATGCTGATGATAAATATAATGTAAAACCTATAATGATCTTAATCCCCGCTTATAATGAAGCCGAAAATCTTAAGGTTCTCCTCCCAAGAATTCCAGACATGGTTAATGGATTGGAGGTTGGCATTCTGGTTGTAGATGATGGAAGTAATGACGCAACTTATTCAGTAGCATCCCAAGCGGGTGCGCTTGTAATAAAAAACCCAATGAACCGAGGAGGCGGCGCAGCACTTCGGTTGGGTTACGATATACTAAAGAAGTCTGGGGCTCAGATTTGTATTACGATGGATGCAGATTGCCAGCATGAACCCAATGAGGTAGAAAAACTGGTTAAACCAATTATAAATAATCAGCATGATATGATGATTGGGTCTCGCATAATTGGGAATAGAGAAAAAGACAGTTTTTTCAGGTTTTTCGGTGTAAATCTTTTTGGTCGTTTCATCAGTTTAATGTTGGGAAAAAGAATTACCGATCCGTCGAGTGGTTTTAGGGCATTTCGAGTTGAGGATTTGGACTCTATCAATTTATATGAAGATCAATACCATACTAGTGAATTAATTGTTGAGGCGGTGAGAAAAGGGCTCAGTATAGGAGAAGCACCAGTTACAATCCGTAAGAGAAAATACGGCCAGAGCAAAAAAGGGAAAGATTGGATTTATGGGCTCTATTTTGCAAAAACGATCTTCAAAACCTGGTGGAGACCGAAATAGATACTAATTTTAAAAGATTTCTCTATCAGCGTCTCAATTTCATTTATTATGTTTTTAATGCCCCGCCCTGTGGGCGGGGTAATTCACGTGTGCCCGGCATGGGCAACGGCTTGGGGGGTTAAAGCCCCCTGCAGGTCCTGATGGCGGAAACTGCTAGCCAATGGCAAGGGCGTCCACCGTGAGGTGGCGTCTGAAGGAAGCCTAAGGCAAAACTCCGATCCGAGGAATACGAACCGCATAAGAGGCTGTGGTACCAGGGTGAGTCCACATGACATGACAAAGCCCATAGCCATCAAGCGGTACCCCAGTAAATGCGGCGGATATGGAGTGAAGGCCGTTATCCTTACCCGGGGAGATCTGCAGATCTGCCCTATTAGGACTATGGATTTCGTAAGGAACTCAAATGGATCTGCAGAAGTCAGCAGAGGCCATAGTAGGACTGCGGACCAGTCTGAAGGGCTTTGCAAAACCTAACAATATTTGTCACCCTGGTAACGAGGGTGAACTTTTCTGAAGTGACTGGCGTAAGGGCGCTATCTTTTCGCAACTTATCAGTGGGGGAAACCGCAGGCCACGACTTGTCGAGGGAATGCGGAGGGGGCAAAACTCCCCCATAGATAAGTTGCTGAAAAGACCAACCCGTGAGCCTCGGAACTGAAGAAAAGTCCATCCTCGTTACAAAAATATGGGTTCTGCAAAGCTCTCAGTTTTTAGGAAGGATATGCCTCCAATTCCACTATTTCTATCAAATTTTACCAAAAAAATAAAATAAATATTGACAAGTAGACATTGATACATTATGAGTAGTTAAATTACTCATAATAGGTTTATTTTTTATGGATTTGCTCGAAGGCCTTATATCGTCAAAAACCAGAATAAAGCTGCTGACGCGGTTTTTCTTTAACCCGAAAACATGTTCATATCTGAGGGAATTGGCAAAGGAGTTCAATGTTTCCACAAATGCAGTACGTGAAGAACTCAATCAGCTTACAAAAACGGGTCTCTTGAAATCCCAGAAAAATGGTCGGCAGGTCTATTATATGGCAAACAATAAGCATCCGCTTTTTCCTGAAATTAAATCCATTATCAGCAAGGTTATGGGCCTTGATAAGGTAATCGAAGATATTATCGGGCGTTTGGGTGAGATTGAAAGGGCTTACTTACTTGATGACTATGCTGAAGGTAAGGATTCAGGGATAATTGATCTTGTGTTAGTGGGAAATATTGACCAATACCATCTTAACGATGTGAGCAGAAAAACTGAACGATATATAAAACGAAAAATACGTTCACTAGTTTTGAGCAATGATGAGTACGAAACCCTTTTTCCAAAGCTTAGAGAGCGGCCACATGTTTTGATTTGGGAAGCAAAAGAGAAATAAGGGAACTCTGCTTTTATAAAGCTTCATTTTGTTACGTTGTTGAATTGGCAGTTAGCCTAATAATATAGCCAATAATAACAACAGGTTATAGTAATATATGTGATGTAACTCAAGGGGCGGAGCTGGATCAACACTGGAATAAAACTTTGCAAAACTGGGCGAAATCACCCGTATGTCGAATAAATACCCTCGATTGTCTGCAAAAGAAACGAAAAATGTTATGAAAAAATCAAATATAAAAAATCGGATTAAGCAGGTGCTAAAGGAACGTGCTGAAGTGTTGTTTGCGTATATTCATGGATCAATTTTGTATTCTGATAATCCAAAAGACATTGACGTGGCAGTTTTTTTAAATCCAAAAGAATATAATAAATTGGCGTACGAAGGGGAACAGACTATTGGCTTTGCAATACCTTTGGAAATAGAAATTGAGATGCATCTTAATCAAAAAGTAGATTTGCAAATCCTTAACAAAGCACCATTGAGTTTTCGGCATAACGTGATAACACATGGCGACGTCATTATTGATAAAGATAGTGAACTTCGTTGTGATTTCGAATACCTGTCCAGAGTTGAATACTTTGATTTTCGACCAAAACGTGAAAGATATCTTCGAGAGGTGATGACATGATAAAAAAGGTTGATCCTGAGCGCGTTGAAAAGTTGATTGGTTCAATGCGTGAATCTGTTCGCATTCTTCATGAAATCAAAACATCATCTGAGGCAGAATTCAAGGGAGATATACACAGGCAGGGCAGTGCAAAATATAATTTTATTGTGGCTATAGAAGCTGCGATAGATATTGCCAACCATATAATATCAAAACGCGGATTTAGAGCTCCAGAAGATTATGCTGATACTTTTCGGGTTTTGGCAGATTCTGGTGTCCTTGAAGCAAATTTTGCATTTGAACTAGAAAAAATGGCCAGGTTTAGAAATCGGTTGGTTCATATCTATTGGGATGTGGATGTGCTAGAGATTTGGAAGATTCTTCAGTCAAGATTGGAAGATTTCGAAGAGTATATATCCCAGGTTGGTGTTTATCTTGCCTCCAAGTTACAATAGCTTTTTAGAAATGGCAATATTGGTTGTTAAACAGGATGATAATCAGTAAAAATTCAATAAAGTTCTCATAATATGAGATCTTTGCAAAGCTTGGTGAAAATCACCCTTCTGAATAATCCTAATAATAGACACCTTTCAAAATTTCGACAAACATCAGTGTCAGATAATTGTCGAAATCAGAAGTAATTGAAAATAGTATTAAACGTTACCATCGTAAATAATAGAGTAAAATGTAGTTAGTGGAGGAGGACAATGGGATTCATATATGCAAAAATGAAAATAAAAAAAGCCTATAGGTCAAAAGGATACATTGAAGAAAGATTGTTGGTAGATTCAGGAGCAATATATACCGTTATTCCAACTGACGATTTAAAAAAATTGAAGATCGTTGCCCATAGCGAGGAAGAATTTGAATTGGCTAATGGTGAGGTAATTAAACGTAAAGTGGGTGATGCCCATTTTGAATATAGAGGGAAAAAAGGATCAGACCCGATTGTTTTTGGTGAGAAGGGTGACACCAAATTGCTGGGGATATTGACCCTTGAAGCATTAGGTTTTATTTTAGATCCTCTAAGAAGAGAATTAAAACCATTGAAAAAACGGTTAGTATGAATAGATCATGCGATGATGAGGTTGTTGTAAAACATTCATGGAAATACTGAGGTTCTAAACGGAGTGATAAACAACAGAAAATTTCATTTGAATAGACATACGTTGCAAGATTGAAACGACAATTTTTATAAAAAATTGTCATTACAAGGGCAGCTTGCTCATTATGTGGAAAATTCAAAGGTCTTAAAATATTTTTTTAACCACCTGTCCGATCAATCACGCTCATTTTCTCTTGACGGTAATGACGTGGAGAACTTTGATTTTCATCTTCTATACTTCCCATGATACCTATGTCCCATTCTTCTATTATTTGGAGAGAACAACACCCCGAAGTTAAAGGAAATTAATACGATGGCTTTTACACTCCAACCAGCGGTGAAGAATGATTTTATTGACAGGGAAACGATAGTAACTGAGATGCTTTCTACCCTGGAAGATGAATCCGTTAGGATGGGTTTTGCCTTGGTTGGCCCCAGAAGAATCGGGAAAACTTCTATTTTAAAGGAAGTAGTGAGAAGGTTGGAGGGAAGAAAAAACATTGTTCCTGTCTATTTTTCCCTTTGGGATGTTGTTGAAAACACCCTCCTCGAGCTTTGTACAAGGATTACCTTGGCCATTATCGAAGGTTTTAAGCCACATTTGTCATCAAAGTTAAAAATGAAGCAACTTCTCAAGGTGCCTGCCTTGAAGTTCTTTGAAGTTTTACGATCTCTCGATATAAAATTGTCGCTCTTTGATGAAATGGAAATAGCTCTGAGAATGGGAAAAAATGAAGAAATTAATCCCAACGCTCTGGTCGAGAAGGTATTCTTGTTCTGCGAGAATATAGCAAGAGAAAATGGAGTTCGGCTTATTTTAATGCTGGATGAGTTTCCCTCAATAATGGATGTAAAAAATAAGACAAAACTGGGTGAAGGGATCGTAAAAAAAATAAGGACAATTTATGCAGATCTCGAAAACACTGTTTTATGTATCTCCGGCTCTATAAGGAAGACAATGGAAATTACAGCCCTTTCGTCTTCATCTGCCTTTTATCGCCAGTTTATTATTAGGAATATACAGCCTTTCGATCGTGAAGCTACAACGGAGATTCTTGAAAATAACCTTGGCGCAAAGATAAGCGCAGAGGCAATAAGCAAGGTTTATGGACTTACCGGAGGGATACCTTTTTATCTCCAGTTCCTTGGAAGGGAACTTGGAAGATTTAGCCCTGAATCTGTTGCCCTTCCAGACATAGAGAATAGTTTCGAACAGTTCCTTCTTCAAGAGGGTGACATTCTATTTGCCGAGCAGATAAAATCATTTAGCGATAAAGAGAAGATAATCCTTTCGAGTATGGCTTACTACGATCTCAAAACGCCTGTAGAAATTCAAAAATCAAGTGGTGAACCCTCAAATGTCATAAGCAGGTATATGGAATATTTCCTGTCAAAGGGCGTTCTGCAAAGGGAGAAAAAGGGCATTTATCAATTTACGGACTCGGTATTCAAGGTATGGCTGAAACGAAGGTTTATACCGACAGATTTGTAGGCTATAAATTTGTAGTCAATGACCCCACCCTTCCGGAATCCGCCTCCGTCCCCACTCTCCCGGGTGGGGCATTAAAGGGCGGCGGTAAAGAAATAACCCCTGTTTATGACTCATAAGCTAAATTATAGTAAGGATGTAATGAGACCGTTACAAAACCTAATTGACCCTATGGAATTCCCGCTTTGCGGGCCCCCAATAGAGGGATTACACGGCATGTCTTTGGCACCCTCGTTGAGGAAATAGGAGTTATGCAAAAATCTGCTATTCAGATAATGAAAAAAAATCTATCATATAAAGATATCCTTACGCTTTTAAAGGCTGAAAAGGCATTTTTAAGAAATGAATTCGGTGTGATCAATATCGGGCTTTTCGGTTCCTATGTTAAGGGAAATCAGCGAGCTGATAGTGATATTGATCTCTTGGTTGAACTAAAAGAGCCTCGTTTTGACTGGATTGCGGGATTACAGATATATTTGGAAAAAAAGTTTGATAGAAAAATTGAATTGGTTCGTAAAAGTGATAATGTTAACCGTCGGTTTACACAACGGATTGAAAAAGAATTGATATATGCATGATGATATTATTAAAGACAATCTGCAGATCATTCTGGAAGCAATTGTTCTGATCGAGAACCGGTTTTCCACGATAAATAGTGCAGATGATCTTGTTTCGAGTGCAAACGGTGTGCTTATACTTGATGCAATTGCTATGCGACTTCAAGTTATCGGTGAAATGCTTAAGAAAATAAATACAATAGATAAATCTCTCTTCGAAAATAATCCGGAGATCGAATGGGATAAGATTATGAGATTACGTGATATAGTTTCACATCATTATGAAAAAGTGGATCATGAGATAATTTTTGATATATGCAAAAATCATATTCCGAGGTTGAAGTCAACCATTCGTGAAATAATAAAGAAGAACAATTCACAAAATCTCGACAATTCTTTCTAAACAAAATCAATGCCATGCCAAGCCAGACTTGATAGCCTCAGTATTCCGCAATATGTAATAGGGCAGGGAATTGAACGGTGAAAAATCTTACGGGGCGACAAGGACCGAAAATTATTACTTGAGCCTTTATGCAGAGATCTTCGCAAAACCTGAAAAACGCCCTTCTAAATAGGCCCAACAATAGAAACCTTTCAAAATTTCCAAAAATATCAGTGTCAGATAGTTGTCGAAATCAGAAGTCCTTACTTTTACTCCATAGGTTGTGTTGTTAATTTGTGAATTTAGTAAGTTATAATATATGGGGGACGGGGTTTAGATGGCAGAGTTCAGTGTGTTTCGACTTATTTTTTTAAAAGGTAAAGGATTTTTAAAGAAATTA
>Ga0114922_10003344_pt1 | contig 14973 bp, 14 predicted proteins | sample AartaG_FD_100975 | JGI IMG/M metagenome (GOLD analysis project Ga0114922, IMG submission 100975) | Deep subsurface microbial communities from Aarhus Bay to uncover new lineages of life (NeLLi) - Aarhus_00045 metaG | ecosystem: Environmental > Aquatic > Marine > Oceanic > Sediment | place...
CTTTTTATGCGGAGCGATATTCAACTACGTACGATAATTTCCTTCGGAGGAGTGAGCTTTCATCACCGAACCATCAGTACTTGCCAGCCGTCCGACCATTATTCTTGTACAATTCTCCTCCCGGTCTTCCAAATCCTGGGATTTTTCTTGAGGACTTTGAGCAGATGTCAGGAATAAACCAGAAATGAATAGCAAAACCGCTATTATAACCAATCCAAGCCATACTTTTTTAAGATTAAAATTTTTCATTTTAACACTCCTTTTTTTTATGTTTCTATTTCATTAATTATTAATAAGGATAATATTGATGTCAATTCATTTTCCTGAATTATTCATAAAAACTGCCGACACAACTATCTAGTTTTAATAATACTAGCCCGTTATATTAATCCTTTCTCAAAATTATAATTTGATTCTTTTTCAATTGCCTCATTTTCACTTTATGTCGGCATTTTTTACCTTTCAGGCGAGAAGATCTCACAGCGTCTGCTTTGTTACAGGGCATTCGCAGTGGAAAACCACAGCTTCATACCCTGTGCCTCGCATCCGCAGCAATCTCAACTCGTGAATAATCCACGCCCTCCTGAATTATTCATAAAAACTGCAGACACTATTATCTACTTTTAATAATATTAGCCCATTATATTACCCCTTTCTCAAAATTATGTTATTCTTAATACTGAATAAATGGAGAAAAGGCTTTTGAAGAAAAAATCTATCTTTTTAATAATCCTATTTATTATCTTTGCCTTTTTAAATACTAATCTTATAGCTGAGATCAATTATAAAGTCGATTTTTCCTCCCGCTATATCTGGAGAGGATTTGACCTTAATCCCATAAAAAAGCCCGTGATACAACCATCCATAGACTATGCTTTTGGAGATAGTGGTTTTTTATTAAACATCTGGGGTAGTATCTCCTTCGAGGATAAAGAAACCAATGAGATTGACTTAACTTTAACCTATACATTTAAAACTCCTGAAAACATTTCAATATCTGCAGGGATTATCCATTATGGAATGTATTTTGTGGAAGATTTTAATATCAAAGATAACACAAACCATGAAATATTTGTCTCTGCAGGTTTGCCAAATATTCTCCTCAATCCCTCTCTATCAATTTTTTATGATTTCACAAATGGTGACGGACTTTACGCTCTCCTTAAAACAGAATATTCCCTTAAATTGTTTAAAGCCATTGGAGCTGATCTCTCCGCATCCCTGGGTTATAACGGAGGACAGTGGCTCGCCGAGGGTGCTGACCCCGGATTCAGCGATTTAAATTTTGGAATTGCTATTCCGTTTAACATTAGTAAATTTAATATATCCCCCTTTGTTAACTATACAATAGTTCTGCTGGATGCTATTGGAAACGAAAACCATCTCTGGTTTGGTGTCTCATTAGGTTACAAATAATAAAGAGAAAAAAAGGATCACATCTTTACACTCAACACTAGTAAAAACAGAGGCAGGTTGCTTATTCCTGTGAATTTTCTCTTTTTTTGAGAATAATCGTAACTTAATCCGTCACTAAAGACGCTTAGTCAATAATATGCTTCAGCAGCCTGATGTATAAATTCCGGTTTCCAATCTTCTCTGTTTATATTTTTAACATTGACATATATGCATAATATATGCATATATATACATATGAGAACTACAATCAATATTGACGACGACCTTCTCAAAAAGGCATCAAACTTAACAGGAATTAAAGAGAAAACATCACTTGTTAGGAAGGGATTAAATGCACTGATCGCACTTGAAAGCAGCAGAAGATTGGCCAAATTGGGAGGAACGGAAAAATCCCTTCGCCGTATTCCAAGGAGAAGAATAACATAGAAGCAGCCATGGTTTTAGTTGATACTTCGGTTTGGGTTTCTCATTTAAGAAAAGGGAATTCCCGCCTAAAGAGCTTATTAACAAAAGGTGAAGTCGTCTGCCACCCATTCGTGGTTGGCGAGCTGGCATGTGGCAATTTACAAAACCGTGAAGAAATTCTCACGCTCCTTAAATCTTTACCGATGGCAAAAACTGCAGAACATCAAGAGGTTTTGTTTTTTATTGAACAAAATGACTTAATGGGCTTAGGTCTTGGCTATATTGATGTACATCTTTTATCCTCTGCACTATTAACAGATGTAACGCTTTGGACTAATGACAAAAAACTGGGAGAAGTGTCAGCAAAGCTTAAAGTATCATACAAGTAAGTGAGGTTTTCTCGATTATAATGGGGACTTGTCCCTTATTTTGAAGCCAGTTGGATAACAGCCCAAATTTTTAATTGTTTTGGCATTTGAGGCCTCATACCGCCTCCGCGCATTCCTCCCATTCCACCTCTGCCGCCAGCTCCGCCTCTGCCGCCCATTCCGCCACTCATTCCTCTTCTCATACTCGGCCTTTTAACTTTAGAGGTTTCCAATCCTATGCCAACCAAACTTCCTGCCATTGTTCCAACAGCATAGGGGCATTCTTCACTGGGTTCAAGCGGGACTTTGATTTCATAGACAAGCATTCCACTGGAGAACTTTACATTAACATAAATCCCTTTTGCCTTTTCTATCGGCATTCTTACACTTTTTTCTTTCCGCGGTCCAAGAATTTCTAATTCAGCCATTCGTTTCATGCGTGCCTGTCTCAACATTTCCAGATTTTCTTGGTCTTTTCTATCCTTCATCGGAATACTACCCGGTCGTGTCCTTCTGTCCTGTCTTTCTCCCGGTTGCATCCCAAGGGGAAACTTAATACCAAAAGTCTTTTTCTTGCCGCCATCCGGATCAAACCACAGTGTAAATCCCTGTCCCATCACTTGATTCCGTATCATCTGGTCTTCAGCAATCAGGCAAATGTAGATAAAATTTTCATCATTAAGCAAACCGAGTGAGACGTATTCCTTTTCAAAATACATCATGTTGCCCAGCCAGTCATCATTACTTCCATCAACAATGATCTCGCGGTCCCGCCAGTCACTGTTAAGTTCTAGAGTGCCGCATCCGACCATACAAAATGTTAAAAAGAACAGGATAAAAAACAGAGCAGTCAATCTGTCCGTAAAGATTCGTTTAAATCCTTTTGATATTGTTATCATTTTTTCCTCCACGTTAAACATTTCGATTTTTGATATTATTGAGAATAAACAATGGCATCGGCAGTTTTTATGAATAATTCATATTAATTAGACAACAAAACTCCGGAAAAATTTGATTAAATCAATAACTTTTTCTTGACTTCTAACTGAATTTTACACAAAATTAAAAAAAATTAAGGGAAACATAAACAAGAAAGGAGGAAACTATGGAAAAAAAGTGGATACCCTGTTTTTGCTCAATACTATTAGGTATAATTGTTATTGTCTTTGCATGGTGGGAATTGAGCTTTTCCACAATAATTCTTACTATTGCAGGCGGCTTAGTGATCTTGAGAGGTATAATCAATAAGTGCTGCTGCCAGGAAATTGCTTGTAAAACTAAAGAGAAAGCAGCTTAAATCCCGCAAATAACACTTTTTGTTAATCCTGCTGGATTACCCCATTCATCGCAGGATATACTGTGGGTATCGTACTGCAGCTTACAGGATTTTTCCCAGGATTAACAATATATACAGCCCTCCATAATCCTTCCCACTTTGTGTTAATGATTTCGACAGCACAGAATTATTTATGCCGAACATTGTTAAATAATTCCAAAGGAATATTTTTGGGATTGGACCAGGGTAAATAATTGATATTAGTAAATTAAAAGGCTATAAATTTAGTATTAATATAGTAACGATTCTTAATCAGCCTCAATAAAGGAAAAAGAGTGGAGATATGGAAAACAATAAGGATAAAAAAAGGGGCAAAGTGTCTGATAAGGATACATATGCACACAGGTTGTTTTTAGCCGATTTCTTGAGAGAGCCGGTCATTCGCTCGGTGATCCAGGCGCTAAAACTTCCTTCCGGGAGCCGGGGGCTGGATGCAGGATGCGGAATTGGCAGTCATACTCTGATGCTGGCAGAGGCAGTGGCACCTGCAGGACATGTCACCGGCCTTGATATCTCCTCCGAGTTTTTAGCTCATGCAAGGGAAAAGGCAAAAAAATCCAGCTTATCGGAACACGTTTCCTTCCAGGAAGGAAACGTGAACAAACTTCCCTTCGATGATGATTTATTCGATTGGGTATGGAGTTCGGATTGTGTAGGATATCCTGCTGTAGAATCCCTGACATTGTTAAAGGAATCTGCACGGGTGGTAAAACCAGGCGGCATCGTGGCTATCCTGGGCTGGACTTCCCAACAAGTGCTTCCAGGATATCCCCTGTTGGAAGCCCGGCTGAACGCAAGCTCTCCGGCTATTTCACCTTACTTCTCAGGGAAAAGACCGGAGCTTCACTTCTTGCGCGCTCTGGGTTGGTTTCGTTATGCTGGTTTGAAGGAACTCAATGCCCGCACATTTGTAGGCAACATAAATGCCCCGCTAAACGACAATATCCGTAATGCCATGATATCATTATTTGAAATGGTCTGGGGGAATGCTGAGTCAGAAGTGACACAGGAGAATTGGGAAGAATTTCAACGTATCAGTCAACCGGAGTCACCGGATTTTATATTGAATCTTCCGGATTATTACGCTTTTTTTACCTATTCACTCTTCTCTGGCAAAGTCGCTAAGTGAATCCTTTATAGAAAAAGGGGACAACAGGTTGCTTTATTTAATAAAGAAGCCTGTCTTCTTTTTTTCATTAATTGTTTTCCCTGATTTTAAGGGTCGATTTTTGTTGTTTAAACTCTTCTATGAGAGGATTTCTCGTTTACTGTAAGTTCTGCTCTATGAGGTTTTAGTTTTATTCGTATTTAAGTGAGTCAGCAGGATTTGAAAGTGCCGCTTTTACTGCCTGGTAACTGACCGTAATTATGGAAATAACCAGCGCGAGTAATGCCGCCAGTACAAGCGTGTCAAATCCAACGTTAATTCTGTAAAAAAAGTTCTGCAGCCAGCTTCTCATGACCAAATATCCTATTGGCCAGGCTAATACCACTGCCAGGAGTACCCATTTGGTGAATTCGCGGGTCAACATCCAGACAACGCCAGGGACTGATGCTCCCAGCACTTTGCGGATACCGATTTCCTTGGTCCGCTGTTCAGTAGTGAATGAGGTCAAGCCAAAAAGTCCCAGACACCCGATTAAAATGGCAAGGGCTGTAAAATAACCAAAAAGTTGACCCAAACGCTCTTCTGCGCGGTACAATTCACCGTATTGGTCATCTACAAAGGCATATTCAAAAGGAAATTTGGGATCAAACTCCTTCCATTTTGACTTTAAAAATCCGATGGTTTCCTGGATATTTTCCGGTCTAACCCGCACAGACATCCGACTATAATTTAAATCATATGGAGCACGATTGAACAGAACAAGCGGTTGAATCTCTCTGTGGAGTGATTGAAAGTGGTAATCATTTATAATCCCGACAATCCTGTATTTCTTTCTCGTGGCCATCGAGGTAAATCTTTCAATCTCTTTTCCAATGGCAATGTCCTGCCATCCCAGCTTTCTCACTGCGGCTTCATTTATAATTATGGCTATATCTGGATCAGTAGGAAACTCCTTGGAAAAATTTCTGCCTTGAACAACCTCCATTTTATAGGTGCCGATGTAGTCTTCATCAACTATTTGCGCAAACAGCATTATCATCTCATCCTGGGGTTTACCCACTGCGTGATGCACACTAAAATCGCTGGCACCTAAAGGAATTGTTGAGGAAGCGGAAACATTCAGGATATTCGGATGCTGAAGCAAATCATTCTTGATCGCCTCATACTTTTTCTGCGTTTCGGGGTTACGCATCCGAAATGCGACCACATGTTCCTTATCATAGCCTAATTTTCTACTTCTTACATAATTCAGCTGCTTGCTCACGATAAGCGTTCCTATAATCAGAACAATAGTCACCGTAAATTGAAATGATACAAGCGCAATTCTCATAACCGAGCTTTTGGCTCCTCTTTTAAGTTTCCCCTGTATAACCTCCACAGGGCGAAATGCCGAGAGAAAAAACGCCGGGTAACTTCCTCCAATTAGGGCGATAATAACAAAAAGCCCGAACAAGCCCATCAGAAGAACCGGATTTGAAAAATAGCCCATGCCCAGGTCCTTTCCGGAAATAGCCTTGAATACTGGCATGGAAAGGAACACAAGCACAAGAGAAAAGATAACTGCAATAAGTGTTAAAATCATTGACTCGCCCAAAAATTGCTTGATAAGTTGGCCACGGTGAGCACCAACCACCTTCCTCAAGCCGACTTCTTTTGCACGGTTTGCCGAACGAGCCGTGGCAAGATTCATGAAATTTAAACAGGCGAGCAGAAGGATAAAAAAACCAATGCCAGAAAACAGGTAAACATAGGCAATATCACTTGTGCGCTCAATTTCATTTTCCCGCTCAGAATGCAGATATATGCTAGTCAGAGGCTGTAGTTCCAACTCTACCGAGCCTCCTAAGGCTTTGAGAGAAGCACCAATATGTTTAATTATAAATGCGGTGAATCTTTGCTCAAGGTCTTTATAATCAGTCCCATCCCTGAGTAATAGATATGTATAATAACTGATTTGACTCAACAAATCCTGAGTTGTATTGCCGGTTGGCTGCAGATCAAGTGTACTGAAGGAAGCAAAAAAATCCGGACGCATATGTGATGTCTTTGTCACATTTTCCATAACCCCGGTAACTGAATATAAAGCATCACTGCTACGCTCAGTGCCAATCCTAAGATTCTTTCCTATCGGGTCTTCATCACCAAAATACTTTATTGCCATCTCCTCTGTGATAACCAGAGAATTGGGTTTGACCAGGGCATCCTTCGGATTGCCTTTAACCAGCTTAAATGAGAACACATCAAAAAGCGTTTCATCCGCCCAGAGAAACTTCTCTTCATTAAATGTAATCTCTTCATACTGAACGACCTTTCTCGAACCATAACTTGTAAACCGGACATAGTTCACTACTTCGGGAAATTCTGCCTTGAGCATAGGACCCTGCATGTGAGCATTAGTGGCTATATACATGGTACGTTCAGAAGTAACAAAAGTGGGGACGAGGCGATAAATATTATCCGATTTCTCATGAAACCGGTCGAAACTGAGTTCATCCTGAACATAAAGCAGGATTAAAATACAGCAGGCAATACCTATAGCCAGTCCGGCAATATTTAAAAAAGAATAGAGCTTGTTCCGAAAAAGATTCCGCAGTGCAATCTTGATGTAGTTTTTTAACATCACTTCCTCCTGGGGATACTTTGGATTCTTTTTATCATACGAAATAGTTCCATTAAAAGTTCAATTTTTGTACCAGTACACTCAGAAATCAATTACTGCATTCCAAATTTTATTTTAAATTTTTCGGTAAGCGGGAACTGCCCTCTTTCATAAAAAAAGGTTGTATATCTTTTTTGTAAAAAAAATCAGTCGTAATATTATTCTGTGAGTTTTCTTTTTCTATAAAAACAAGTTAAACCAGCAAAAAGAGCGCAAAGTATGGTACTTATTGGAGTAAAAGAGCAATGAGCTTTATAGCCAAGCATACATATTTTGCTTGCGGATGGATTTGGAATAACCGTACTTATCATCGCAAGCGTAAAGATAACGGCTTTTATTATTAATAGCCCATAACCTTTTTTTCTTTTTTTCATAAAAACTCTCCTTCACCTGTAATCTTGTTACCCACTTACATATTCTTGAAGAAATTGATGTAAAAGAAAACTTGGAGTGCTCCCCTTTTGTATACTGATTTTGGAGATTGAGTTCAAGCTGTTTTTTTTCGACAAGGTTAGGACTTTGGGGAATGTCCCTCTTTTTAATAGCCTATCCGCTTGACCGTGATTACAGGAATAAGTAGATACTGATCGCCAATTCCCGCATTTAACGATTGATCTACTTCAAAATCCAAAACTACTTCTGTTGTGCCGTCATCCATGATAGTAAAGCTCGCAGGAATTCTCACTTCTAAACCGGGTGATATGTTAATGTCGATAGTTCTGCCATTAACAACAATCGATGTTGCTTCTATTACTATTATAATATGGGTGTAAGTTCCTGTTTCCAAGTCAACATCAAGTATACGCTCTTCAATATCACGCAGTGTTAGCAAATCAAATGTTCTCGTGCCTTCCCATACAGTTGTTACAGACCCATCATCTTTTTGGACTTTTATCTCGCTTATAGTGACATAGACATGTTCAAGACCGGGAACAGGCTGGTCTGTCAGGTAAAGCTCAAAGTTCCCTGTTTTATTGGAAGAACACCCGCTAAAGAGTAAGGCTATAGAAAATATAAAAAGAATTAACTTTTTCATTTTTCCTTCCTTTTCTAAAAATTAACTTATAAAAGTTAAATTTATGCTGTTTTGTTTTATCCTTAAGTTATTTTATTTCATAATTCCTTGAAAAATCAATCATCTTTAGAGGTGATTTTGAGGGTGAATTTTATGTCGTTTTGTTTTGATATTGAGCCTTTATTTAATTATTGGATTGCCACGTCGCTTCGCTCCTCACAAAAACATTTCATTCTATCTCTTTCCAATTGCGGGTTTGATAAATCAAACTCCTACAACAATACAAATTGTGTGATTGCCGCACTGCGTTCGCAATGACAATTAATGGGTTTGATAAATCAAATCCCTACATCTACTTTCAAACGTGGGTTGATGAATCAAGCCCCTACATAAAGAAATGTATTTTATGAAGAAATTAGGGCCTGGAAAATGGGGCCTGTCCCCATTTATTTAATATCTTTCCAGATATCTTGTCGTGAAATAATCGTCTTTTACGTTTGGGGCAAACTGGATCTTATCCACTTTTAAGATCGATTTTCTGTTGTTCTGCTTGTTGATCATGACCATGTGCAAAGGTCTGTACTTGTGGTTCTTTGTGTCCAGTTCCTTAATCTCTTTAACAGCAAGTTCTTTATGAAGCTCTCCATCAAGGTCAAAATAAACAGCCTTTCTTATCACAAAATCTTTCTTTCCAATATAGGTAATCCTTTTTGAGAAACCGTTTTCATCGGCAATGTTTTCATTGACCGGCATCATCTCAATTTCCCAGCAGAGTGTGCCTTCTGCCACTGTTTCGGTCAAGATATTATAAGTGAATTCATCCAGAATCGGCGGAGCCATATCTGCATAGGAGAATTCCGATCCCATGAAGCTTTTAGCCCGCTCGCTACTGACAATCCGTCTTGTTTTTCTTAAGGCCGGCATGAATAGCCACATGTCGTCATCCTTTTCTTTATAATCAAAGACGAGGAGTCCTGTCCCCTTCACATCAGGTGGAGAGAGAAAGCGCAGAAGCCTTTTCTCTGTATCACCGCTGTTAAAAAGTTTTGTAACCATCACAATCTGTCTCACCCGCTCCCTTCCTTTGTTGTCTATAATGGTCATTGTGGAAACGGCTTCTGAGCCAGCCAGCTTCATGGTTTCAAAGGATTTATCCATAATCTGTTTTGCAGTGAGTTTTTCCTGTGAAGAAAGCACAAAACAGAAAAAAATAATCAACACAAGTATTGTTGAAATTTTTATTGCTTTCATCGTATTCTCCTCTCTATGATTAATCATTTAAACTACTATTTTTCTTGGCTCAAGAAATTTGGGTTTAAAAACAAGGCAGAGTGCCGGAATAAAAACTAAAGCCCCAACAAGGCAGGCAAAAATTGATACCACAATGAGAAATCCGAAAAACCTTACCGGCATAAAGCTGGATGTGATCAAAACAGTAAATCCAATAATAACAGAGAATGCATTAAAGACAATACCTCTTCCTGTTGTAGTAAGAGTCTTTTTTACAGCTTTTTGCGGCACAATCCCATTTCTCCTTTCTTCTCTATATCTCCAGAGAAAATGAATAGTATAGTCAACTCCCACCCCAATCATGATTGAGGAAAGCATGGCGGTCGCTATGTTAAGCTCGATTCCAAATAAACCCATAAGGCTAAAAAGAAACACCACAGAGAGCGCAAGTGGGATAGCTGAAATAAGCCCGGCGACGACCGACCGGAAAAGAAACATAATCAGAATTCCAATCATCAAAACAGCCAGACCAAGAGAACGCAGCTGCCCACTGACAACAAGGCGCGCAATATCTGAAAGAATCAACGCAAAACCTCCTACGAGCTTAACATCCTCATCATCTTTTACCATTTCCTCTATCTGTTCTTTGATTTTATATAGTTTTGGCGTGCTGGTTGTATTAATACGGGCTGTAATCAGCGCATGTTCATAAGGGAAATCAACCATCTTCTCAAAATCTTCCGGATCTCCGCTCATGGAATAGAGCTCAAAGTACTGGGCAACCGCGTTCCTGGTATCAGGAATAACGTCATACCATTTTTCCCCTTCATCGTTCAGCACTCTGCTCATCATCCTGACCACACGGGCAACGGATGAGGTGCTGCCGACTTCGGGAATTTTCTCAATCTCTTTTTCCAAATAGTCAATCTTTTTCATAATTCCTGGATTTTTTATATCTCCCTCAAAAACAACCGATATGTTTTGGGCGCCGCCAAGATTCTCATTAATCAAATCTGCCGCATAAACAAACGGGGAATCTTTCGTGTAATAATTATTCGGATCTGCATCAATAACAATAAAAAATATTCCTATTGATGCCACCAAAGCGCAAACGACAGCTCCTGTAACGATAGCTTTTGGTTTCCATGAAACAAAATCTCCGAAGAATTGAAGCAGGCGCTCAAGAAGAGGCTTTTTCCTGCTCTCCTCCGGTGCCTGGATAACAGACTTTGCTTTGGGAAGAAACGAGATGACGGCTGGAATGAAAAGAAGGCTTGCCGCAAGCGCAAATACAATGCCTAATGAGGCCAGAACACCAAGCTTGCGTGCCGGTAAAAGGTTATGGCCAAAAAGACAAAGCATACCAGACATTGTTGTTAATCCAGTCAAAAAAACAGGTTTGCTGAGGCTTTGAAATATTCCTATGGCAAGTTCTTTTTTTGAATAAGGATTCCCTTCAACATTAAGCTCCTGATATTTTGCTATCAGGTGAATACCGTAGTCATTTGCTATGGCAACAAGTAAGACAGGAAGGATTATGGTAATAATCTCTATCTTCCACCCCAGAAGAGGAATCATACCCATTGAAACCAGGATGGACATGATGACAACCAAAAATGGCAGCATAACTCCTCTGAGCTGTTTGAAACATATAAAAAGAAAAATCAGCATGATAAACAGAGCTAAAGGCAACAGCTTTCGCAAATCGTTCTGTATACTCTTGGCGACTTCCACTCTCATATTCGGCAAGCCTCCGAGAACAGCTTCTTCCTTGCCTGGGTTTTGCTCTAAAAGTTTTTTTATTTCACCCACAATGTATTCGTCTTTCACGTCGGTTTTAAGCAGGGCAATAACAGCCGTAATGGTGAAATCCTCTGAGACCACGCTCCCGTAGACCATATCGTTCTCACGAAGTTCTTCTCTCAGCTTTTTTTTCTGCTTTTCTGTTTGTGGTATACGCTTTACCGCAGGATTTACGACCATAGCCCCATCTTCCCCTCTGATGTCTTTAAGCTCAAAGATGGAAAGCACTTTATCCACTCCCTTAATTCTCTTCATCTGTCTGGAAATATTCTTTACACGCTTCAACGTCTCGGGATTGAGCACGTCATCCGTCTTGATAATTAACATGAGCATTTCTACCCCACCAAAAAGTTCATCTATCTTATCGGTGTTTATTCTTGACTCTAAATGGGGTGGAAGCAGTGACTTCATTTCGGAGTTTATTTCAGCCCTTGGAATCTGAGAGGCAAAAAAAGCTGTCAGAACGATAAAGATAAGAATTACAATCCAGCGGAATTTTATAATGACATCAGCTATCGCATTCATAATTTCTATCTTACCCGTTTCTTTTTGCCGGTGACAATACCCTGGATCCCGTTTAAGAACAGTGTTGTGATTGTATCTTCAAGCCATTTATAATAGGCATCATCATATTTAACTTTATACACACGTTCAATTACAGGCCGGAATCTGAACTGCATCATAATAGCAGAGAAAAGGGAAGTGCCGATTATAGCAGTTCTGAAAGCCTCCTTTGGGTCTAATCCTAATCCGGAAATACGGCTGCTCATCTTCTTAAGGAAAAAGGAAGTTCTTTCGGCCTTAAGTTCCGTTATTTCGGGTATATCAAGTGGCAGCTCATTATAGGTAACCATAGCAAGCTTAGTGTTTGACCTGATAAAATTAATTATAGGTCGGATAATTAATCTCATGTTTTCTTCCGAAGATTTATTTTTTTCATTAATTTCGCTGAAAATCTCTAAAAAATGATCAAAGAACTCCTTAATAACTGCTTTCATTATCCCGACTTTTCCATCAAAGTAGTATGATATCATCGCAATATTAACATCCGCTGTTTTCACGATCTCCCGTACACCAACCGCGGCATACCCTTTTTGCGCAAAAAGAGTTATAGCTGCATCAAGGATTCTTTGTTTTGGCTCTTTATGTTTTTTTGCTGCCATTGTTTATTCCTGCTTAAAAGGATATTTTTAATTCTGCAAAAATTGAGCCCAGATGCTCATCTATAATATCAAAAAGAGTATCTTCCGGTCCTGAATAGAGCTCGCCTCCCAGTGTAAGAGTTAATGCATCAGCAATATCGTAAGTCATCTTAGACCGCAGGAAAGACTCTTCCGATGTGATGTTGACCATACCCACAAACTCAATTTTTAGAGTTTCATAAAGTAGATTCCAACCTGCCCGAAAGGAAAAAGAATGACTTGTCTCATAAAGCTGGGACGCGATCATCCTGTTCTTGAGTACAAGCTCATAAAAAGGCATATCGGCAGGAATGAGCGGGACCACTAAAGAATTATAGTCAATAACATACTTTCCGATATACTGCAGAATAATACTAAAATTGCCTTGAAATTCTTTATCAAAGCCCAGGACATATTGAAGATCAGGGTTAGGGATGTAAACAATGTTTATGTGATCTTTATGAGGTGTCTTGTAAGCCACTTCTCCCCTGAGCCCGAAGGAACCTGCCACTGTTGTGGAAAAATCAGCTCCTAGAACATGCATCCTGTAGGATCTGGGAAAAACACTTATTTCCTGGCCAGGGGAATAAGGAGCAGGGAAAACAGCATCTATTCCCGGAAACGGGTTGTATCCGTTAAAATAGGACAGGGAACCGTCAAACGATGCCATCTCGAGATTCATTTTTACAGCAAAAGCACTGTTTTCCAGCCTTGCGTCAGGATAATCCGGCTCATCAAGAGTAATACCAGGAGGAAATGAAATAAGATTTGTGGGAATATAAGAAGATTCAAAAAACGGAATCCAGATCACCTCGAGCCTGAGCGGCTGGAAGTTAACAAAAGAACGGAAAAGGAAATTGGCTTCTCTTCTGTCATCTTCATTGGGGGAGCGGGCAAGCATATTCTTGGGAGTTATGTTGTCTGTGGGATTCATGCCGTCCGCCCTGCCCCAGGCTGCAATCTGGCGTCCTACTCTAAAATCAAATGGGCCAATATAGGCGTTAACATAAGCTTCACGAAGTTTGATTTCCGATAGAGATTCATTGAACTCGTATCCCCTTCGAAACCGGACCTCTGCGAAGGCGTTGCCAAAACCTCTTTTGCTCGCTTTTAGCTTCAGCGAAAACTCGCCGTATCCACTTTTTATCTCACCTTGATTCCTCTCCGGGACCTTGCCCACAAAAAGAGTACTACGCAGATAGCCGTTCAGCTCGTATGCTTTCTCCTGTTTCTTGCTTCCCTCAGCCTCTTCAAAAAGGCTCTGTGCCGAAAGGGTTACACACACAAATAATATAAATACAGCACTCAAGCATTTGACTTTCATTGTTATCTCCAAAAACCGACAGAATTAATCAAACCTTTATTCATGAATAATATAAAAGTTAAACAAACGTTTGTCAATTTTGTGAACAAAGTTGGGGAAAGACTTCATTAACTTCAATAACTTTTAATATTACTGAAAATTTTGGTATCAGGCTGTAAAACTTCAGCAGTTTTTAACACTACATATAAAAAGACAAAAATTAAAAATGTGGAAGATAAAACTTAATTATTCCCTTTTTGATTTCTAAAATCTAAGATTTCAAGATCTGACTTCGCTGATTACTTCTTTTGTGCTTCTGCTAATTTTTTTATCTCTTTTTCATAGGATTTAATAGCTTTGCTTTTTTTAACCACATCATTGATAAATCCTGCAGTTACTGCAAAGCAGACAAGGGCTCCGCCAAGTGAGTATCCTCTATGCCCTGATGTTAATCCCCGTCCCCCTTCCTCGGTCACTTGAGTAGTCCGTTGGCTTTCTTCAAAAGTTGCGAATGTATAAAAAAGGAATCCTCCCAGTCCTGCAAATCCTATTGCTGCAATTATTGAACCTTTCTTTTTTTTCTTTAATCTACTGATCTCTCCTTTTATTTCATCGATTCTGGGATTTCTGGAGGTTTCCTGAAAATTCAATTTTTTTCCTCTTTTTTCCAGCTCAAAGAACGGAGTATTTATTTTTTTTATCTCTACTTCATAATTTTTTCTCAAGGAAAACTCTTCATTAGATTTGCTGATGGAAAAAAGACTTGATTCAGTAAGTTTAAGATGATCTGGTGTGTTTTCAGCAGGAGAAGAATTGGCAGATATTAACAGAATTAGAGTGGGCAATAAAAACATCGAGAATATTTTTTGTCGAGTAGACATCTTAACCTCCTTTTGGTTTAATGCCCCTCACAGAACCGTACTTGCGGATTTCCCGCATACGGCTCTTCAGTAAGGTTTCCCCAATACGAGGATGGTGTATAAGTACGATGATAGATATTAGGTTTGGGCAGAGGCTTATATTCGAGCATCTTGAAAAACTGGGTTATGTTGTAACTCTTCTTTTGACTCCTCCGGTTTATCCATTTGTAGGCAAGTTTAACTGTCTGGTTATAGAACGCCTTTAAATCTCTCATGTTCCCGCTCACTC
>Ga0114922_10003345_pt1 | contig 14972 bp, 13 predicted proteins | sample AartaG_FD_100975 | JGI IMG/M metagenome (GOLD analysis project Ga0114922, IMG submission 100975) | Deep subsurface microbial communities from Aarhus Bay to uncover new lineages of life (NeLLi) - Aarhus_00045 metaG | ecosystem: Environmental > Aquatic > Marine > Oceanic > Sediment | place...
CAGGCCGAAAGCCAAAGCGTACACGACAAAATCGAAGATACTATCTTCGCCAACAAAAAATACATAGATACCGATGTCAATATAATCTACCACGACATCGAAGACCTCAACCGAAGACTAAAAGAAGGCCAATATTTCTTCAGCGATATTAAAAGAGAAGGCAGAATACTATACGACACCGGCGAACACAAACTCGCAAGAAAACAAAAAATGGACATGCAGCAAAGAAAAAAACTCGCACAGGAAGATTTCGACTTCTGGTTTCAAAATGCAAGTGAGTTCTACGTCAACTATCAGTTCAATTTAAAAAAGAAATGGTACAGAAAAGCTGCCTTTATGCTCCACCAAGCCACGGAATGTTACTATGCCGCAGTTCAATTAGTCTTTACCGGCTACAAGCGTCCGATCCACAATGTCGAAAAGTTAGGCAGACTCGTAGCCAAATTCGACCCCCGGCTTTTCGCAGTATTCACCCGTTCAACAAAAGCAGAAAAGAAAAGTTTCAAGCTCTTAAAGCAGGCCTACGTCGGCGCCCGCTACAAGAAAAAATACAAAATCACCGCAGCCCAGACAAAACACCTCGGCTCCTGCGTCAAAAACCTACACCCTCTGACAAAAACCATCTGCAAAGAAAAAATGGAGAGCTTTGTTTAACCAGTGATTTCGCGGATTAGCACAGATATTATTCTTACCGCGGAGAGTGTAGAGATTGGAGGTTTTGGATGGTAGAAAAGGGCTGTGGGGGTTGAGGCCCACAGCCCTTGCGGTTGCATTTTTAGTTTTGCTGCGCTGCTGCGCAATATAAATGTTATTGCCAGGGCCAGTCGAGAGGGCAGGTGTCAAGCCAGTAATCGGCCAATACCTTTATATCCTCTAAATCGACATCGCCAAGGTAATCCAGGTCGGCCCCGCCGCACCAGTCGTTGCCCTCATCGCAGGGAGTATCGAGCCAATACAAGGCGAATAGGGCAAAGTGCTCGAAATCAACAAAGCAAGATAAGAAAGATCCACCCGGCCAAAAACCGCCGTAAAGCTGGTAATCGCCGCCTGCCATCTCGCCGACATCCAGCTGGCCTATCGTGCCGATTAGAACAAAATCTTCTCCGCTGCTTCTTCCTCCTCCGTCAATCGTGCTCCAGACCAATTCATAGTTACTACCGGTCTGAGCCAGCGTAGAATCTGCGCCCAATAACCATATGGACACTAATATAACGGTTAGCTTCTGCGCGAATGGATTTAAAAAAAACTGTCTCATTAGAAGTCTCCTTTACGATTGTTTATCATCTGTTCTTAGCTTGTTCTCATGATGAAAGCCAAAGCATAAAATGGCGGTCTGTTTTCGTGAGGTTGCCCACCACCCTGATCATCTGTAGTAAGAGATCTTATACTTTTACAATGATCGCTGCCGTGACCTTCACCAGAATCACCCGTAGAGTGAAATCTTGTATAGCTGTGGTTATGATTTGGCATTTCCGCTATTGTTAAAGTATGAGAAGCCGTACCGCCTGTTTCGTCAACGCCGTAACTACTTCCAGCACCAACAATAAACCTGTCTCTTAGATCTGGTGTGTTATTATCACCGTTGCACAAGGCCCAGCCGGAGGGAATGGAGGCTATCGAGCCTGACCACATGATAATACCACCGGAAGGGATGCCTGAATCTGGAGGCGTTTGCCAAGTTCCAACTCCGTCAGCGTCCGAGGTTAAGACTTTGCCTTGGCCCTGGTTTCCATCAACCATCTTGATGTTTCCAACAACCGTTAACATTTTATTCGGATCCCGCGTGCCGATGCCTACATTGCCTTCGTAGTCGATATCAATCGCTCGATCGGCAATACGCTTACCGGCGGCACGAACCTGGTCTAAAGGCATACCCCCCACCAGGTCGACAACTAAATCGAGGTCCAGAGAATTAATTCGACAATCTCCATTGATGTCTGCCCGGGCCCGCTCAGGGATGGTAAAGTTGTCATAAAGAAGCAAATAATTGACCATCTTTTGTATATCACTGGAATTTACGAGTCCATCTCCAGTAACATCTCCGGAACCGCCGGCAAGATAGAAACTGCCGTTTACGTCCAAATCTGCTCGGGGGTTGATGCTTCTAATGCCGACGTTGCCGTTGCTTGTTGGATTAAGTTGAATATCACCTGCGGCTCCTGCATTAAGAATCAACGGCATGGCCGAACAAGGATCAGTTTGAATAGTTCCAGACGTTTGGCCTTGTTGTTCGGTGAAAGTAATTGTGTTTTGGGGCCTATTTATTTGTACGGTTCCTGTACCTACTTCAATCCACTCTTTAACAACCATGCTTCCGTCCACATCTACATTGCCGGCGTCATCCACAATAATCCCACGCGTATGCAGGGCATAAGGTATGGGTGTGAGTTCCTGGCGGGGTGTCAGTGTGTCAAAACTTCCACCGTTGCTCTTGCGCACAGCGATTTGGAGCCAGCGGGCATCACCGTTAAAAATATCCGGATCACCCGCTGCAAAATCCAACTTTACCGCAAAATAGCCCTCGGTAACATCAAGGTCGTTGACGTCGATAGTGCTACTTAGCTGAGTGCCATCATTCGGATCGGCATAGAGCGAAAATCCAAAATCATGCGGACCGTTAGCAGGTTTTTTATTGTCCATCAGCCAGCCTTGGTAGGTGAAGGCTGTACCCATCGGCGCAGCATTGGCAAGTGCCGGCATACACAGTGCTACTGCCAAAAACACAACTATTAATAAAATCGTCTTACTTTTCATTCTCTTACCCTTTCAAGAAATGTTTCTATTTACAGGCGCACACAATGCGCACCTCAAAATCAGGAAGACCAAAAAGATAGGGAGCCCCCTCCGCCCCCATGCCGAGTTTTTCCTTCTCCAAAACACCAAGTCCTTTTCCAACACCCACCTGCCATGACGAGTTTTTGCCTTTCCATGAGTCTTTCTCCATCCCTTTCGCCTTCGGCGAAAAGGCTGGCACACATTTAATGACCACTCGCTTACGGTCGTACATCGGTGGGCCAAGGCCAACCCTACCCGATTTCGTAATCGAGTTTTTGCAACCTACTTCGAGTCAACTACCCTTGTTCTTAATCCCGCACCAAAACATTTGGTGCGAGACTCTCCTCGACATCAGAAAGAATACCCCATATCAAAAAGGTCGTCAATAGAAATTCTGGAAAAATCCAAAAAATCACACAAAAAGTGCACCGGCGGGCAGATAACGCAGTAATCGCCCTTTATTTTCTACTTTTATACCTTTTTTGGCGCGGAATTTTGCGCGAGTACGCCGCTTACGCTGGTCAACCGGAGGCGTGCTCTTGCACATCGAGGATTGGCCGGCGGGCAGATAACGCAGTAATCGTGCAAAATAACCGCTAAAAACCACCACTATAAAAATGGATAGGAAATGTCCAGATAACACCAAACACGCTTGCACTATCTTGCTATTTGCGAAAAAAATAAAAAAATTTATCTCCTTAGCGTGCAAGCACTTAGCGATTTTGCGCGACAAAAAAATCCCGAATTTTCGCATCAAACCTGCAAGTTTGTGCAAAGGGTGGGGAGGCAATGTTTTTTAGATTGTAAATTTTAGATTGAAAATTGGAGGTTTAAAAATGAAGAAAGAAACTGGATGCTCGATAACAAAGGGCAAATGTGAGGATTGTGAGCACTCGGTACCGGCTGGCTGTGCGTCGCAGCCGACACTCATCTGCAGGCACAAGGCCGGTGCAGAACTGCCGTGGCAGGTGGTTGATCGGAATGGAGTGTGCAGTAATTTTGAAAGAGCACGCGAATTAGTCCATATTGACATTGCCTCCGCATTAGCCCAAGGAGCGAAGTTGATACCTCTGTCGCAGGGCAAGTTCGCCATCGTCGATGCCGAAGACTACGACCGGCTCAATAAATACAAATGGCACGCCGCAAATAACGGCCAAACCTCATACGCTCAAAGGCACGGCCCGGATGGAATTGTCTGTATGCATCGCTTGATTGCTGACGCCCCGCCGCACCTTGTAGTTGACCACATAAATCACAACGGCCTCGACAACCGAAAGAAAAACCTCCGCCTCTGCACACAAGCACAAAATATCTACAATTCCCTTCCGAGGCTCAACTGCAGCTCAAAATATAAGGGCGTTTACTGGGAAAAAGCCAAAAAGAAATTTCGCGCAAGGATCACTCACAGGGGAAAAAATTATCACCTCGGCCACTTTGATTCCGAAATCGACGCCGCAAAGGCCTACGATAAAAAGGCCAAAGAACTGTTCGGCGAATTCGCATTTCTTAATTTTCGAGATGAATGAAGTCATTCTGAGCAAAGCGAAGAATCTCAATCCCAATAGTAAATAGTCAATAGAAAATTAAATGGGTGCGTGGTCATTCTGAATTGGGTTGGGTGATGAAACGATTGAGGTTCGACTTACTGTTATAGCAAAAAGGGCTGCTTTCCGTTATGATGCGGCCCGATGAACAAAACAGAATCACATAAACAAGTATCCCTGTCATTTGATGAGGGAACACTTTTGCTTACAGGACCGGCACGTAACCGGTTGCCTGACGCCTCCGGCTCGTGTGTCTGGAGGTGGGATAGTCGTGTCGGAGCCTGGCGGTGCGATGCAATTTATTATGCCGTAATTCGCAAAGCCTTATTCGAGCGATTCGGAACGCACTTTTCTGATAAAGTGATGAAATCTGCTTGTGTTTCCTGGCCTAAAGTGGACCTGCCGAAACTAAGACGTGAGCAGACAGATGCTCTTACGGCATGGAGTCAGGCCTCCTGCCGCGGACAGATAATTATGCCAACCGGAACAGGTAAAACGGAGGTGGCACTTGCGGCGATGGCTCGAACAAAAACAGCGACCCTGGTGGTCGCACCGGTTCGGGACCTGATGTATCAGTGGCACCGACGGATTTTAAAAGCCTTTGATTATGATGGCGGTATTGTCGGCGACGGCCTTTCCAATATAAAGCCGATTACGGTAACAACGTATGACAGTGCATATATTCACATGGCCAAGATGGGGGCCGGTTTCGGGCTGTTAATTTTCGATGAGGAGCACCATCTGCCGGGCAAATGCCGCCGTGAGGCTGCTATTCTAAGTACCGCTGCTATGCGACTCGGCCTGACGGCAACCGCCCAGCGGTCGGATGGGCTGCACAAGGACCTGGATTGGCTCATAGGGCCGGTTGTTTACGATATGCCATTTGAACCCGCCGTTGGCTCAACGTTAGCCGATTTTGATGTGGTGCGTATTCCTGTGGCATTAAACGACCGGGAACAGGCTACCTACGACCAGTGCAGCCGGGTCATTCGCCACTTTATAACCTCACGACGTAAGGAACAGCCGGGCTACACCTGGCAGGATTTGTGTAAAGAATCAGCGAACCTGCCCCAGGCTCGTAATGCCCAAAAAGCTTACTATCTCAAGCAATCTATCGAAAACCGTGCCGCTGAAAAGCTGCGGGTACTGGAAGATATTTTCAGATTACACAAAGGTCAGCAAATTCTTGTTTTTGCAGGCTCGAATATAATGGCAATAGAAGTGTCCAGGCGTTTCCTTGTGCCGACAATTCTGTCGCATACCCGCAAACGTGAACGTCTTGCCGTGCTGGATGACTTTGCCGGGGGCCGGTTTGAAGTTCTTGTTGCCAATCGTGTTCTGGATGAAGGGATTGATGTGCCTGAAGCAAAAGTAGCGGTGGTTATTGGTGGACAGGGTTCGACACGCCAGGCCAAACAGCGGCTCGGCCGGGTTTTGAGAAAGTCCGGCAGTGCCAGGGCTACTTTATATGAAGTAATCTGTGAAAATACCAAGGAAGTCCAGCGTTCCCGAAAGAGGCGAAAAAGCGATGCTTACGAACGAACAATCCATCGTAGAGTTTTATAACGGTCTTGTACGAAGCCAGAAACGAATAAAAGAACGACTAAGTCTGGGCGATTGTTTCTTAAAGGAAATCACCGAGAAAGGCAAGGTGCTTTATGAATCCACTGGTGGATGAATGCTTACGAGCGAACAATCCATCGTAGAGTTTAAGTCAGGCCGGGTTGTTCCCGACCGCTTGACGCAAAGTACGCATCGGCATTATACCAAATATGCCGGGAAAATGCTTTCTGTTTACCGAAACGGTATCGGCAGGCAGCGCCGCGAATTGCACCGTCAGGTTGAATCGGTTTTCGCCGACGAGCCGGATTGTCCTGTTCGCCGAATTCAGGCATTCTGCAAACTACTGGATGCCAAAAGCATATTTCAGTCCGATCCTGAAGGAAAGGCGGCAAAATTGCGGTTGGAAATATTTTCCGAAGCTGCGCGTTTTCATCCACTTGTCAAAGAAACTGATCGCCTTTTCGAACATGATGGAAAAAAGATAAAAGCACGGCTTGCAGACGAAATAGGCACACCGTGGGAGCAAATCGAACGGAGTCTTTACTCGGATGTGCTGAGTTTCCAGCGGCTGGAACAATTTGACGGGTATCCCAATGCTTCAGCTTTACTGTCACGATATAATGTCGCTCAACTCCAGGCCTGCCTTTACAGGGCTGAGAATATGATAGTTTCAGCAACTGATGATTTTAAAACTATCCTCCGTTACGCCAAGTTGGCCCACCTCTTGCACGATATAGTACGATTAGGGCCGTCAAGGTACCGTATCACTTTTTCAGGACCTGCTTCGGTATCGCGCAGGACACGACGCTATGGAGTAAATTTCGCAAAGTTTTTGCCGGCCTTACTTGCCTGCAAAGGCTGGAAAATGACAGCATCGCTTAAAACACCCTGGAACCAGCCTGCAAAATTCGTCCTTTCCGACAAGGATGGCTTCAGAAGCCATTTGCCTTCGCCGGATGAGTTTGATTCCACTGTGGAAGAATCTTTTGCCGCCAAATTCGGTGCCAAACGTAACGGCTGGCAATTGATTCACGAAGGCGAAATTCTACACCACTACCAGAAGACCTTTGTTCCGGATTTTACTTTTCGCCACGAAGACGGCACTGAAGTTCTTCTGGAAATCGTCGGCTTCTGGACGCCCCAATATCTGGCGCACAGGCGGGAAACCTTACGGCAATTTCGAAATCACAGGATTCTGATTGCAGTACCGGAAAAGTCTCTCCGCCAAGGGGCAAACATCGGAAAAAACGTGCTGGTTTATAAAACAGCCTTAAAACTGCCGCCTTTATTGGAAACTTTAGAGAAAAATCGAGCAAAAAAAAACAGAAGTTGTTAAGGATGCTTTTTAAAAGTATATTGTCTATGATGGAAAATATTCAAAAAGCGTTGACTAAGTATTGGGGCTACGATGGTTTTCTGCCGTTGCAGAAACAGGCTATGGAGTGTATCAGCCGCGGACAGGATTCGGTTGTGGTTCTGCCGACCGGCGGTGGAAAATCGCTATGTTTCCAGGCACCGGCGGTTACCATGCCCGGCCTTGCCGTTGTGGTCTCGCCGCTTATTTCTTTGATGAAAGACCAGGTTGATGCGTTGACCGAATGCGGTGTTTCCGCGATGCGCATCGACAGTTCTATGTCTGTAAATGAGCAGGATAATGTTATTGCCCGGCTCAACGGACAGTCGCTGAAATTGCTGTACCTGTCGCCTGAGCGACTTCTGTCCGATGGTTTTGTCGGTTTACTCCGAAACGAAGTTGTCTTTTATCGCTGTTGATGAAGCTCACTGCGTCAGTATGTGGGGCCATGATTTTCGGCCTGAGTATCGTCAATTGGGATTGTTAAAGCAGATTTTCACTGACGTCACCATTGCCGCCTACACAGCGACCGCCACCGAACAGGTACGCAACGATATTGCCGAGCAACTAAGACTTAAAAAACCCCAGATGCTTATCGGCTCATTCGACAGGCCGAACCTGGTCTATAAAGTCCGGCCGCGAAAAACGATAGTAAAGCAGGTTTGTGACGTACTTGACAGGCACAAAGGAGAATCCGGAATAATCTACTGTATCCGCCGCAAAGACGTCGATAACTTGTGTGCTCAGCTCCGGGAACGGGAGTGCAGTGTGGCACCATACCATGCCGGCATGGCGGACGAAGAGCGAAAAAAGAATCAGGAAGCGTTCATTGCCGAGAAGGTCGATATTATTGTCGCTACCATTGCGTTCGGTATGGGCATCGACAAATCTAATGTCCGTTTCGTTATTCATACCGGCATGCCTAAATCGCTCGAGCACTATCAGCAGGAAAGCGGCCGGGCGGGCCGCGACGGTCTTGAGGCCCAATGCTGTTTGTTCTATTCGGGCGGTGACTACGGAATCTGGAAAAGGCTGATGAGTGATATGGAACCTGAAGCCAACAAGATTGCCATGGTCAAGCTCAACAGAATATACAACTACTGCACCGGCGGAATGTGCAGACACAAAGCGATTCTTCGGTACTTCGGCCAGGACCTTGATAAAGACAACTGCGCCGCCTGCGATATATGCCTCGGCGAGCTTGACTGCATTGAAGATGGATTGGTAACAGCCCGGAAAATCCTGTCATGTATTCTCCGCCTCGACCAGCGGTTCGGCGGAAGCTATACCGCTTCGGTACTGACCGGCTCGGAAAATAAGCGAATAATAGAAAACAACCATAACAAACTCAGTACTTACGGATTGCTTGGCGACTATTCGAGACACATTGTGCATGACTGGATTGAACAACTCACAGGACAGGATTACATTGAAAAAACCGGTGATTACGATGTCCTGAACGTAACGGAAAAGGGATGGCGCGTCCTGAAAAACAAAGAAACACCTCGACTGCTAAAGCCCGCCCAAAAGCCGGCTAAGGTATCCAAAGTCGTTCAAGATTCATGGCGGGGAGTTGACAGGGGATTGTTCGAGGCTTTACGAAAGTTACGGGCAATCATCGCACGCAAAAAGGGCGTTCCGGCCTACATAATCTTCAGCGATGCCGCTCTGCGGGACATGGCCCGCAGAAGACCTTCCACGTCTCGAGGCTTGCTTGAAGTCAAAGGCGTTGGCCGGAAAAAACTCCAGCAGTATGGCGAAGTTGTGCTTGGCGCTATTAAGGATTATTGTCAGGCGGATTCTCTCGATATGGATGTCGGCACATGGTAGGGTGCGAAATGTCGCACCACTTATTTGCAATTCCAGACTTGCTTGTCCGCCGTAGTATCCCTACAGTGGACGAAGCCGGATCCCGGGATCCGGCTTTGGTCATTTGTATTTCGACACTTGTCCTGAGCGTTGTCGAAAAATTCGTATTTGTTTCGGATTTCAATACCTGTCCTGAGCAAATTAAGCCTGCCCTGAGCTTTGTCGAATGGGTCGAAGGATTAGTGCTTCGGATTTATATTCACGTAGGGTGCGAAATGTCGCACCACTTTTTTGTCATTCCCGCGAAGCTTGTCCCCGCGAAAGCGGGGAGCGGGAATCCAGTAAAAAATACCATCCCGGCTCGCCGGGATTCAACCAACTAACGACGAGCTACGATAGACCAGTGACAAGCGACTAAATACAGGAGAAGGGCGACTAATTACCCCAGGCGATCTGCTTTACACAAAAAGTTATTGCAGTTTACTTCCGCCGGGCGGAATTTTACATTCAACCTCCGCTCCAACCGCCTCATCCAGAAACTGCGCCTTTTCTTGGTAAAAATCAAGTGCAGAATTAACTATCTCCTGAATCGGCGAAAATAACTCCCGCGTAGCGGCTCCTCCAACTCAAAACTCAAAATTTAAAACTTTCTCTCCTGCCTGCCTCGCACGAAATAGCCCAGTCCCGCATTTACTTTGCGTTCAAAGTTAATGCGGCATGCGCCTTGGGCAGCTTTTTTGGGTGGTCGTACCACAGTCTATACATTTTAAGTGTCTGCTCCTCCAATATCTGACAAATTTCGCTGCTTGCTTCAATCACCCGATGCACCTCACAATTTTCATCCTCCCCCTCGCTACAGCGGCAAGTCCCAAGCCACCCGGAAAATTCCTCATAGAACCTTTTCAGATCTGCATCCTCGTCAACAAGTTTTACAAATTCGTGAACAGGCATTAGTCCTTCCGGGAGCCGGCAGCGCTTTAGCAGAAACGAAATATTGCAGACGTCAAATGGGATACTCTCGTAAATCAGCAAAAGCTGCCCAACGTAGCTCTCTTCGGCCTCCGTTTCTGTGAAAAGCGGTCTCGGCCTGTTCTGTGCGAGCTGATCTACATAGTGCAGGTACGTTAAAAGGTAATGGAAACCGATTCGGCCAAGAACGCCTACTTTTCCTCCTTTGGGAATTACTTGTATCGTTTGTTCCAGAGTGGTACGCAGACAGTTGCTGGAGTGAGAAATCTGCTCATAGTAGCTCTCTACCAGATCGCTCATACGCTCGATCATCTTTTGTTCGAGAGCCTGGCGGTACTGTCGGTGTAAACTTAAGTAGTGAAAGAGCACAGTCAGGAGCGCTCCCAGGAATCCCAAAAGTCCCCCCGCCAGAAGTATTTGTACAATTTTCATTACGTCTTTCGTGTCTTCAAATTCACTGTGCTTTATCAGACGGCCGACAACCATGTAGTTACATCTCGGGGATATCGTTTAAATCCCAGAAACTCGTAGACATCGCTCTTGTTCTCCGCCTGTCTGATGATCCCGATTAGGTCGCCTCTATAAGAATTGATGGTCTTTCTGTACTTCGCATACTTTTTTTGCCCGAGTATTCCTGATAAGAACTTGCTGACACTAACTACCAGGCGAGGATCTTTGAGGTCAAATTGAGCAACGATTCTGCGAAGCCTATCGTACAATGATTTCGCCAAATCATAATTACCCGAGTGGACATTTTCGCCGATGATCGGTGCAAATAAAAAAACCATTGTAGTTGGCTTACCTCTGTTCAAAAATCCATCATTTTCCAAGTGTCGACAAATACCGGACACTTCGCGAGAACTCCATCCAACCTCCAGAGAGATATCCTTGGTGGTCGGGGCTTCCGTTGCTCTGCCAATACATTGGATTACTCCATCTTCTCTGTTTACTTTGGGCAGTTTTGGTCTTGGTATTGTTGTTTTTGAGATTGCCACTTGCAGGGGCGGCATTGGCATAATAATTGGTTTGCGGCGGTACTGGTTGTCCTTACACTTAACGTTATCTAACACTGTTATGTTTTTGAGAGCAGTTTTCACTTCCGCGTTCGTCACAGGGGGATACCGCTTAATGGGCCACTTAAGCTCCCTCTCCCGTGCCCTCACACGAGCCCTCTCGCGCGCCTCCTTGAACTTGCTCTCAAGTTGACTCACAGAGAGCCGTTCCCCTGCATGGGAAGCCAAAATCCAAAGCGTTTCGCACTCGACTCGTTTGCTCATCGGCATCTGTCGCCCCCATAGCCTCAAAAAGAATGAGCAAGATTCTTGAACTGATTGTTGGGCCCGATGTTCAACTTTGCTCCCTTAATGTCTTCTCTACCGGGAATATCCTGAACGATAATATCATCTTTAACGCGCAAAATAGAAAAAGTCAACTGTTATTTTAAAAATACTTTCTGTCCAATTAACTAATTATTACTCTACCATTTTGGTCTTTAATCAAATTCTCAGTACCGATATCTGCCAAGGAATATATACGTAATACTGTAAGATATTATTGCATAATAACCGTTAAGAAAAGTGGATAAGGAATGTCCAGATAACATGAAAAGCTCTTGCACATAGCCCCGGTGGGGCAGTCGTTAGTGATAGGTGAATAGTGAATAGTGAATAGTTGGTTGAGCCGCTTGGCGGGGAGTTTTTATCCGGAGTCCTCGTTTTCGTTTTCCTTGTCAAAAGTTTTTGACAAGGTGGTCAGGCCGGCGACGCTGCCCAATGTCATAGCCTCTAATGCGGTGCTATTGTTTTAGGGTCTTTGTGATTCCTTTTTACTCTCCTTAGTCATTTTCCGTGCCCTTTCAAAGAGTTTAATGCAAAGCTTCCATCCGAAGTCCGCCCACCCGAACGAATTTAGGGACTAATCACTACCATAATCGAATATTTCTGCTATTTTAAGGGTATTTTCCTATTTTTTCACCATGGAATAATCTTTCGGCCCTAAAGGCATATCGTTTCACCCTTAAGGGCGTTCGGCGAATTCGCCTACTTGAACTTCCCCGATTGCCATTCTCAGCACCTCTTAAAAAGCCTCCCCCCTGAGCCACTCGGCGGCAAGAACGGCAAAGTCTTCAACATTCACAAAGCAATCGCCGGTAAAGTCGGCAACTGGGCAGGGGCGGAAAGTGTAGGCCGCACCGGTATAATTGTTCTTACGAATTGCACCGACAAGCACATTGTCGAAATCGAGAGAAAGAGACCAGCCAAAATGGTCATGCTCAGCCGGGTCAACGCCGGCCAGCTTAATCTCCTGGTCCCAGTTGCCGTCGGCAAAACGAAAAATATATGCCGAACCGGCCTCGCTCGCGATATAATTATCCATGTAGGCTCCGACTGCACCTATGTCGCCACTGACAGCAACAGACCAGCCGAATGAGTCCCATGCACCTCCGTCTGAAGCTGTCAGCTTGGCTTCCTGAACCCAGTTGGGGTCGGCAAATCGGAATGCATAGGCCGAACCGGTGTGCTCTCCCCTGTCATCGTTACCATGTGCTCCTACTATGCAAAGGTTGCCGTCGAGACAGACGGAGCCTCCGAAGAAGTCCTCAGCCTCACCCTCCGAAGGCAACAGCTTTGCCTCCTGGATCCAGTTCGGGTCGGCATACCGGAATATATACGCCGAACCGGATTTGTCCCCGTTATCATCGTCGAACTTGGCTCCTGCGATGCACAGGTCTCCGCTGATAGAAACCGAGCTGCCGAACAGGTCCCCAGCCCGGCCGTCTGAAGCGAGAAGTTTGCTGTCATAGCCCCAATTTTGTCCATCGAATCGGAAAACGTAAGCACTTCCTGAGCCATCGCCATTGTCATCATCACCCCGGGCCCCGATCACACAGCGATTGCCGCTGACAGAGACCGACGTGCCGAACTCATCATCCTGGGTCCCGTCAAAGGCGGTAAGCTTTGCCTCCTGGGCCCAGTTGGGATCGTTGTATCGGAATATGTAAGCTGAGCCTGTATGGTCTCCGTTATCATCATCACCATGGGCCCCGATCAGGCACGTGTAGCCGTCGAGTGAAACTGAGATACCGAACAGGTCCCAGCTCGAGCCGTCAGAAGCAGTGAGCCTGGCCTCTGGCACCCAGTCGGAACCGTCAAATCGAAATATATAGGCCGAGCCCGAATCGGCGCCGTTATCATCATCGGCCGGGCTTCCTATAACACAAAGGTCGCCGCTGATGGACACGGAACTTCCGAAACTATCGCCGGCGACGCCATTCGGGTCAGTCAGCTTGTGCTCCCAGGCAAGATCTGCTCGAACGTAAGTTGTGCTTATCAAAAACAGTGCAGCCGCCCAATATAAAACAGCTCTGCTAAATTTTACCTTCCTGTTTATCATAAGGGATTCGCCCCTGTGAGCCATTGCCTGACAAAGATGAACAAGTCCTCCAGTCCGACGAAACAGTCTCCGCTCAAATCGGCCTGCGGACACGGAATAAACGTGTATGCCGCCCCGGCACCGTCATTCTTACCGGCGGCGCCTACAACCACATTTTCGGAATCAACAGAGACGCTGCCGCCGAAGAAGTCGAGGCCGGACCCATCGAAAGCAAGGAGTTTATCGGCCGGGACCCATTTGGAATCATCAAACCGGAATATATAGGCGGAACCTGATTTGTAGCCTTTGTCGTCATCCTGCGGTGCACCCACCACGAAGAGGTCGCCGCTGATAGAAACCGATGAGCCAAAAAGGTCGTTAGGCTCTGCGTCCGAAGGCAGCAGAACCTGTGCCCGTATCCAGTTGGGATCATTCTGGTCGCCGTTATATCGAAATACGTACGCTGAACCGGAAACGGGGCCGTTAAAATCATTTTTGGGAGAGCCCACTATACAGACTCCGCCGTCGACAGAAACCGAGAACCCAAAATCGCCGACTGAGCCGTTAGGAGATGTAAGCATGTCTTCCCGGACCCAGTTTGGGTCCTTGAATCGAAATACGTATGCTGCGCCTGAATATGCATCGCCGAGGCCGGCGTTTGGATCTCCTACGATACAAACATCATGGCCGATAGAAACTGAAAACCCAAATTCGTCGTCTGCTGTGGCATTTGGGTCATATAGCTTGGCCTCCTGGCGCCACTGTGAGCCGTTAAAGCGAAATATGTAAGCGGAGCCACTATCATCGTATCCGGGCGCCCCTGCAACGCAAAGGTTGTCACTTAGCGAAACGGATGAGCCAAAGGCGGACCAGGCCGAGCCGTCGGAAGCTGTCAGCTTTGCCTCCTCGAGCCAGTTGGGCTCACTGTATCTGAACACATATACCGAGCCGGAATCAGGGCCGTTATCATCATCGGCTGGTGTTCCTATTAGACAGGTAGTTGCGTCAATCGAAACGGATGAGCCAAACTCGTCCTGAGGCGAGCCATCGGAGGGAAGGAGTTTTTGTTCCTGGATCCAGTCGCTGCCGTCAAAACGGAAAATGTACGCACTGCCGGAGAAATCGCCGTTTTCATCGTCCCAGGGCATGCCTACAACGCAGATATTTTGGCTGATAGAGACTGAACTTCCGAAGAGTGCCTCGTGGGCCGGGTCGGAGGCGGTGATTTTGTCGCGCCAAAGGCTATCTGCATATACAGAAACTGCGCATATCGATAGCAATAGCGACAGAAATACTCTTTTCATCAACAGTCTCCTCATTGAGAGACCATTTGGCCTTACTTGGAATTATACCATAATGCGGCCCGATAATCAAGGGATTTTGTCTTCGCGATGGGTGATTTCCGATAAGTAACGCTTTGACAGGGATTTAGCCCGGATATTTCACCACAGAGGCCACAGAGGTCCCATCGCGGCCTTCGGCCGCAACCAAAAAGTTAAGAACGGCTCTAACGGATCCGGCGAATGTTTTTCGCCTTCGCCTTTCTTTTCGCCGCCTCACCTTCTTACGAAGGCGGCGAAAAGCGG
>Ga0114922_10003346_pt1 | contig 14972 bp, 15 predicted proteins | sample AartaG_FD_100975 | JGI IMG/M metagenome (GOLD analysis project Ga0114922, IMG submission 100975) | Deep subsurface microbial communities from Aarhus Bay to uncover new lineages of life (NeLLi) - Aarhus_00045 metaG | ecosystem: Environmental > Aquatic > Marine > Oceanic > Sediment | place...
AGGAGGTGAGAGCAAATGCGTATAGAGTTCGACCAAGAAGCCGATGCTTTATATGTGCAAATACATGAAGCTTATGTTGCTCATGTTAAGGAGATTGAAGAAGGTGTTATTATAGATTTCGACAAGAACAGAAAAATTATTGGGATGGAGATCTTGGATGTAACTAAACGCTTCCCACTAGAGGATTTAGTGAATTTGAGGGTTGAAAACCTCCCTCTGGAAGCAAGAGCGACTTAGAAACTACGAGAGGGGCAGTAATTTGAAGTTACTAATTACCGGTGGAGCTGGTTTTATCGGAAGTAATTTTGTAAAGCATATTCTTAAAAAATATCCTCATTACAAGGCGCTCGTCTTAGATAAACTTACCTATGCTGGCAATCTAGATAATCTGAAGGAGTTCTTGAATTCTGAGAACCTATTCCTGGAAAAAAGCTATAAGACTGAATATCCTCATCGAACCATAGAGGATTTAGACTCACTTTCTTCAATCTTTCGCTCACAGCCCGAGGTCAATCCCCTTCTTTTTGTTCAGGGAGATGTCTGTGATAGCAAACTGATGGAGAAGGTAATTCCCAGGGTAGATGTTGTATTAAATTTTGCCGCCCAGAGTCACGTAGACCGCTCCATAATAGAAGCAGGTAGTTTTGTCACCACCGATGTCTATGGAGTCTATGTTCTTCTAGAAGCAGCTAGAAAAAACCCTATAAAAAGATTCATTCAGATTGGAACCGATGAGGCCTACGGAAGTATAGAGGAAGGTTCATTCAAAGAGACGGATCCTCTAAAACCAAATAGTCCCTATGCTGCCAGTAAAGCTGCTGCTGATTTATTGGTTCGTTCTTATTATGTCACCCATAAAATTCCCGCTATAATCACCCGAAGTAGTAACAATTTTGGCCCTTATCAGTATCCGGAAAAATTAATTCCTCTCTTTATCACCAATGCTCTTGAGGACAAACATCTTCCTCTTTATGGAGACGGTATGAATGTAAGGGATTGGTTATACGTTGTTGATAATTGCCGGGCTATTGACCTGGTACTTCATAAAGGTAAGGTAGGAGAAATATACAATATTGGTGCAGATAATGAACGAGCTAATATTGAGGTAACGAAAGTAATTTTGAGACTGTTAAATAAGCCGGAGAGTCTGATTAAATTAGTTAAAGATAGGCTAGCTCACGATAGACGATACGCCCTGGACTCTAGCAAAATAAAAAGTCTTGGATGGCAGGTTAGCTATGGTTTTACCCAGGCAGTGGAAGGAACTATTAGATGGTACCAGACCAACAAAAACTGGTGGCAGAAAACAAAGAAAAAAGATAAGGAATTCCAGGAATATTACCGCAAGCAGTACCAGGAGCAGGAAAGGATATGAAGGTTCTCATCACCGGAATCAGTGGGATGCTAGGGGTAGATTTATACCAGGCCCTAAGGAACGAATACGAGGTCACAGGACTGGACAGAAGAGACTTTCCCTGTTTCCCCTCTCCTTCTGTAAGTAGAGTAGATATAACTGATTTAGAGGCAGTAAAAGAGCTCTTTTCCCGGCTGACTCCCCATTTTGTTATCCACGCTGCTGCCTATACTGATGTAGATGGCTGTGAAAAAGATGCAGATAAGGCTTATAAAGTCAATGCTCTGGGGACGCGCAATATAGCTTTTGCTTGCCAGGGGTTGCGCATACCTGTACTATATATAAGCACTGATTTTGTGTTCAGGGGAGACAAGGAAATTCCCTATGATGAGTTTGATGAGCCCGCTCCAATGAATATCTATGGGAAATCGAAGCTGGCGGGAGAGAATTACCTCAAATCTTTTCTCTCTAAGTATTTTATTGTAAGGAGCTCCTGGCTTTATGGGCGTTGGGGAAAAAACTTTGTGGCTACTATTCTTAAGTTAGCCCGAGAGAGGTCTGTCCTTAAAGTGGTGGATGATCAGGTGGGTTCACCTACCTATACTAAAGACCTCTCTCAGCAAATAAAGAGATTAGTGGCAACTAAAATCTACGGAATCTATCATATTACTAATTCGGGAAGATGTTCCTGGTATGAGTTTACCCGGGAGATACTCAAACTTGCCGGAATAAAAGGGGTAAAGGTGACACCCATAACTTCTGAGGAACTGGCTCGTCCTGCTCCCAGACCTAAATTTTCTGTTCTGGACAATTACTGTTTAAGACTGAGCCTGGGGGATGGTATAAGAGAATGGAAAGAGGCTCTTAAAGAGTATATGGAGAAGAATGAAGGATTATGAAAAGTGAAATAGATCTATTCCTTCTGGGAGAAGAAATGGGTAATTTGATTGAAGACCTTAAAATTGCTTTTGGGGATGATTTTATTGCTCTTGCTCTATTTGGTTCTCTGGCCAGAAGGGAGGGAGATGAAAGGAGTGACCTTGATATATTCTGTATTATTGATAACTTACCCGGCAAGATTTATGAGCGAAAGAAGTTACTGAGCAGAATTATAACTAAACATATTCAGAGGAGGTTTTCTATCATTGCCAAGACACACTCAGAATTTCTGGACCACTTTTCCTCCCTTTACCTCGATTTGGGGCTGGATGCAAAAATTATTCACGACAGAGATGACTTTCTCAAAAAGAAGTTGAAAAGAATCAGGAATATCCTGGAAAAAGCAGGACTCGAGAGAGAACGGGACGGAAGAGATTTTTTCTGGAATTGGAAGACAACTCCCAGCCAGGGTTGGGAGATTGATTGGCAGGGGTATCGTGAATTGGGAAAAAGACGCACAGTATAGACTAAGATTGGCCCAAGGCTTCTATGAGGAAGCAGAAGAAAACTTGGGATATAAACAGTATAGATCCTGTGTTGATAATTCACAGCTATGTATAGAAAATTGTGCAAAAGCGATTATTGTCTGCTTCATACCTCTAGGGAAAACTCATAGTCCCGCTCAGGGATTGAAGAGGTTGCTTCAAGAAAAGAAGCTCAGCGGCGAAGTAAAGAAAGATATAGAGGAAATCGTTCCTATGGTGGAGGAGCATGGATTTGAAGAACATGTTTTAAGCGATTACGGCGATGAGGGAACCTATAGAACGCCCTGGGAAATATTTGATAAAAGAAGTGCGGAGGATACTTTCAAGGCAGCGACAAAGGTACTTATGGAGACGAAAAGAATAATCTCATTAATTTATGAGTCATACGGATCTAAAAGAGGAAATGATGATTGAAGGGGTAAGACTGAAGCAGCTTAAAGTGATTCCTGACGAGCGGGGTCGCTTAATGGAGATATTAAGAGCCGATGATGAACTCTTTAAGAAATTTGGTCAGGTGTATATGACTACCGCTTATCCAGGGGTGGTGAAAGCCTGGCATTATCATAAGAAGCAGGATGACAATATGGCTGTAGTTAAAGGAATGATGAAGATGGTTTTATATGATGGGCGAAAGGATTCTTCCACTTACGCCGAAGTGAATGAATTCTTCCTGGGAGAACATAAAGCCTGTCTTCTTCATATCCCTAAAATGGTCTATCATGGCTTTAAATGTATAGGAGAGGAAGAGGCTGTGGTGATAAACATTCCTACCGAGACCTATAATTACAAAGAACCTGATGAGTATCGCCTGGACCCCTATAAAAATGATATTCCCTATGATTGGAAATTAAAGGAGGGATAAGAGAGGAGATGGTCATGGAAGAACAAGAAGTAAGTTTGAGGGATTATATTAGAGTGATAAAGAAAAGAAAGAAGACAATTCTACTACTTTTTTTTATAGCTGTGATAGCCAGTGCAGTGGTAAGTTTCGTACTGCCACCTGTTTATGAAGCAAGGTTAGGTATGAAAATTGGAGATATTATAGATGTAGACACTTTGGAAAAAGAACTCATCGAAAGTCCCATTGCCGCCTCTCAATTTTTGAAAGGGCCTCAAGTTCTGATAGAGGCAATAAAAGACCTAGGACTGCCTTACACTCTCGAACAATTTCGCAAGAAAGTTATGGTAGAACCAGTGAGGGAAACAGAGGATTTAGTCCAGATAAAAGTGGATGCAAATGATCCTGGTGAAGTAGTAAATATAGCCAATTATTTAGGGACTAAACTCTTAGGGAGGCATAAGGAGATAAAAAAATTATATGAGAATAAAGAAGAAATTATAACCAGATATGATGAACAAGTTAGACAGATTAATGAGGAGCTAGAGGAGATTAATGAGAGCAAAGTAGAAATTATAGCCAGATATGATGAGAATATCAAAGAAATGAATGATCAGCTAGTGCTTATGAAAAATGAGATTGACACAGCAAAAGAAGAGATGGTGAAATTAAAGGTATCTTTGGAAATAGTTTCCAAGGAAATAGAGGATAAAATGAAGGACTCAGAATCCCTTTCAGAAGCGGAGGCCAATATACTGATAGGTCGCTTGAATGACATAAGAAATAGATGGCAAAGTTACAGGGGTAATGTTACCGAAAGACAACAACAATATGATAACGTTCTGGCGGCATTAAGAGAGATTCAGCTAGAAAAAACTGAGTTTCAGAGAACTAAAGAGCAGCGATACGATTCTCTTATGGGAGAGCTAAGGCAGGCTCAATTGGAGAAGACAAAGCTGGAAAGAATAGATTCAGCAAAGATGTACAATACAGAAGTTCTGGCAGCGGCAGAGGAACCAAAAACCCCTATAAGGCCCAATAAACTCCTTAATATATTGGTGGCAGCAGTGGTAGGTCTGATAGTGGGATTAGGATTGGCTTTTTCTCTGGAGTATTTTGAAAAAACAGATTAGGAAAGGTAGATTAGCTGATGAGAAGCCTGTGTTTAAAGTTCAATTTTATTGCTTTTATGATAACTATGGCATTTGTTATCAAAATTCCCCTTCTGGCTATGGACGTAGATATAAACCCTGTTAGAGAATTCTTCTCTAACAGGGTAAAGGTGGAAGCTAAGAAATATCACCCTAAGCTAGAAAGTGTTTTGGGGGAGTTAGCGGAGAAGTATTTCCAAAGTAGAATAGCCATGCAGAAATTCGCGCAACTTAGGAGTATTTCCCTTGAAAATGATCAAGTGAGGTTTATTTTAGTGCCGTTGCCAGGAGAAGATGCCTCAGCCATTAATCAAGCAAGGTTAGTTTCCTTCGGCGCCGTAATTGAGGCTGTTTCTAAGCACTTAATGAGGGCGAGAGCTCCTGTGTCTCGTCTGGAAGAAATTGCCGATAAAGTAAAGAGTATCTCCTTTATCAGGCTTCCCTATAGACCTTTGCCCGCAATAATGGGGGAAGAAGAAGTCGCATCAATTCTTTCTTTTTCTGATAACATAAAACCAGACATTAAGAGGGCTATTCTGGCGGTGACCAGTGAAGGGGTGGAGTTAGTAGGTGCTTCAAAGTATCACGACTTAGGCTATAAAGGCCAGGGGACGAAGGTAGCAGTCATTGATATCGGGTTTCACAATCTTAGTGAATCTATAAGCCACGGTGATTTACCTGATAACGTTGTTCATAGAAATCATACAAACACCAATTTTGAGAGCGGTAGAAGCCATGGAACAGGGGTGGCAGAAATTGCCTATGATATGGCACCTGAGGCCCGACTTTATCTGGTAAAAATAGAGGATGAGGTTGATCTTGAGAATGCGAAAGATCAATGCCTCGATAAGGATAATATAAATATCATTAACCATTCCTGGGGCTGGCCCGGAACAAATTTTACCGATGGGACAGGATTGATTTGTGAGATTGCTAATGATGCCAGAGCCAATGGTATTCTTTGGGTTAACGCCGCTGGTAATTCAGCGCATTCTCACTATCAGGCATTTTTCACTGATACGGATAACGATAGCTGGCATGATTTTCGCACTAGTCCCCGGGATGAGATGAATGCTTTTGAATATACCCGTAAAGAGTATATACCGCTTGCTGTGTACCTTACCTGGGACTCCTGGCCAATCACAAACCAGGATTATGACCTTTATCTATATGATTCCGATTTGAATTTGGTGGCTTCTTCAACCACAAGACAGAGTGGGACTCAGCCTCCTCTGGAGCGAATTATTCTTGATGACGCAGAGTCTGGTACCTATTATCTTATGGTTAAGAAGTTTAGTGCCACAGGAAATCAAGAACTGAAGATTTTTGCCAGTTCTTTGCAGTATCAAACTGCTCAGCGTAGCATTTGGCCACCAGCAGATGCTAGTGGCGTCACAGCAGTAGGCTATATTAATAAGGAGAACTGGCTTAGTGGTCCTCAGGGCTCTCGCAGTGCGCAGGGTCCGACAAATGATGGTAGAATAAAGCCAGATATTATGGGTCCGGCCAATGTATCTTCTTTCACCTGGGGGACGGGAGGGGCTACCTCTGCTGCTACTCCTCACGTAAGTGGAGCGGCAGCTCTTATTCTTTCTAGATGTTCTGGTTTTACCGCAGATCAAGTTAGGTCAGCTATGGAGGGTTGGGCGGTTGATATGGGAGCGTCAGGAAAGGATAATATCTATGGTTCTGGTCGGCTAAGATTACTAGCTCCTCCCCTTCTTTCCTGGACAGGCGAAGTCAACTATGAATCAGATGGATTAGATCCGGAAAGAGGAAATACTTCCACAGCATTTGTTTACCGCGTAAGATATTTGGACGAGAATAATTATGCTCCCAAGAGCGGCTATCCCAAAGTTCACATTTTGAAGAATGCATTTGAGATAGCAGACAGTCCCTTTATTATGAGTGAGGTAGATAGCAGTGATACTACTTTCACGGATGGAAAGTTCTATAGCTATACCAAAGCAGGACTAGATGCAGGGACAGGTTATAGCTATAATTTTGAGGCTTATGACGCCTATTATGGAGTCTCGGCAATTGGCCATCCTGTAGATGAAGAATCTGGACCAAGTATAGTTTTTCCTGGTGACTTGGAAAGCCTGATCGTTTATCCCAATCCCTTTAGTCGATGGGAAGGCCACAGGGAAGTTAGCTTCCAGGGATTAACCAGTGATGCCAGGATTCGTATTCTTACCCTTACCGGTGAACTGGTAAAGGAAGAGGAGGTAAGCTGGCAATATATTTGGACCTGGGATGTAAGGAACACAAATGGAGAAGAATTAGCCAGAGGTGTTTACATGTGGATTGTCACTAATTCTACTGGAGAAAGAAGAATAGGCAAGATTGCCATAAGATGAAGAGGATTTGTCTTATTACGGAAATCATAATGGTGGCAATTTGAGTGTAAGAAAGGACAGCAGAAAGGAGGGGTGTTTTGGGTGACCGTGGAAGAGAAGACATCTCGGTAGTTATACCTGTTTTTAACGAAGAAAATAATGTCGAACTACTTTGCCGCCGAACAAAGGAAGTTTTGGATAATCTGGGAAGGAATTATGAGATAATCTTCATTGATGATGGAAGTACAGATAAAACTCTCAGTTTTCTTCGCCGAATTTGCCAGAAAAATAGAAAGGTTAAGGTAGTGGTTTTCAGGCGAAATTTTGGGCAGACAGCGGCTATTTCAGCCGGCTTTGACTATGCAAAGGGCGAGATTATAGTTACTTTAGATGCTGACCTACAGAATGACCCAAAAGATATCCCTCAATTAATTAGTAAAATAGAGGAAGGTTTTGATGTAGTGAGTGGTTGGCGAGTGAAAAGAAAAGACCCTTTCTTAAGCCGAAAGCTGCCTTCCCATATTTCTAATTGGCTGATTTCCCTATTCACCGGGGTAAGATTGCATGATTACGGCTGTACTTTGAAAGCCTATCGAAGAGAGATAGCTAAGGATATCAAGCTTTATGGTGAAATGCATAGATTTATTCCTGCTCTTGCCAGTTGGGTAGGGGCTTCCATATGTGAGGTTAAAGTGAGACATCATTCCAGGGAATATGGAAAGTCCAAGTATGCTTTCTCACGAATCAACAGGGGATTTCTGGATTTACTAACGGTTAAATTTTTGCTTAGCTTTGCTAGCAGACCTATCCAGATATTTGGTAAGCTTGGCTTGATTTCCATATTCCTGGGATTTGTTTGTGGAATAATCTTAGTCATTATGAAGCTCATCTATGGAGTAGATATGACCGGAAATCCCTTTTTATACTTATCTATTCTTTTTATACTTATCGGCGGACAATCTATCAGTATGGGTCTTTTGGGAGAAATTATTTCCCGAACCTATCACGAATCACAGAACAAATCTATCTATTTTATCAAAGAGGTGTTAGACCCCCAGGAGAGGCCGAAATATGATAAATAAGAAGCTCCTCTTGATAATATTCTTAGCATTAGCCCTCAGATTCTCAGTCTTTCCTTTTATCGCTTCTCATAAAGAGAGAATGTTTACTATGCTTGATTCTTATGAATATGATGGTATGGCCATGAGCCTGGTAGAAGATCATAGATTCTATCAACCTGAACCGACCTTCTATTTTCCTCCCCAGTACAGAATTCCGCTTTTCGAAGTTAGAACGCCTACTGATGCTTTTAGAGCTCCAGTTTATCCTTTATTCCTAGCCGGGATTTACTCTCTATTCGGACACAAGCCTTATGCAGCTATAATATTCCAACTTATTTTGAGTTCGTTAACCTGCATTCTCGTTTATTATATGGGAGAAGTGTTTATTCGAAGAGGCGTTGGTTTTATGGCTGGACTACTCTTAGCCTTGGGCTTTCCCACAGCCATTTACGGAAATCTAATAATGCCTGATATGCTTTTTACCTTCCTTTTTCTTGCCAGTATCTACTTTGTCCTCAAATTCCATAGGGAGGATAAGAGAAAATACTTGGTGTATTCTGCCATACTGTTGGGAGCATCAGCTCTCTGCCGACTGGTAATCCTATATTTTGCCTTTGCAATGGTACTTTTTTTCATTGTAATCTATAGAAGAAATCTGGTAAGGGCACTACTTAATTATTGTCTCTATATTCTTATTTTCCTGGCAGCGGTTAGTCCTTGGGCAATCCGTAATTACGTTGTCTATGACGCTCTAAGTCTTTCTATAACTCAAGGAGGTAACCTTCTATTCTATAATGCAGCCTACCTGGAGGCACACAAGAGAGGAGGCTACGAACATCTCGATGTTGTTCGGGAAGAGATGCAAGAAGAGACGGATAGGATGTTTGCTGAGAGGGGCATTTCCTCCCCATTTGAGAAAGCTAAGATATATCAGGAGTTGGCCGTGGAGAGAATCCTTGCCGATCCGGGCCTCTATGCCAAGATTCATTTGATAGGAGCATTGAAGATATTTGCTACTCCTACTTTTCTACTTCCAGAGAGGATATTTGGGGTGCCTTTAGATGAATCGATAGCAATGGCTAAAGGGAAGAGTCTTCTCACTGAAGGTTTCTTTAAGGCCTCCCGAGATTTAGCCAGTTATTTTCTCCAAAATTGGAGACTACTTTTATACTTACCTTTCCTTTTGTTATATCTACTCGTTCTATATTTTTTTGTTGGATACGGATTGTATCAAACCGGTAGGAACAAGAACTTGGGCTCTATTTTCTTCCTCTTTTTATTGATAATAGTGTATAATGCCTTAATAGTAGGGCAACACGGAGCAGCAAGATTCAGAATTCCTCTGATGCCTTATATAGACCTAATTGCTGCTTATGGACTTTTTCAGCTAATTTTTCTTAGAAGAAAGAGGCGAAGAAAGGCGGTTAGTAGGAATGAATAGTTATCTCTTAATCTTAATTGCGGTTTTATTGGCTGCTGGGGGACAGATTTTCTTGAAAAAGGGAGCTGTTGCAGATACTAGTATTTTAGCTCTTCTCCAGAATCGTTTTATTTGGATTGGATTGTTCTGTTATTTCTTTAGTGCTGCTTGTTGGATTATATCCCTTACCAGGCTAAAACTGAGCCTTGTTTATCCGTTTACTTTCCTGACTTATGTTTTGGTAATGGCTGGAGCATATTTCTTACTGGGTGAGAAAGTAAAGATGATTAATCTGGTAGTGGGTTCGGTGTTAATTGTTTCTGGAATTATCATTTTAAATCTTAGTAAATAATGAAAATCTTTACCAAACGAGCCGGTTTAACAACTTTTCAGGGGATAAGAAGTAGAGGATTTTTTACTGTTTTAAAGGCGGTCGTTAATCGTCTTGTTGGCGAGAAACCTATCCCTGGCTTTTCTAAAATTGAGTCCTGTTTTCACGGGAAAATTTGTTTAGAAATAGGCGGCTCCAGCCCCATTTTTCAACCAAAATCGATATTGCCGATATACAGGGAAGCGAAAACTATTGACAACTGTAATTTCTCCAGCAAGACTGTTTGGGAAAGCAAGATAAGCGAGGGACTAACATTCAACTATGCAAGGAATAAATTGGGTCGCCAATTTATATGTGAAGCCGCAGATTTGAAAGGTATTAAGAATGAAGTTTATGATTGTGTTATTTCTTCTCACGTTCTTGAACATGTTGCTAATGCTCTTGGCACCCTTTTCGAATGGAAGAGAGTATTGAAAGATGAAGGTGTGTTGCTACTCGTTGTACCACATAAGCAAGGTACTTTTGACCGCAATAGACCGGTAACAAAGCTGAGTCACCTGACACAAGACTATGAAAATGAAATAGACGAGCATGACCTAAGTCATTTAACAGAGATACTTAAGCTACATGACTTATCAATGGATCCGCAAGCAGGGACCCTTGAGAGTTTTGTTACAAGATCGAGGGACAATTTCAATAATCGTTGTCTGCACCATCACGTTTTTGCCACGGGATTGGTTATCCGCATGATAAATCGCGCGGACCTGAAAATACTGTTTGTAGCCACCCACGCACCACACCACATCATTGTTTTATCTCAGAGAATAACTTGTACGAACAGAAATCAAGAAATGGATCTTCATCGTAGCAACCTCCGATTCTTAGATAAAGATGCTTCTTGGAGAGAATCAAGTTGTTTTACTCTTGACAGAAAGCCCTTGGTTGAGCGATTTTAGCGTGTGCTGTACGAATGCTTTATCTCTTCCATGCTTGCGTCCCAGGCAGGTGCGAGGCCTTTTGAGAACCGCTATACTACCGGAGGGATATTAGTTTCCAAATCCTGTTTTTTCAAAGCTTTTTCCTTTCTTCTTGTAAAGTATACTTATCAACATATACCAGCCGTACAAAAAGCAAGGTCAACAATTTGTTATCCAAGAAATCATTCTTTACAGGTTGAATTGATTGGCAAAACAAAGATAAGACATAGCTGGTTAAGCCTTGCGGAATTTGACCTTTTAAGAAGTTCGCTTATAATGGTCTAGTAACTACTGGTTGATAAGTATTAAAGCGAAAGGAAGATAGCTGGTAAGATACCTGAGGGATAGTGAACATTTGGCGTTTTAGGAAAGCTAAACTATTACCTTATTAGGAAGAATGATTCGATGCATAAAATCCTTATGGTTGTTCCTACGCCGTTTTTTGCTGACAGGGGGTGCCATGTTCGCGTATACGGAGAAGCCCGTATATTGCAAGAAATGGGGAATAAGGTGACTATATATACATATCATAATGGGAGGAATCTCCCCCGTCTCGATATTAGAAGAATAATGAATATTCCCTGGTATAACAAATTGGAGGCAGGTCCTTCCTACCATAAGTTCTATTTGGACATTCTTCTTCTGATGAAGTTATTAAAGGGCGCCATCTGTAATAAACCGGATATAATTCATGCTCATCTGCATGAAGGAGCTTTCTTGGGTAGTATTCTGGCAAGATTTAAAAACATTCCGCTGGTTTTCGATTTTCAAGGGAGTTTGAGTGGCGAAATTATAGAGCACGGTTTTTTGAGGGAAAAAAGCGTTTTTTTTTGCCTTTTCAAGACACTAGAGAGATTCATAAATAACTCAGCAGATGCGATTATAGTTAGTTCACTGGATTCAGTTGAATTATTGCAAAAAGAGTTCGGAGTTTCGAAGGACAAGTTCCATATAGTAGAGGATGGAATAGATATAGAAGTATTTAAACCTGACTCCCATGATAAATCAAAGAGAAGAAAAGAACTTTCTCTTCCGGACAATAACAAAGAGATTGTAATCTATCAGGGCCTCTTGAATAGATACCAGGGTATAGACCATCTTTTAGAAGCAATTCCCCTCTTGCTCAAAAAGAACAAGAAAGTTCATTTCTTAATACTAGGATATCCGGATGTAGAAAAATACAAAGACATGGCTAAAGAAAGAGGAATCGAAGATTTTGTAACTTTCACTGGACGGGTGAATTATGAGGAGACCATCAAATACCTTTCTCTAGCAGATATTGCAGTTTCCCCAAAACTTTCTACAACAGAATGGAACGGGAAGCTCTTGTATTATATGGCTGCTGAGCTACCAGTTGTGGTTTTTGATACCAGGGTTAATAGAGAGATTTTGGGTGATCTGGGCGTATATGCTAAGTTAGGTGACGTCTCTTCCTTTGCAGAAAAAATAGAAAGTTTACTCCTGGAGAAGGAATTAGGAAGAAACCTGGGAAAGAAATTGAGGGAAAGAGTGAGCAGGAAGTATTCATGGAGAAGCATGGGTGAAAGAATGACAAAAATCTATGAAGAGCTTTTGGCAAGAGGTAAGAGTTGAAAAAGATTGCTCAATTGAGAAGATTAATTGGTCTGTACGGGAGTTATAACGCAAAAAAAAGCAGAAATATCCCTGCCCCAATTCGTCTGTGGATTGAACCTACCAGTCACTGCAATTTAAGATGTATTATGTGTCTTAATAAGGATCTTGCCAAAGACGAGAAAGGATTTATGGATTTCAATGTATTCAAAAAGATAATTGATGAGGCTTCCGGATTTACTCATGACGTAAATCTATTTCACAGAGGCGAATCTCTCTTACATCCAGAAATATTTAGAATGATAAAATATGCCAAGAAAAAAGGGCTTTATACAAGATTAAATACCAATGCCACTTTGCTGAATGAGGAGAGAAGTCGCCAGATCTTGCATTCAGGTTTAGACTTTTTATCTTTCTCTTTTGACGGGTATGAGAGAAAAGTCTATGAGGACATAAGAATGGGAGCTAATTTTGATAAGACTTTGAATAACATTCTTGATTTCCTATCTGTCAAAAAAAAACTGGCCAAGAGTATTCCTTATACGACCTTCACTATCATTGAATTTTCAGATTGCTCATCTAGTGAGGGGAAGGGGAAGATAAAAAAGGAATTTAAGAGAAAATTTGATTCTCTTCCTCTTGACCAATTTGTAGTAAGAAAACCTCATAACTGGGCCGGTGGATACGATGTGAAGGAGTTTACTTCCAATAAAGGTCCCATTCGTTGCACTTTTCCCTGGTATTCTTTGACTATATTCTGGGATGGAAGTGTTTTGCCTTGCCCCCAGGATTTCCATGGTAAGTTAATCCTGGGGAATGTAAAGGACTCTTCTTTATTGGAGATTTGGAATGGACCTAAGGAAATTCTGCTTCGGGAAAACTTGAGTGGACAGCAACATAAAAACGTTGTAGCCTGTGACAGGTGCGATCGGCCAGGAAGGAAGAAAATATTAGGCATACCCATAGCTGAGTTAGGGAGATTTTTGAAAGATAATGTGGTTGGATACAACAAAACTGTTAGGAAAGTTTTGAGGTAAAGGTCCTGTCTGTTTATAGCGTGGAAAGGAGAGATGGGAATGATTAAAGAGGTAAAGTTAGTAGAATTAGTTGCTCATGTTGATGATCGAGGTTATCTTATTGAGATTATAAGAGCCAATGACAGTCATTTTACTAAATTTGGCCAGGTATATTTAGTGGGAAATTTCGCAAGGGGAGTAGTTAGAGCTTTCCATAAGCACAAAGTCCTCTGGGATTGGTTTTTCATCAGTCACGGAGCAGCTGAGTTTATTCTCAGAGACGACAGGCCAGATAGCCCTACCTATGAAGAGATGAATAGCTTTGTATTGAGCTCCAGAAATCCTTCTCTTTTAGTGGTTCCTCCTGGCGTTTATCATGGGTGGATGTCTTTAGAGGACGATACCCAGATGGTTAGCACTGCTAGCGAGGTATATAATCGAGATAATCCTGATGAGGTGAGAGTTTCTCCTAATTCATTTGGAGTTGAGTGGGAAATAAAGGGAAGATAGCTTCTGAGTTAAATCAACATTTGGCTAAATGGTAATATGAGGAGGATATACATTGGTTTTATTAGTGGGAGGAGCTGGATATGTAGGGAGTATGTTGGCAAGAGGGCTTTTGAATAAAGGTTATACAGTGAGGATATTGGACAGGTTCTACTATGGAGATAGAGGAATAAGGGATATAGAAGACCGCCTTGAGATAATCCAGGGCGATATCAGGAAGACAGATTCTTCTGTTATGGAAGGGATAAATGCTGTAATAAATGTAGGGGGACTTTCCAATGATCCTACAGCAGAGTACAATCCCAGGGCAAATTATGAGATGAACGTTGTGGCCACCAAAAATCTAGCAGAGATTTCCAAAAAAGGAGGCGTCAAGAGATTTATTTTCGCTTCTTCTTGTTCTATCTACGACCTTGGTTTTGGGGGAGAAGATATAGTTCAAGACGAGAAGGCAAGAGTGAGCCCTAAGGCTGTTTACTCTAAATCAAAATATGATGCCGAACGGATTCTTCTGGAGATGGCTGACGATGATTTCTGTCCTGTTATTCTAAGGAAAGGCACTATTTTTGGGTTCTCTCGCAGAATGCGATACGATTTGGTGGTGAATACTTTTGTCAAAGATGCTTTAACTAAGCAGAGAATTACCATCTTCAGGGGAGGTGAGATGTGGAGACCACTCATTGACATAAGCGATGTTGTCAAAGCTTATCTCATTTGCTTGGAAGCCCCTGAAGATAAGGTGAAAAGTCAAGTTTTTAATATATCCCATAATAACTACAGAATATCAGAACTGGCCTACCGGGTGCGAGAGGCTATGGAGGAGATAGGAATTAAGATAGAGATAGGAGTTGACTATACACCACAAAATGTAAGAAGTTATCGAGTTTCTAATGAGAAAATAGAGTCTTTACTTGGCTTTCATGCTACCTTAAGCATAGAAGATTCGGTAAAGAATATGGTGAAGATGATAAATAAATACAAT
>Ga0114922_10003347_pt1 | contig 14965 bp, 4 predicted proteins | sample AartaG_FD_100975 | JGI IMG/M metagenome (GOLD analysis project Ga0114922, IMG submission 100975) | Deep subsurface microbial communities from Aarhus Bay to uncover new lineages of life (NeLLi) - Aarhus_00045 metaG | ecosystem: Environmental > Aquatic > Marine > Oceanic > Sediment | place: Aarhus...
CGTGCACCGGCGCTCGACGATCGAGGCTTTGGCAGAGGGATTCATAGAGGCGTTGCGATCGCTCATCGCCCACTGTCTGTCTCCCCAGGCAGGAGGCTACACGCCTTCGGATTTCCCGCTGGCGAAAGTTGATCAGCAACGGCTGGATCGGATGGTAGGAGAGGGTCGGCAGATAGAAGACGTCTATCCCCTCTCGCCGACGCAGCAGGGTATGCTCTTCTATAGCCTGTATGCGCCTAGATCCGGGGTGTATGTCCAGCAAATGAGCTTTGTCGTGCACGGGAACTTGAACGTCCTGATCTTCGAACAAGCCTGGCAACGGGTGATAGATCGGCACCCGATCCTGCGGACGGCCTTCATTTGGGAGGATCTCGACGAGCCCCTTCAGGTGGTGCGTCACAAGGCGCGGTTGCCACTGGAGCGGCACGACTGGCGCGGGCTGTCTCCGACCGAGCAGGAGGAACGGTTGGAGTCTTTCCTTCAGGCGGATCGAAGCCGTGGCTTTGAGCTTTCCAAGGCATCGCTGATGCGTTTGATCCTTATCCAGCTAGCAGAGGACACCTGTCAGTTCATCTGGAGCCTTCACCACTTGCTGTTGGATGGATGGTCTTTACCCTTAATCCTGAAAGAAATCCTTGCCTTCTACGAAGCGTTCTGCCGAGGCCAGGATCTACGTTTAGAACGACCTCGCCCTTACCGGGACTACATCGCTTGGCTGCGGCAGCAGGACATATCCAAGGCCGAGGTGTTCTGGCGACAGACGCTCAAAGGCTTCACCGCACCGACCCCGCTGGGGCTGGGCCGGGTTTCTGGTAGTTTACCCGGTCAGGAGGCAAGGCATAAAGAGCAAGAACTCCGGCTGTCGGTGGCCGTGACAGCTACACTGCGGTCCCTAGTACGGCAGCATAATCTGACCTTGAACACCCTGGTGCAGGGGGTCTGGGCGCTGCTTCTGAGCCACTATAGCGGCGAGGAAGACGTGGTCTTTGGAGCTACTATCTCCGGTCGCCCGGCGGCCCTGGCAGGGGTCGAGTCCATGGTGGGGCTGTTTATAAACACCTTGCCGGTGCGGGTGCGGGTATCTCCTGAGGCAATGCTTCTGTCCTGGTTGAAGGAGCTTCAGAGCCAGATGGTGGAGCTGCGTCAGTACGAGTACAGCTCACTGGTGCAGATCCAGGGATGGAGTGAGGTGCCCAGAGGTTTGCCCCTGTTCGAGACCATCGTGGTCTTTGCAAATTATCCAACGGATGTCTCTCCGTGGGAGCAGGGGGAGAAAGACCGAGGCTTTGAAATTGGTGAGGTTCGGGGCATTGAACAGACGAATTATCCCCTCACCGTGACAGCAATCCCTGGCTCTGAGTTGTTGCTGCAGGTTAACTATAATTGCCACCATTTTGACGCCACCACAGTTAGCCGAATATTGGGTCATTTTGAAGTACTCCTACGCAATATTGTTACACAGCGCGACGCCAGACTGAACGACCTAGAAGAGATACTCGCCCAAGCCGAAAGGCAACAACGGATCATAGAGCGACAAGAGCGCAAAGAGGCTAATCTCCAGAGGCTAAAGAAGATCAGGCGAAAGGCCATTAGCGAGCCACAGTTGAGGTGAACCTGAGCCTGTCAGCAAGGAACAGGTGCCGTCCTTTGTAGAGAAGGGAGCCATCAGTGCCGAACCACATGTTAACAGCAACTATGGTGCGCGCCATTATGTAGGCCCACGAGCGGCCCTGGTGGAGACGATTGAACCCAGCATTGGGGAAGAGATTTAGCGTAGAGGTGTGGAGGTACTGACATGCCACAGGAGATTGTTGAAGGTTTCCAACTTTCGCCCCAGCAAAAGCGATTGTGGTTGTTACAGCGAGGCGATCAGAGCTTGCCTTATCGTGCCCAGTGTGCCGTCTTGATTGAGGGAAATCTCAATACAGAGATTCTAGAAGCGGCTGCACAGAATGTCGTCAACCGCCACGAGATCCTCCGTACCACCTTTCATCCCTTACCAGGGATGACGATTCCGATCCAGGTTATAACTGATGGCCGCGTACCATCGCTCCATCACTACGACCTAAGCGGTTGGAATTCTCAAGAACAAGAAGCCAAGATCGCACATCTTTTTCATGAAATAAGCCAACAGCCTTTTGACTTTGAGCAAGGCCCACTATTGCACATATCTCTGGCTATTCTATCGCCGTGCAAACATATATTGCTCGTCAGCTTACCTGCTCTATGCGCGGATGCAGCGGCCATCAAGAATCTGGTGCGTGAGATCAGCCGTTCTTACGCAGCCTGTTTGTGTGACGAGGAACTATCCGACAAACCGATGCAATACGCGGATCTCGCGGAATGGCAGAATGAATTACTTGAGGCGGAGGATGCGCAAGCAGCAAAAGATTATTGGCACAGGCAAGACATCTCGACCCTGCTCACTTTGAAACTACCTTGGGAAAATCAGCTTTCCGCAAAACAGGGATTTGAACCTCAGTTTTTAACCTCGACGATGGATCCCGAGATGGTAGCCAAGATCGAGGCGCTCGCCCAAAAGTATGATGCTTCGCCTTTTGCGTTTTTACTGGCTTGCTGGCAGACCTTGCTCTGGCGTCTCATCGCACAATCAGACATTGTCGTTGGCACTGCCTACGATGGCCGGATATATGAGGAGCTACAGGAAGCAGGGGGGCTGTTTGCAAAATACTTACCGCTTCGTTGCCATCTCCACGATAACCTCCAATTCGGTGAAATCTTGATGCAGGTTCGTGAATCTACGCGCGAGGTCTACGAATGGCAGGAGTATTTTAGTTGGGAGTACATTGAAGGAACAACCGGGAATGTCAGGGAGCCATCCTTTTTCCCCTTCTGTTTCGACTTTGAGGAACAGTCAGCCAGGCGTCCTGCCACAGACGTATCATTTTCAATTTACAAGCAGCATACTTGTATTGATCGGTTCAAAGTTAAACTCTCCTGCCTTCGCCAGAACAATTCTCTTATCGTCGAGTTTCACTACGATTCTGCCGTGTTCCGTGCAGAGGACATCAAACGCTTGGCGGAAGAATTTCACGCATTGTCACGGAGTGCCATCAGAAACCCCGAAGCTACGATCAGCGAGCTAGAGATTCTGAGCGATGTCGAGCACTATCAACTGCTGGTCGAGTTCAACAAAACAAAGGCCGATTACCCTGCAGACAGGTGTGTACACCAACTGTTTGAAGAACAGGTAAGGCGCACAGCGGACAACGTCGCTGTTGTGTTTGAGGATCAGCAACTGACCTATGCCGAGCTAAACGCTCGGGCTAATCAACTGGCCCATTACCTGCAGGCGCTGGGAGTGGGGCCGGAAGTGCTGGTGACCATTTGCATGGAGCGCTCCCTGGAGATGGTAATAGGGCTCCTTGGAATCCTCAAGGCCGGCGGGGCTTATGTGCCATCGGACCCTGCGTACCCAGAAGAGCGTCTGAGCCTCGTCTTGGAGGATACTCGGACGCCAGTGCTGTTGACCCAGAAAAGGCAACTCGAGCGTCTTCCAAAGAGTGGAGCACATTTGGTCTGTCTGGATACTGGCTGGGAGGCGATTGCTGGAGAGAGCAAAGAGAATCCTGTCAACGGGGTAACGGCCCAGAACTTGGCTTACGGGATTTACACGTCCGGGTCCACAGGCGGACCCAAGTGCTCGCTGATTCCCCACAGCGCGATCTGTAACCACTTGTTCTGGAAGCAGGAGGTTTTTCAGCTGACCGAAGCCGATTGCGTTCTGCAGCAAACTCCTTTTACTTTTGACGTGTCGGTCTGGGAGTTTTTCTTGCCATTGGCGACCGGGGCTCGCCTGCTCCTGGCCCGACCGGGGGGGCATTGGGATAGTGCCTACCTAGTCAAATTGATCGCTGAACAGCAGGACGTCACTCTCTTCTTTGTTTCTTCCATGCTTCGCAATTTCCTGGATCAGCAGGGACTCGAGGCATGCATCAGTTCCTTAAAACGAGTCTGGGTCGGTGCGGGGGCTCTACCCGTCGAACTCCAAGAGCGCTTTTTCGATCGCACGGGGGCAACATTATATCACGGTTATGGGCCAACTGAGGCCACCATAGGAGTGACCTTTTTGGTCTGTGAGAAGAAGAACAAGAGTGACCGAAAAACGGTGCCTATCGGCCGTCCTATTTCTAACACTCAGATTTATCTGCTGGATCAACGTTTGAAACCCGTTCCTATTGGAGCTCCTGGCGAGTTGCACATCGGCGGCGCTGCTCTGGCCCGGGGCTATCTCAACCGTTTTGAGCAGACTGCGGAAAGCTTTATCCCTAACCCCTCTAGCGAAGAGCCGGGAGGTCGTCTCTACAAAACAGGGGATCTGGCCCGTTACCTGCCCGACGGAAACATCGAGTTCATGGGCCGTATAGACCACCAGGTAAAGGTTCACGGCTTCCGTGTTGAGCCGGGGGAGATCAAGGCAGCGCTGGGCCAACACCCTGCTCTACGAGAGACCGTGGTCGTGGTTTACGAGGATGCACCCGATGACCCTTCGTCTTCGCTCAGGACAAGCAAGCGCCTGGTAGCCTACGCCGTTCCAAAACAAGAGGCGTCGCCCACAATCCATGAACTGCGCAGCTTCCTACAGGGCAAGCTGCCCGGCTACATGGTGCCCGCCGCTTTCGTGCTGCTGAACGCTCTGCCGCTGCTACCCAACGGCAAGGTGAATCGCCGGGCGCTTCCCGCGCCCGACTTGGCGCGGTCCGAGCTGAAAACAGGTTTTGTAGCGCCTCGCACCCCGGTTGAGGAGACGCTGGCCGCTATCTGGGCTGAGGTTCTTGGGCTTGAGCGCGTTGGCGCCCATGACAACTTTTTTGAGTTAGGAGGACATTCCCTGCTGGCTACCCAACTCATCTCTCAAGTGCGCAGGACATTCCACATGGAACTGCCCCTGCGTAGCCTCTTTGAAACAACTACTGTGGCCGAGCTGTCGCGCGTCATGATTGCGCAGGAAGCAAAGCCGGGACAAACTGAAAAAATAGCTCGAACCCTAAAGAGGATCAAGAACCTGTCGGTCGAGGATTTGGAAAAGTCGCTTCAGCAGAAGAGAAGAGAAAGAGATAATGCTTAATGGGTATCAAAAACCTCTCAGATGCGATTGACCGCTCCGCTGATGAGCTTGAGCTTCTTGCATACCTGCTTGAAGAAGAGGAAGTCGAACTACTTCGGGCGATTCCCCCGAGAGAAAACCTCGATAAGCTGCCGCTCTCCTTTGCCCAGGAGCGGCTGTGGTTCCTCAGCCAATTGGAACCTGGCAGCCCTGCTTATAACCTGCCTGCGGCCGTCCGCTTTACCGGTCCACTCGACGTAACTGCGCTGGAGCAGAGCCTTAACAAAGTCGCACAGCGCCATGAAGTCTTGCGAACCACCTTTGCTACGGTGGAGGGACAACCGATCCAATTCATCGCCCAGGACTTGACTTGTACGCTGCCTGTGGTGAACCTCCAGAAACTACCCAAGACCGAACAAGAGGCCGAGGTCATGCGGCGGGCTGCTGAGGAGGCCATGCATACCTTTGACCTGGCCCAAGGTCCGTTGTTGCGGGCTACTCTGCTGAAGCTCGGTGAGGAGGAGCACGTGCTTCTCCTGACCATGCATCACATTATCTCCGACGGTTGGTCTACGGGGGTGCTCATCCGCGAGATGGCGGCACTCTATGAAGCCTTCTCCACGGGGGAACCCTCCCCCCTTCCCGATCTACCCATCCAATACGCCGACTTTGCTGTCTGGCAGCGGCAGTGGCTTCACGGGGAAGTACTGGAGACCCAGCTTGCCTACTGGAAACAACAGCTTGTCGGCGTCCCCGTGCTGGAGTTGCCCACCAACCGGCCGCGACCGGCGATCCAGACCCTCCGTGGCGCGCGCCAGTCCCTGGAACTCACCAGGACCATGACGGAGGCGCTCAAGGCGTTGAGCCGTCAGGAGGGGGGCACCTTATTCATGACGCTGCTAGCAGCATTCAAGACATTGCTCCATCGCTACACGGGTCAGGACGACATCGTTGTGGGCTCACCCATCGCTAACCGCAACCGGGCCGAGATCGAGGGATTGATCGGCTTCTTTGTTAATAACCTGGTTCTGCGCACCGATCTTTCCGGCAACCCCACTTTTCGAGAGCTGCTGGGTCAGGTGCGGGAGGTGACGCTGGAGGCCTACGCCCACCAGGACCTGCCTTTCGAAAAATTGGTGGAGGAATTGCAGCCAGAGCGGAATCTGAGCTATGCGCCACTGTTTCAGGTGGTGTTCAGTCTCCAGAACGCTCCGAGGCCAGCCCTGGAGCTTCCGGACCTGACCTTGACTCCCCTAGAGGTGGAGAGCGGGACGGCAAAGTTTGATCTGAACCTGTTCATGATAGACACGGAGCAGGGCCTGGTTGGGTCGTTGGAGTACAGCACCGACCTGTTCGACACAGCCACAACCATCCGCATGCTTGGGCATTTCCAGACCTTGCTGGAGGGCATCGCCGCCGACCCAGACCGGCGACTCTCGGACTTGCCACTCTTGACGGAAGCCGAACAGCACCAGTTGCTCGCGGAGTGGAATGACACCCAAGCAGATTATCCTGTAGATGGGTGCATCCATGAGCTGTTTGAGAGACAAGTCGAGCAGACACCCAATGCCATCGCTGCGACCTTCGAAGGGAAGTCCCTCACCTATGGGGAACTGAACCGGCGAGCCAATCAATTGGCGCACTATCTACACAAGCTGGGCGTGGGGCCAGAGAGCCTTGTCGGCATCTGTATGGAGCGCTGCCTGGAGATGGTGCTAGGGATTCTAGGTGTCTTCAAGGCTGGCGGGGCATACCTGCCGCTGGACCTGGCGTACCCCAAGGAGCGCCTAGCTTTCATGCTGGAGGATGCCCTGGCATCGGTGCTTTTGACGCAAGAAGACCTGCTCGAAGGGCTTCCTGAAGGGAAGACGCGGGTGGTCTGCCTGGACTCGGACTGGGAAGTTATCGCACAAGAGAGCGAGGAGAATCCGGTCTGTGAAGCCATGACCGGGGACCTGGCCTATGTGATTTACACCTCCGGGTCTACCGGCAGACCCAAGGGCGTGATGATCAGCCATGCGAACGTCGTCCGTCTCCTTGAAGCGACTCACGCATGGTACCGTTTTGACGAACGAGATGTATGGACCTTTTTCCACTCTCATGCTTTCGACTTTTCCGTGTGGGAGATCTGGGGTGCCCTCCTCTACGGCGGGCGACTGGTGGTCGTTCCCTACCTCACGAGCCGGTCTGCCGGAGAGTTCTACAGCTTGTTGGGCAGGGAACGTGTGACAGTCCTCAACCAGACCCCCTCCGCCTTTCGACAGCTCGTGCGCGCAGAGGAGGAGATGTCGGACCACGCAAAGGAACTGGCTCTTCGTCTGGTTATCTTTGGCGGTGAAGCCCTGGAATTCAACAGCCTGAAACCGTGGTATGATCGCCACGGAGACGGATGTCCGCAGCTGGCGAACATGTATGGCATCACCGAAACAACCGTACACGTTACCTACCGCCCGCTCACAGCAGCGGATGTGAGTACAGCCCAGGCTAGCCTTATTGGTCGCCCAATCCCCGATCTGCAAATCTACATATTGGATCGGCATTTGAACCCTGTGCCCCTTGGAGCGCCCGGCGAGATGCACGTTGGCGGGGCTGGTCTGGCGCGGGGCTATCTCGACCGCCCAGAGCTAACCGCCGAGCGATTCATTCCCCATCCGTTTAGTGAGCAGCCAGGAACTCGCCTCTACAAAACCGGGGACCTGGCTCGTTGGTTACCAGACGGCGACATTGATTTCCTTGGCCGCATTGACTACCAGGTCAAGATTCGCGGCTTCCGCATCGAACTGGGGGAGATTGAGGCAATATTGGGAGGACACAAGGCTATTCAGGAGGTCGTCGTTCTGGCTCGAGAGGATGAGCCTGGCGACAAACATCTGGTGGCTTATCTCGTCCCCAAGTGGGGGCAGTCGCCCAGCATCAATGAGTTGCGCAGCTTTCTGAAGGCCAAGCTGCCCGACTATATGGTGCCCTCGGCCTTTGTGCTGCTGGAGACGATGCCCCTGACCCCCAACGGCAAGGTGGACCGCCGCGCGCTCCCCGCGCCTAGTTCGGCGCGACCGGACTTGGAGGAAACTTATGTGCCGCCTCAAACCTTGGTGGAGGAAGTGCTGGCTGCTATCTGGGCTGAGGTTCTTGATGTCGAGAAGGTGGGAACTCTCGATAACTTTTTTGCCCTGGGAGGCGATTCCATCCGTAGCGTCCGGGTAGTGGGCTTGGCCAGGGAAAGGGGACTGCACTTCTCTCTCCAGCAACTCTTTCAACATCAAACGATCTGCGAGTTGGCCCGAGAACTCAAAATGACCGAGGCTAGCTCGGTTCCCACCCCTCAGACAGAACCATTCAGCCTTACCTCTGAAGAGGATCGGGCAAAGCTTCCCCATGACTTGGAGGATGCCTATCCTATGACTGCGCTCCAGGTGGGTATGCTCTACCACATGGAGTTAATGCCTGATGACCCAGTCTACCATAACGTGAATAGCTTCCATCTACGAGCTCGTTTCGACCCGGAGGCTTTCCAAACAGCCGTGCAGCGCGTTGCGGACCGTCATCCCATACTGCGCACCTCGTTCGATTTGACAATGTGTAGCGAGCCACTGCAACTGGTTCACAAAGCGGCTTCGTTCCCAGTCCAGGTGGAGGATTTGCGCCATCTATCCACAAGTGAACAAGAAAAGGTCATAGATGCTTTTGTAGAGAGTGAAAAGAGGCGGCGATTCGATCTGTCCCGCCCTCCTTTGCTGCGTTTTCACATCCACCGCCGCACTGATGATGAAACGCTTCAATTTACGCTGACGGAATGTCATGTCATCCTCGACGGATGGAGTTTGACCTCTATACTGGCCGAGGTTTTTAACCACCATTTTGCCCTTCTAGACAACAAAGTTCCACCCGACGAGCCGCCACCGGCTGTCTCATTTCGAGATTTTGTGCTTTTGGAGCGAATGGCGTTGCAATCGAAGCAGTGTCAGGACTACTGGAATAAACAGTTGAGCGATTCTACTGCTATCAAACTGCCCCGATGGCCTTCCTTCGTTCAGAGGACTGATGGCCCACGGATTCGCATACTGCCGGTTCCACTGTCCCCCCAGGTATCCAAGGGTTTGAGACAGTTAGCCCGGTCCGCAGCAGTTCCGCTCAAGAGCACCCTCTTGGCAGCACATATCAAGGCTATGAGCCTGCTCAGTGGCCACATGGACATCATGACAGGGCTGTCTACGAATGGGCGACCAGAAGAACCCGGCGGCGAACAGATCCGCGGGCTTTTCCTGAACACGGCGCCTTTCTGCCTGAGGCTGTCTGAGGGCAGCTGGACAGATCTGGTGCGGCAGACTTTTGAGGCTGAGCTGGAGATGTTACCCTTCCGACGTTACCCCCTGAGCGCACTACAAAAGCATTGGGGTGAACAACCCCTGTTCGAGACGTTGTTCAACTTTGTACACTTTTATTCCGTCGAGGATCTCTTACGGTCGGGCGACGTTGAGATTCTGGACGATGGCAGCAGAGGCTCGGAAGAGACAAGTTTTACGCTATTAGCCGGATTCGCTATACACCCGCCATCGCTGGATATAAGTATGCGACTTCACTACAACACGGTCGATTTGAGTGAGGTGCAAGTGAAAGCTATGGCAGAATGTTATGCCACAGTCCTGAGTGCAATGGCAAGCGAGCCCCTTGGTCACCACACACAACTGAACACACTAAAAATGTTGTCGGAAGATGAGAGAATATTATTGGAAAAGGCAACAAGCATAGAGGAGCTTGACGCGAATTTTTGCTTTCCAAATTAGTCTTCTTGGGACATGCGTAGCTTTCCGTCACGGCTAGACTCTTGTTTGGGGGCACGAATTCTTTTAAAGGGAACGAACTGATGACAGACAGGGGGCAACTCGATTGTGTCATAATTGGCCACAACGAACCCGAGTTCGAGGAATATGAGAGCTTGGTGAGAGGATACGGCGAAGACTCGGAAGCATACCGGGATTTGCAGCTCAGCTTTGTCGATTTGGATGGCCAAAAGCTGACCTACGTTGATCTTCTGAACCATGTCCTCAAGATCGCCCATCAAAACGATGAAAGATTAAATGCCCGGGGAGATTTCAAATCATGCGATATTCCCAATCTGGCGGCCGTTTACCTGACGAATTACCTGACAAAAAGAGGCTTCAAAGCCAAATATATCAACCTTTTTCAGCATGAGAAGGAAAAACTAGCCCGCTACCTGGCGCAGGATCCCCTCTGTGTGGCTATCACAACAACGCTCTATTTACTGAAATTTCCTGTTATTGAGATAGTCAAGTTCATAAGGGAACGCAACAAGGAGATAAAGATAATCGTGGGAGGGCCTCTAATAGCAAACCACCACCAGCGATACCGGAAAGACGAGTTCATAATCGCTTTAGACGATATCGGCGCAGACATATGTGTCATCGAATCGCAAGGAGAACTGACCCTTTGGCAAATCGTCGAACGCCTGAAGCGTGGCAAAAGTCTGGGAGATGTACCTAATATCGTTTACTCCGAAAACGGTGAGTCTCGGATGGCAGAGTTAATACCGGAAAGCAATTCGCTCGATGAGAATTCTATTGATTGGCACATCTTCTCCGACCAAGATCTAGGCGCCACAGTTCAGACAAGAACAGCAAGGGGTTGTGCTTTTAGCTGTGCCTTTTGCGGGTACCCCATAAGGGCAGGGAAATTGACGCTCGCTAGCCTTGACAGCGTAGAAAAGGAACTTGATTCCATACGCGCCCTTGGAAACGTCAAGAATGTGGTTTTCATAGATGACACATTTAATGTCCCTCTCGACCGCTTCAAGGACATTTGCAGGTTGATGATAAAAAAGAACTATGCATTTAATTGGTTTTCTTATTTCAGATGCAGCAATTCAGACGAAGAAGCTATCAAGCTTATGGCGGAAAGCGGTTGCAAAGGAGTATTCCTTGGCATAGAGTCAGGTTCTCCAACTATATTGAAGAATATGCACAAGGCTGCCACGACTGAACAGTACGTTGAGGGCATCAAATTATTGCGCCAACACAATATTATGACCTTTGGTTCCTTCATAGTTGGCTTCCCGGGAGAAACTGAAAGAACGATAGATGAGACCATCGATCTCATAGGAGAAACAAAGCCTGATTATTATCGTGCACAGTTGTGGTATTGCGAGCCAGGAACTCCTATTCTTCGCCAGCGCTCCAAGTACAACATCTCTGGAGAAGGTTTCGGGTGGCAACACGCAACAATGAATAGCCTCGAGGCGATGGATCACATCGAAAGGATGTTTTTAACAATTGACAAGTCACTCTGGCTGCCGCAGTGGTCGTTTGACTTCTGGATTATCCCGTACTTGCTTGGAAGGGGAATTTCTCTTGAGCGACTCAGAGGATTCATGACCTTGGCAAATAAACTATTAGCCCTAGAGATTGCATACGTCCCTGAGCGCCAAAAGAATATCATGCAACAGGGATACCTGCAGGGCATGGTTGGCATGGCTAAAGAATGGTGTTAAGTCTCACTAAAAGGGGCAGAGACATGATAGGATTTCTTCCGCCCAGGATTCTTGATGGTAAACTCGAGAAGGAGAAAAACTATTGGTTACAAAAGTTATCAGGAGACCTGATTAGGTCAGGTATTCCTCTCGACTTTAGGAGATCGGGAGCATTTGCCGATGGGAAAGAGACAGTCAATATCAAAATAGAGCGTGACATAGAAAGCAAGCTACTTGGCATCTGTGGAGACGCCGAGTCGCTGGTCTTCGTGGTTCTTGTAACAGCGATGGAGATCTGTTTACACAAATACACAAGTGTCAAGGATGTCGTCGTAGGCACAACGATACATGAGCGATACAAGGAGGTGGCCTGGCTAAACAAGGTGCTAGCGTTGCGCAATCAGATTAGCAGTACAGCTACGGCAAGAGGGTTGCTGTTGGATGTAAAGCGTACAACCTCTGAAGCGTATGCCAATCAAAAATATCCTTTCGACCGAATTCTTGAACTGTTAGACATCCGGTATCCGGACAATCGAGCACCGTTGTTTAATGTGGCGGTGATATTGGATAATATCAACAACAGAGAGAATATCAGGCATCTAAAAAACGATGTTACTTTGGGCTTTTCAATGGCCGATGACGGCATCACAGCCACCATGGAATACAATCCAAGGCTATTCAAAAGAGAAACGATAGAAGTATTTGGAGAGCATTACAGGACGATCTTACGAGCAATGTTGGATCGCCCGGACATCAAAGTTTCAGAGATAGAACTGCTGTCAAAAGGTAAAAAGCGCGAATTAGTGTTCAATTTCAATAACACGCAGTCCACATATCCGAAAGACAAGACGATCTGCCGCCTTTTTGAGGAACAAGTTAATAGAACACCTGACAGTGTAGCAGTTGAATTTAAAGGTTACTGCCTCACTTACCGCGAGTTGAATGTCCGAGCCAATCAGTTGGCACATCACCTTCAAAAGTTGGGGGTGGGCCCTGGGGCGTGGGCAGGTATCTTCCTGGAACACTCTCTGGAGACGATAGTTGGCGTCTTGGCAATCCTGAAGGCTGGTGGAGCCTGCGTGCCGTTAGACCCAGCACACCCGAGGGCGCGATTGGCCTTTATGCTTTCGGACGCCCAGATTCCGGTGGTATTAACTCAGAAGCGGCTGGTGGATAGACTGCCAGCCAGTGGTGCGGAAGTGATTTGTCTGGACTCGGACTGGGAAGTCATTGCGCAAGAGAGTGAGAAGAATCCGGCTGGTGAAGCCACAGTTGAGGATTTGGCTTATTTGATCTACACCTCAGGCTCAACGGGGCAACCCAAAGGCGTAAAGATACAGCACTCGTCACTTGTCAACTACATCTGGTGGGCCAAAGAGGTATACCTGCGGGGCGAGAGTTTGGCTTTCCCCTTGTATTCATCGCTGGCCTTCGACCTGACCGTAACGTCAATATACACTCCCCTTATCACAGGAAACAGGGTGATCATTTACCGCCAAGAGGGAAGGGAATCTCCCGTTTTAGAAATACTGAGAGACAACAAGGTTGACGTCTTGAAGGCGACGCCCAGCCATCTGAGGCTGATCAAAGACAGGGACAATGGTAAATGCCACATAAGGCGACTTATTGTCGGCGGCGAAGCGTTTGATGCCGACCTGGCCAAGCAGGTCTATGAGAGCTTTGGTGGGGATGTAGAAATCTTCAATGAATATGGACCCACTGAAGCCACGGTGGGCTGCATGATACACAAGTTCCATCCTGCCCGAGACGACCGGGCCTTCGTGCCCGTTGGCAAGCCTGCGGCCAATGTGCAGATATACATCCTGGATGAGCGATTGAACCCCGTCGCAGAAAACGTGATAGGGGAACTTTACATATCTGGCGATGGATTAGCCCAGGGATATTTGAATAGAGAAGAACTGACTGGCGAAAGGTTCATAGAGAATCCCTTCATTCCTGGCGCAAGGATGTACAAAACCGGCGACCTGGCCAGGTGGCTGCCTGAAGGTGACATCGAATTCTTGGGTCGAGCGGACGATCAGGTCAAGTTTCACGGATATCGGGTGGAGCTGAACGGGATCGCATGTGTATTAAATCAGCATCCCCAAGTCAGAAACAGTGTCGTTGTGATCAAGAAGGACAAAAATGGCCACGATGTCATGATGGCCTACTATATTTCCAGGCAAGAACTGGAGAGCGCACAGCTTCGTGCCTTCTTGTCAGAAAGCATCATCGAGGAAACGAGCCCCAATCTTTTCGTCCATTTGAAGAGGATGCCTCTGACATTGAACGGAAAGGTCAACTACCGTGCGCTTCCGACACTCGATGAGGCAAGGCAAAGGCTAAAGCGAACCTTTGTCGCGCCGCGCACGCCGGTAGAGGAGATGCTGGCTGCGATCTGGGCTCAGGTCCTCGGACTCGAACAGGTAAGCATCCATGACAATTTCTTCGAACTGGGAGGACATTCCCTGCTGGCCACTCAAGTCATGTCTCGAGTGCGAGAGGCCTTCCAAGTAGAGTTGCCCATGCGCTGCCTGTTTGAATCACCTACTGTGGCCAGCCTGTCGCTGGAAATTGCGCAACGCCAGGACGAGCAATGGGACAGCAGTCGTATCAGTGTGATCAGCAGGATCGACCGGGGAAGTGAAGGACAACTGTTGGCAGAAATTGATCGCCTTTCGGATGAAAAGGTGGATTCATTGCTCAGCCAAATGCTAGCTGAGGCGGGGAGTTAATCAATGAGCAAAACCCTCACTCGCACAGCCAATCTGTCAACTGAGGAAAAGCGTGCGCTCCTTGCGCAGCTACTTCGGAAAAAGGATCGCGAATCCAACTCTTTCCCCTTGTCCTTTGCCCAGGAGCGGCTGTGGTTCCTCGATCAATGGGAGTCTAACAGCCCCGCCTACAATATTCCTGCAGCCGTCCGCCTCAGGGGTCCGCTCAACGTGACTGCGCTGGAGCAGAGTGTCAACGACATCGTGCGCCGCCACGAAGCCTTGCGGACCACCTTTGCGGCGCTGGATGGAGAGCCAGTGCAGGTCATTGCGCCGGCCAAACCTTTGTCCCTGGTGTCGCTGGACCTCCGGGCGTTGCCCGAGGACGAGCGGGAGGCCGAGGCGCTGAGGTTGGCCACGGAAGAAGCGCAGCGGCCCTTCGATCTGGCTCAAGGGCCACTGCTGAGGGCCACGTTGCTGCGTTTGGGGGAAGAAGAACACATTGCCCTGTTGACCATGCATCACATCGCTTCCGATGGCTGGTCTATGGGCGTGCTCATCCGGGAGGTCGCAGCTCTCTACCAGGCCTTCTCGACCGGCGAGCCCTCTCCGCTGCCTGAGCTGCCCATTCAGTACGCCGACTTTGCGGTCTGGCAGCGGCAGTGGCTGCAGGGGGAGGTGCTGGAAGCCCAGCTTGCC
>Ga0114922_10003348_pt1 | contig 14964 bp, 5 predicted proteins | sample AartaG_FD_100975 | JGI IMG/M metagenome (GOLD analysis project Ga0114922, IMG submission 100975) | Deep subsurface microbial communities from Aarhus Bay to uncover new lineages of life (NeLLi) - Aarhus_00045 metaG | ecosystem: Environmental > Aquatic > Marine > Oceanic > Sediment | place: Aarhus...
GCTGACCACCGACGCCGCGGGCCGGACCGAGATCGGCACGACCACGATGAACCTGGACGGGGCCTCCGTCACGTTCAACGATCCCGTGCTGCTGAAGGCGAACCTCGTGATTGACGAGGCCGGCCCGGGCAACGTCACCTTCGTCCAGACGGTCGATAGCGAGGCGGGGGCGAACCACACCCTGACCGTCAACACGCCGGGCGGCGGGAACACGATTTTCGGCGGCGCGGTCGGCGGCGACGCCCTCGGGGCGTTGTCGCAGGACGACGGGTTGGGGTCGGTGGCGACCGACGCGTTCGGCACGACCATGATCAACGGCGGCGTGGTGACCACCACGGGCAACCAGACGTACGGGGACCCGGTGCAGTTGGGTGCGAACACGGTCCTGACGGCGGGCGGGGCCGTCGCCTTCAACGCCAGGCTGGATTCCGACGCGTTGGCCACGCCCCGCGACCTGACGGTCAATGCCGCCGGCAACGCCACGTTCGCGGCCCCGGTCGGATACGGCGTCAACGGCGCCTACGACAACCAGTTGGGCGACGACCGGCCCCTGCGGGACCTGACCGTCAATGCGGCCAACCTGTTCCTGCACGAGGTGTCGACCACCGGCGACCAGGTCTACAGCGTCGGGGGCGACATCGAGTTGCAGAGCCAGGATTACGATGCCGGCGGCAAGATCGAGTTCAACACGAACCGGGCCGCGCCGCCGGAGGTGGCCACCATCTACCGGCGTAACGGCGACGTTGACATCGACGCCGGCGGCGACTTCGTGATGCACATGAACGACAAGATGACCGTGCTGGGGAACCTGGACATCACGGCGGGCGGCAACGCTTTCCTGGGCGACCTGAGCGCGATGAACAAGCTGACGGTCGCGCCCGTGGGCGCCATCAACGTCGTCGCGCGCGATTTCGGCCAGGTCCGAAGCGCCACGGGCGCGCTCGGGGGTGAGGACACCGATTTCGCCCGGCCGGACTGGGTGGCCAACATCATCGACTTCAACAAATTGGTGACCGGCAACGGGACCCCCGCCGCCGTCGACGTCAACGGCAGCAGCGTGGCCACGCTGCCCGACATGCACGAGTATCCCGGCACGCTCGATGCGACCACGATGCTGTGGGGCGGCATCGTCCTGGACATGATGGCCGAGGGCCTCACCCTGACCAACCCGGCCGACACGCTGGCGGCGGCGGCGAAGACGCTGGAACTGCCCGAACCGGGCGAGTCCTCGCCGTCCTCGGCCGGCCGCCAACTGCTGGCCCGGCTCGACCTCCAGCCGCGCGACCTGTCGCCCGAGGAGGCCATCTCCCTCCTCCTGGCCGGGTTTCTGGACGATTATGGCTATAACTGGGGTCAGCAGCGCGTCTACGTGGCGCCGGTCCGCTTCCCGCAAAGCGCTGTGGCGCAACTTCTGGACGCGTACAACCGTGTCTTCGGCGAGAATCGCGCTCCGCAGTTGAGCAAGAGCCTGGCGGACCCGTGGACGGCCTTCCTGGAACAGAACCCATCCGTCCGCGACGCCGCTGAACAGGTCCGGCAGTTCGAGGCGTTCCTGCTCGCCAACCGCGACCGGTACGGGGAGGCCCTGACGACCCTCGACCAACTCGGCACGCTGCTCGACCTGATCCGGCTGCTCGGCGTCACGCAGCGTGAGTACAACCGGGCCGCCCAGGCCCTCGTCGGCGGGGTCACCAAGGGTGTGCCGCAGATGACCGCCACGCGATGCATGTTGCTCATCGAGCGGAGGTCGGCCAGACCCCAGCCGCCGACCGTGCAGGCCAACGCGGCGCCGTGAGGCCGCCGACGCCACGTCGAAGGCCGCAGGCGACCCGGGCCGACGGCATCACGCTGAGGCCTTGCCCCGCCGCATCTGCTCCGTGACCGGTGGTTCCCGCCGTGCCGACCTCGCGGCGTGCGGCCCGGTTTCCCGGGCAACCCCGTGCGCCAAAGCGATTGACACCGCGTCCCACCGCCATAGACTATGGCTTGGCGCACCCGCCGGCGGCGGGCCGGAAACGGCCGCACCCTGCGGGTGCCGGGCGCGTTCCCGGCCGGCAGCCGGGGACCGGACGGTTCGGACGGGGGGCTCGGTGAACCTGCCTGACGGGTATCTCGCAATCGACGCGTTTCCGGCGGCCGAGAAGCCGGTCTCGCGGGTCTGCCTGGTGGTCCGGCAGGAGCCCGACCCCGCGGACGGGCCACTGGTTCTCCTCCGGACGCTCGCCGACGCCCGCGTCTACCTGGGCTGCCTTGTGGATGCCCGCGACCGGGTGCACCAGTGGCTCGAGTTGTGGTTCCAGGAGGTGGACCGGGTCCAGGCCGGCCTGTCGCCGTCGGTCGGGGCGCTGTCGAACGCGTCGCTCGACGGGCGCTGGACCCGTTACGTGGAGGCGCTGGAGCAGGTCCACCCGGGCACGCTGGTCCGGACGGGCGCCGAGACGGCGAACCCCTCGCCGCTGGTGCTCGACCCGGAGGCCGGGACCAGCGCCTACCTGTCGCACCCGGCGTCGGGCGACCCGCTCGAACTGTGCCGCGACGAGGCGGTGCTCGCGGCCAAGGGCCTGCCGGGCTACGAGGCGTCCCTCCACCGGTACCTGTACGTGCCGGCGCTGGCCGGCCGCTCCCCCTTCGTGCCCGTGACGGCCGACGCCCCCACCACCAAGGCCACCGTGTCGTTGGACGACCTCTTCAAGGACGGGCCGGGCGGGGTGCCGGTGAACCTGTCGGCGGGTCGGATGCTGGTCCGGTCGCATCCGCCGGTCGCCTTCGAGGCGCTGGTCGACCTGCTCGGCGGGGCGGGCTGGGATCGGCTCGCGTCGGCCCGGGCGCTGCCGGAACTCGTGGCGGCCGACGAGGAGGCGCCCCCCGAGGAGGCGGACCTCCACCCGGCGGGCTGGCTGTTCGTGGGCCGAGGCGGCCCGGACGGCCGGCTGGGCGAGGTGTGCCATCTGAAACTCCGCCTGCTGGCGGAGGCGTTTGCGCTCGTCCGGGCCGTCGTCCGCCGGACGCAGCGGCCGATGCTGAGCCTGAGCCCGGAGAGTTTCCGCGTCCGGATGGACCGGCCGGCGCGCGGCCTGCCGCTCCTCTGGACCGCCGCCCCCGTCCTCGTCGATCCGGGCGACGCCGTCGCCCTGACGGTGGAAGGGACGGACGCGCGGTACTTCGTGCCGGCGGGCCGGCCGGCCATGTCGATCTACCGGCCGGAGGCCGTCGGCTCGATCGTCCGCGGCACGGGGTTCGTCCGCATCCGCCGGATCGTCGACGAGTCGCCCGAGGCGTTGGTCGTCGAGGGCACCCTGGCCACCCAGGACACCGTTCGGCCGACCGGCGGGCACCTGTTGTGGCTGAGGCTGACGCTCGACGGCGCCGCGGTGGACCTGTACGGGCACCCGGCGGAGGATGCGGCGTTGGCGGCGGGCGAGTTCCGGTTCCGCACCGTGCCGCAGGCCCTCGGCGAGGAGGCGGCGTCGGCGGTCTGCCGGGCCGAGGGCGTGCCGCTGCCCGCCACCGCGTTCGAGATCCTCCCGCTGCTGGCCACGCCCTGCGACCTGTATTCGCTCGGCGTGCTGGGCGTCCGGACGCTGCTCGTGGACGAGGAGACGTCGCTGGCCATCGCCCTGGACGAGATGTTCAGCCTGGCCAACCAGGCCGCCGCCGAGTACGACGCGGCCGTGCCGCTGGAGGACCGGATCCGAACCATCGCCGAGCGGGACGCCAAGTGGCTGGAGGCGCTCGGCCCGCAACGCCTGGGCCGCGAGCCGCTCACCCCCGAGCAGGCGCTGACGCGCGTGCCGCCCGACCTCTGGTACCGGGCCCTGGCGATCCTGGTCCGGTGTTTCCCGGGCGTGGGGCCCGACAGCCTGTGCCGCGACTGGGGCGACGCCCCGGCCGGGGCGCTCCACCGCGTGTTCGACGAGGGGCTGGAGGCGCTCGGCCGGCTGCTGGCGGCGTCGCGGAGCCTGATCGTGGTCGACTGGACGTTCCATCGCGAGGTCCGGGCGGTCATCCGCAGGTTCCTCGATGACCTGGAGCAGGACGAACCGGACGGGTAGCCGCAGGCCCCCGGCGGGCCGGCGGCTTCGACCGGGTCAACCGGAAAGGGAGAGCCATGACCGTGACCCGAGGCCGGGTGTGCGTGCTTGCCGCCGCGCTGCTGGCGTTCTCGGCGGGCGGGTGCTTCACGCCCATGACCGTGCAGGTGGCGTATCCGAAGCCCGCGGAGGCCCAGGGCCTTCGCCGCGCGTCCATCGACGTCCACCTGGTGGGCGTGCCGGAAAGCGCCTACAGCCAGTGGCATGGTCTGGACGTCACCGACTACTTCGAGAAGCCCGATAGCGAGCGCCCACCCGCCACCAAGCGGGTCCTGCTCTTCGGTGAGGGAAAGGAGGACGAACAGGTCCTGGTGCGCTCCGACTCGATATGGGCGTCCTGGCAGCAGGAGAAGGTGGCCTACCTGTTCATCCTGGCCAACCTGCCGGGCGATTGGAAGGCCCGGCCCGGCGCGGGCGATCCCCGCCGCGTCATCCTCCGCCTGAACAGCGACTGTTGGCCCGATTACTTCGTATGGGATAAGAAAACTATCTATGTTACGATCTGCCGCGGCGGGCTGAAGTTCTTCTACCCGGGCACGATGCGGGGTGACGCCACGCCGCAGTAGTTCCCCGCCCCGCGCGGACCCGGCGGAGAGCGCCGCCGTGAATCTGGACGCCTACGAGGTCGTTCGCAGGCTGCCCGCCGGTGGGCTGGCGAGCGTCGAGGTCGTGCACAGGCTCGACCGGCCACGCGAGCCGCTCGTCCTGAAGGCCGTACGCCCCGCCTTGCTGTTCGCCCGGCCCGAGGAGTGCCAGCGGACCATCGACCATTTCCTCGAGCGCGCCCGGCTCCAGCAGCGCATGGGCCAGGCCGACCCCGACCACTGGGTGAGCGTCGAGGCGCACGGCCCCATCCCGGACGGGGCGGCCTGCGTCACGGCGTACCACGATCTGTCGGTCCGGCAACTGGCGCGCGGACGGACGCGCCTGACCCTGCGCGACGTGGCCGCCGTCATCGGCGGCGTGGTCGAGGGGCTCCGGTCACTCCAGGAAACGGCCGGCCGGCCGCACGGCAACCTGAAGGCGGCCAACGTCCTCGTGGCCGGCCGGGGCAGGATCGGCGAGCGTGTGGCCCTCGTGGATCCCCTGGCCGATTCGCTCGTCGATCCCGTCCGCGACCGGCTGGCCGACCTCCGGGCCCTGGCCGACCTCATCCACCGGCTGGTGCTCCACCGCGGCGCGCCCCGGGGAGGCGTGGGCCGGGTGGCCTCGTCCGAGGCCTGGACCCGCCTGGGCGGTGGCGGCGAGGCCCTCCGCCGACTCTGCAACCGCCTGATGGCGCCCGACCTCGACCCCGCCCAACTGCCGCTGGAGGAGGTCGCCCGCGAGGTGGACCGCCTGGCCCGCCGGCCGCGCGTCTCCCCACGGACCTGGATGGCCGCGGCGCTGGCGGTCGCCGTGGTCGCGGCCCTGATCATCTGGCTCTCTCAGGGGGAAACCCTACCGGACGAGGTGCTGCCCGAGGAGTGGCCCCCCCTGTGCGCCGAATACCACGACTGGTTCTTCGACCTGCTCGGGAATGTCGGCCCTCCTGATGCTGTGGAAAAGGCGCCGTTCAGGGTGCCGAGGCAGGACGTGGCGGACGCCAAGACGCGGCGCGTCGCATGGCGGAAAGATGCCCATCTGGCGGCCGTGGTGGAGGCGGTCGATGACTTCATCGGCAAGTCGTTCATGCCCACCGCCCTGAGCGAGGAATCCGACGTCCGCGTCGACACGCTGGCCGAAGATCCGTCGGGGCATCCACCCCGATATGACCGGGCCACGCACCGCCGCGTGCACCTGGCCTACGAGGCGGTGCGGCACGTAAAGCAGTACTTCAAGCCGATCGGACCGGACCAGCGCCCCCTGCACGAGCGCTGGCCCGTCCTGGAGCGGTTCGACCGCACGAAGGAGGCCTGGCGGGGGCGGGGCTGGGTACGCCGGGCTGACTACCTCCGCGAGCCCGTTGCCAATCTGGACCCGTGTTTCACCGGTTCCGACGACCGGCCCCGGCCCGAGTGGGGGCTCGCCGATACCGTCGATGCCATCCTCGCAAGGGCCGCCAACCTGAAGACGTGGAACATCGAGGCCAACTACGCGGCGTGCGAGGCGTGTCTCCGGGCCATCGAGAAGGCCGAGGACCGCGCGAAGACCCCGCTCGCGGACTTCGCCGACTTCGTTCAGCAGCAAACCGCCGAGGGCCCGTCCACGGCCGTGCAGACCGCCGAGGACCCGTCCACGGACGTCCAGCAGGACCTGGCCGCCCTGGCGGACCGCCTCAAGGCGTGGACCGCGCCGGACGGCCTCGCCACCCGTATGGAGCGGTTTGCCGAAGAGCGCTGGCCGAAGATCCACCACGAGGCGGTTCTCGCCTACCTGCCCGCCCTCCCCGCGGCGACCGGCGAGCAGCGGTTCGACCACTGGCTCAAGGCCGTCTCCGACGGCACGTACGATATTATCCCCACCGAGACCGTGACGGGGCCTGCCCGCACCCGCCTGACCGTCCTGGCCGGGGCGCTCGAGGCGGTCGAGACGCAGCGCGGCGATTGGCCCGAGACCCTCGCGTCGCGTTGGGAGGATGCCTTGAAGCGCTACGGCGAGGAACTGGACGATTTAGAGCAGCGCAAGGCCGCCTTTGCCGACCGAGTCGTGGCGCTCGAAGAGACTTGGTGCGAGAAGAAGCGGAAGAAGGAGGAGTATCCCGGCCAGGCACTCGTCAAGGAGATCGACGGGGCGGTCGCGGAGGCCCGGTTCCTGGCCCGCCGCATCGTGGCCACGGAAGTGGCGGCCGTCGGCGACCTCGTCGGGCAGGCCGTCCGCCCCGCGCTCGCCCTTTGGCCGACGCCGGCCGCCGATGCCCTGCGGAAGCAGGTCGACGCGCTCGAGACGGCCCGCAGCGGCCTGGCCGACAGGCTCGACCGGATTCCCCCGGGCCAGGGCATCCCCGAGGCCGACCGCGCGAAGGTGCTCGCGGACCTGGCAGCCCTTCGCGCGCAGTTCCAGGAGAACGTATGGAAGCACGTGGACACGTGCCCCGCCGCCGTCTGGCACGCCCAGGACTGGGAGCCGCGCAAAAAACGCATCGAGGCGGCGGTCAAGGGCCTGGACCCCGAGACGAAGCAGAAGGTCCTGGCGTCGCTCGACACCTGGGCCGCGGGGTACAAGGCAGCCCGCAGCGCACCGTTTGATGCTACCAGCGCCGACGACCGCGACCGGGTCAAGGCGGCCGATGACGCGCTCGCCCGCGACCTGACGGCCATCGAGGGCCTGATCGACCCGCGCCGCTTCAAGGAGTGGGCAGACGCGATCGCGGCCACCCGCGGCGCGTTGGATGCCATCGACGCCACAGGCCTGCGAGTGGCGGGCCTCGCCGACCCGGCCGTCCTGAAGGGCCGCGTCGAGGCCCTCGTGGCCGGTGTCGGGGCGCGCCTTGGCGCCATCGAGGCGACGATCAAGAAGGTGCCCACGGGTCCGTATCAGGACCTCTCCGTGGCCGACAAGCAGGCGGCCGAGACGCATGCGAAGGCGATCAAGGCCGGCTTGGCGTCGATCGGCACCGACCGCGCCGTCGAGCAGTGTCAGACCGCCTTCACGGAACTGAAGACGCTCGCCGTCGCCGTCGCCGCGCTCCTGGAGGCCAAGCCGCCGGTCGAGGAAACCGTCTTCGCGACGCTGTGGAACCGCGAGCGCCGCCGCATCGCCGCATCAGCCGTCGCGAACCTGCCCGAACCCGCCGCGGTCGTCCCCGCCGGGTTCGGAACCCAGCGCACGCAGCGCCTGGCCGCCGGGCGCGACCAGTTGACCAGGCTGGTGGAGGTCGTGGGCGGGGCGTTTTCCCCGGCCACCGGCCAGCCGCTCCTGCAGAAAGAGCGGGCCCGGCGGCTGGCCGGCGCCGTCGCCGGCTTCGGCGACGCCCTGGACTACGCGGCGCTGCCCGCGGCCGACGCCCCCGCCGAGGACTGGCGGAAGGCCCTCGGCCTGACCGATGCCGCCGGGCAGTGGCAGGCCGTCGTGAAAGGGCTGAGCGCCCTGGAGCCCGTCTGCACGTCCATCGCCGCCGGCCTGGCCGCCGGGTTGGGCCTGGACGAGTCGCCGGCCGGCCGGTCCGAGAAGATAGGGGACCTCTGCGACGAGGCCGTGAGCAACCCGGCCTTCGAGGTTCAGGAGGTGAAGGACGCGTACGATGACCCCGTCTCCCGCGTTGGGGTGCTCAAAAAGATCCAAGGGACGACGGACTCGCAGAAACTCCTCGCATGGACACGGGACCCCGCGCCGACGGCGGACCACTTCGAGCACGCCCGTGCGGCGTGGCTCGCGCTCGGCCGGCAGGCGGACTGGCCGGCCGATGCCGACGCCCTGGCGGCCGAACGCGACGTCCGCCGGCGGCTTCGCCAGGCCATCCCCGCCGCCAACACGGCGATGCGGGAGGACCTGGACCGCCGCGGACGGTGGCGGTGGGTCCGCTGCGTCGATGCCCTCGGCGCGGCCGGGCCCCTGGAGGAGGCCATCGACGCCGCCGAGGAGTTCGACCTGACCGGCGGCCTGGCCAACCTCCGCTACGTTCCGCCCGGCCGGGACGAGAGCGGGGCCGACACCGCCTCCTCCGAGCGGGTCCGCTACAACGTCCTCCTCTACCGTTTCCGGAAGGACCTCGAATCGCCGGCGGCCGGCCAGGACGCCCCCAAGCGCCTCCGGGATGCCTTCGTCAAACTGGCCGGCGAGTTGGCGCCCGGCATGGCGGGGCGGGAACCCGTCAAGGGCTTCCTCGGCAAGGTCCAGGCCGCCAGGGAGGAAGCCGACAGCACCGGCGCCGACCTCGAAGCCGCCGGCCCCGGGACCGCCCGTTGGACGGTGGACCCCCAATCCACCCGTGACCTCGTGGTCTACACCCTCAAGGACGCCGGCGGCCGGGCCGGCACGGGCGACGGCCGGCCCCTGACCCTCCGGTTCCGCCTCGTCAGGGCCGCGGGCGCCCCCAAGGGGTGTTACCTGTGCACCACGGAGGTCTCGATGGGGCTCTTCCGGGCGGTCATGGACCAGAAGGCGGCCTGGCGCGACCCCAGGGTCACCAGGTGGCTGCAGGAGGTCGGCAACCCGACCAAGCCCCTGCAGGGCCCGCGCGGCTGGCACATGAGCGAGGACTTCCAGGGGAATCCCGAGACGATCGACTTCGGCTACGCCGCGCCGGACCGGTGGGTCTGGGTGCCCGCGTGGTACGGCCAGCAGGGGCTGGACCCGGAGCGTGTGCGGCAGTCGCCGCCGTCGGCGGGGCATCCGATGCACCGGATTCCGCCGCACCTGGCCCTGTACTTCGCCCGGCTGCTGGGCTGCCGGCTGCCGACCTCCCGCGAGTGGGCCGCCGCCTACGCCTCCATGAAGGCGACGCCGGGCGGATGGAACCGGAGCGACCGGGCCTGGGCCCAACAGAAGGCCCACGCTGCCGATGTCGAAAAGCGGGTCCGCGGAGAGACCGTCTTCGGCGACATGCCCTGCTACCCGGACGAGGCCATCTTCCGGCCCGCCGGCACCTCCGTCCCGGAGCGAAACGAGGCCCAGCCGGCCGAGGCGGCGGACGACGGCGTCCTCTGGTTCGCCAAGGTCGACGCCGACGCCGACCACCCGTTCCACCATCTCGTCGGCAACGTGGCGGAGTACGCGTGCGACCGGGCCGGCACCGAGACGGTTGCGGCGGACACCGACGCGGTGTATCGGCTGGTCACGTCGGGCGCGGCCGCGGTGCACGTCGTGGGGGCGTCGGCCCTCTCGCCGAAACAGATCCGACCCGACGTGCCGTACCCCTGCCGCGTCGGCGACGACACGTACTGTTTCTCGGACGTCGGGTTCCGGCTGGCGTTCACGGCGCCCCGTGCCACGCTTCGGCAGATCCTGATCGCCCTGGTCGAGGAGGAGGGGGGCTATCGGTTCGCCCCGGCAGCTTCGCCGTGAGCGGAGCGGCGGGAGCCGTCCGGCGGGGCCGTACCCGGTTATGGCACTTCACGGTCGAGTGTAGCGGATTCCCGCGCGGTGGGCCTGCCTCCGGCGGGTGAATCTCCGCACCCGCCGCGCAGGCGCCGAGAATGGGCTTGAACGCGCGGTGGGTCCGGGGACCCACCGCGCGAAATGGCGAAGTGGCGTTATCGTGTTATGGTGGCGGTATCTTACTCGGCGCCAGCGACGAGCGTTTCGGCGTTCTCGGTTTCCCTGGCGGCCAGGATGGTTTCCGCCGTCCCGCCGCTGAACACGGCCCGACCGAGGCTGTCGCCCGCAGACAAGGTCATGACCGGCTGTGTGGTCCGTGTGCGGGCGTCTTGTCCGCCGCACCCTACCGCGGTGGCCAGCACGAGGCACACGCACGCGGTACCCAGCAACCATTTCGTCGTACGAGACCAAGTCATCTCTCAACTCCCTAAGGCGTAGGGGACTCCCTCTTCGGGGTGCCGCCGTTTCCTGCCGACGCCCCGCCGGGCGGCACGTACGTGGGTGCCACCGGGCGGGACGCTTCCAAACCATCACGTCATTCAGCCTATTCGGATGAGCGGCCGTGTCAAAGCGGTTGGCGGCCGGCAGGGGGCGGTGGGCGGCGACGCCCGAAGCGGATTCCGTAAGTGCTTGCCAGATAAGGCGTTGCGAAGCGCCCCGCCGCGGCCCGGTCCGATGGCGTTGCCCCGCGCTGCTCCATCCGCATGCACACCACCCCGAAAAAACGGTCGATTTTCCTCCGGGCCGCCTGCGCCCACGGACGGCCGGGCCCGCGCCGCACGGCTCCCGCGCGATGATTCCGTTTGTGGCGGCCGGTCGAAGCGGGTATCCTCCCGTGTGCGGGCCGCGCGGGAAGTAGCGTTGTCGTATCAGCAGCGCCGCCGAAGCGGCTCCCCCGCGGGTTTCGCTCGGCGAGAGGAACGTCTCATGGACGCCGATGGGCCAACCAGCACGCTGACCGTCACGGGGCCCGACCTGGACGAGCGGATCCCGCTCAGCGGGGTCGAAGTCGTCATCGGCCGGAGCGAGCAGTGCGACGTCGTGTTGCCCGGTCGGCAGGTCTCCCGGCTGCATGCCCGGCTGTTTCAGGATCCCCTGGGACGATGGGTCGTCGAGGACCTGAACAGCAAGCGCGGCGTCAGCGTGGGCGGCCAGCCGATCGTGGCCCGGGTGGTCGCGCCGGGCGAGCCGATCACCGTCGGGCCGTACGCCATGGCGATGGAGCCGCCGCCCGTCTTGGCCGGGCCCGCCGTCCGCGGCACGCCGATGCCCGTCCTGGAGGACCCGGGCACCAAGGTGCACTCCGAATCGGGCCGGACCTCCACGACCATCTCCGAGGGTCGGCTCCATCAACTCAACGTGGTCAGCGACCGGCTGGCCGCGGTGGAGCGGGCGGTTGACCTGTACCCGGAGGTCTGCCGCGCCCTGTCCACCAAGCCTGGCATGGTGGTGCTGGTGCTCAGGCTGCCGGACGGGGCGGGGGGTTCCCGGGGCACCACCGAGAGCCTGGCGTGTCACGTGGGCGGGGCGGCGGCCCCGGCCTCGCCGGACGCGTCGGGCCTGCGCCTCTCGCGGCGCGTGCTGGAGGCCGTCCGAAGCCGGAAACGCCCCGTCATCGCCAGCAACACGGCCCTGGGCGGACGCAGCAGCATGGAGTTGACCCTGGTCGACGAGGCCTGCCCGCGGACGGTCGTCTGCGCCCCCCTGACCACGGGGCCCGACGCGGAGGAGGTCCTGTACGTGGACCTGCCGGCCGCCCGCGCCGGCGACGACGTCCTCGACTTCATCCAGGCGGTGGTCCGGCAGGTCCGGTTCGTCCAGAAGAGCCTGGTCATGGCGGAAGAACGGGAGAAGCGCCGGCTCCTGGACCACGAGATCGAGCGGGCAGCCGACATCCAGGCCGGGCTCACCCCCACCGGCGAGGTGGGCGTTGCCGGGGTGGACGTGGCCGTCCATTACCAGCCCGCCATGTGGGTGGGCGGTGACTACTGCGACATCTGGCCGCTACCCGGCGACGCCCTCGCCTTTGCGGTGGGCGACGTGTCCGGCCACGGCTTTGCCGCCGCCATGGTCATGACGAACCTGCACGCGGCGCTGCGCAGCGCGATGGGGTCGTCGGCCGGGCCGGCGGCCGCCATCCAGCAGGTCGCCGCCTACCTCATGGAGCACATGACGGGTGGGATGTTCGTGACGCTGGTCCTGGGGGTCTTCGACCCGGCCAGCGGTCGGCTGGAGTACGTCAACGCAGGGCACCCGCTGCCGCTGCTGGTGGAGGCGAATCGGGCGGTGTCCCCGCTGGGGGAGCCCGAGAATCCGCCCCTCGGCATCGTGGAGAGCACGTTCCGGTCCCGGTCCGTGGACCTGCCACCGGGCGGCACGCTGGTCATCGTCACCGACGGGATTACCGAGACGCGGTCCCCGTCGGGCGAGTTGTTCGGCGACGACAGGCTCCGGGCCGCCCTCGGCGACCAGGCCGGCCGGCCGAGCCAGGACGTGGTCACATCGCTCGTCGATGCCGCGACCGCGTTCCGGCATTCGCAGACCCAGCGCGACGACATCACCGCACTGTCCCTGCGGTACTGCCCGGCCTAGCGACGGTTATATGACGCTGACGTGCCACGGCCCGTACGGGCCGTGCGTCCGCTCCCTTGCGGTCGCGGCTCGGATGGGGCTCGTGGTGCCTCTTTCCGTGCGGGTGCCACGGCCGGTCTTGCCCGGCCGTGCGTCTTTCCCTTTGCTCGGCACGGCGGGGCAAGACCCGCCGTGGCACGCGTTGGGTTCGCGGGATGGTTTTGAAACAGCCGCCTGACGCAAATCCGGGGGCATGGAGGATGACGGTGAATGCCAAATGGACGCGCCGGGTGCTGGTGGCGGTGGTGCTCGCCCTCGCGGTGTCGGCCCGGCCGGATGCCGCCGCCGCCGACGCACGCGAACAGGCCGCGCACATCCTGGAGGCGGCCGGCATCCGCGGCGGCCTCATCGTCCACGTCGGCTGCGGCCGTTCGACAGGCTCGGGGCAGGCGGGCGAACTCACCGCGGCCTTGCACGTCAACAACGCGTGCCTCGTCCACGGCCTGGACGCCGACGCGTCGGCCGTGGCGAAGGCCCGCGCCTTCATCCGCGACCGCGGCCTGACCGGTCCGGTCTCCGTGGCCCGCTTCGGCGGCGAGCGGCTGCCCTACGTCGACAACCTCGCGAACCTCCTCGTGGCCGAGGACCTCGGCAACGTCCCGATGGCGGAGGTGATGCGCGTCCTGGCGCCGGGCGGCGTGGCGCAGGTGGGCGGCCTGGGCCGCCGTCGCCCCGGCGAAGGCGGCGCCAGGATCGTCAAGCCCCGGCCGGAGACGATCGACGACTGGACGCATTTCCTCCACGGTCCGGACAACAACGCCGTGGCCGACGACCGCGTCGTGGGGCCGCCCCGCGGCATGCAGTGGCTGGCCCGGCCGACGTGGACCCGGCACCATCACTCGGACAAGGGGACGCGGCCGGCCTTCCGCGGGCTGGTGTCGGCGGGCGGCCGGCTCTTCTACGTGGTGGACGAGGCCACCGCCGCCCACATCCGCGTGCCGAGCCGGTGGCGCCTGGTGGCCTGCGACGCCTTCAGCGGGGTGACGTTGTGGCGAAAGCCGCTGCCGGCTGGGGAGTTCCCGCGCCGCCTGGAACAGTTATGGCGATTCCTCGTGGCCGACGGCGACCGCCTGTACGCCCCGCTCGGCCCGGGCCGACCCGTCAGTGCGCTGGACGCGGCCACGGGCGAGGTCCTCCGCACGTATCCCGAGACGGAGGGGGTACAGGAGGTCATCAAGGCGGGCGGAACGCTCTTGGCCGTCGTCGGCGACACGGGCATCGTGGCGGTGCAGGCGGACACGGGCCGACGCCGCTGGACGTGGGCGCCGCCGGAGGGCGTGGCCATCGTCCCGCTCACCCTGGCCGCCTCGGACGGCAAGGTGTTCGTCAAGACCGACCGGAGCGTCTGCGGCCTGTCGGCCGAGACGGGCGACCGGCTCTGGCGCTTCGTCCCGGAGGTGGCCGGCAAACGGAAGCGGCTCCGCTGGCCGCGCGCCCGGCTCATCGCCACTGCCGGCGTGGTCCTGTGTTCGTACGGCGGGAAGGACCCCGCCGTGCTGAACCGCGACCGCTGGCAGTACCTCGGCAATCATCCCCGCGTCAACGAATACGGCGGCCGTCTGGCCGCACTCTCCGCCGACGACGGTCGCCTCCTCTGGGAAACCGCCTACCGGCCCGGACTCGAATCGTACCCGGGCGACCTCTTCGTCATCGGCGGCCTGGTCTGGCTCGGCCCGGACTACGCCGAGGCACGCGACCTGCACACCGGTGAGGTCAAACGCCGGCAGGACGTGCTCGAGCGGCTCTGGACGACCGGCCATCACCACCGGTGCTACCCCGAGAAGGCGACCGCGCGGTACATCCTGACCAGCAAGCGGGGTGTGGAGATGATCGACCTGGCGGGCGAGAACCACTCCCGCAATAACTGGGTCCGCGGCACGTGCCGGCTCGGCGTCACCCCGTGCAACGGGCTCCTGTACGCCCCGCCGCACTCGTGCGGCTGTTACATGGAGGCGAAGTGGTACGGGTTCTGGGCCCTCGGCCCGGTCGGGGCGCGGGAGCCGCCCGGGCCGGAGGTCGACCGGCTCCAGGAAGGCCCGGCGTACGGCTCGGAGCGCGCGAATCGCCCATCCGAGGTCTCGGGCCCCGCACCGGCATCCGCGGCAGCCGGCGCGCCCATTCGCCATCCTGCCCGCCGTGGCGGGCCGACGTCCGACGTCCGACCGGCCGCCGACTGGCCCACGTACCGGCACGATCCGATGCGGAGTGGGTCCACGGCCTCTGCGGTGCCGGCCGACCTGGCGCCCCTCTGGCGGGCCGCCGTCGGCTCGCGCGTCACGCCGCC
>Ga0114922_10003349_pt1 | contig 14963 bp, 9 predicted proteins | sample AartaG_FD_100975 | JGI IMG/M metagenome (GOLD analysis project Ga0114922, IMG submission 100975) | Deep subsurface microbial communities from Aarhus Bay to uncover new lineages of life (NeLLi) - Aarhus_00045 metaG | ecosystem: Environmental > Aquatic > Marine > Oceanic > Sediment | place: Aarhus...
ATAAAATAGATAATTCAGGGAATATTATCTGGCGAAAAAATTATGGAGGGAGAGGATATGAATATGGGAATGATCTTAATATTAACCCAACTGGCGATTTACTTTTAACCGGCACAACAAGTAGTTTTTCAGCAAGTGAAGATCCCGATATATTTGTAATAAGGGTTGATCGAAATGGTGATGAAATCTGGTCACAAACATATGGTGGAACTGATTCGGACTATGGGAACAGCGGGCAATTTTTAGCTGATGGTAATATCGCTATATTGGGAACTTCAGGAAGCGGTGATGGTGATGATTTGGATGTATTTTTTATTAAATTATCTGCATCAGGAGAAATGATAAAAGGACTAAATAAGGAATTAGCCGTTTCAGTTTTTAAACCAATAATATATCCAAACCCAACAAATACATATATTAATATTTATGTGAAGGACAATATCGAAAATCAATCCATTGAGTTTATTCTATATGATTTTAACGGAAAACTGCTGAAACAAATATTCTATGGCGGGCGATTAAAGACAGTATATTTTGATCCGCGATTATCACGGGGAGTTTATATATACCAGATAAAAACAAATAAGACTATCCATAAAGGAAAGTTAATTATTAACTGAAATAAATACCGGAAGAATATCAAAAATCATTTAGGTTAACAAATTCCCAGGTAAGTTCGTTAGTAGATAATACATGCTTAAATACAAGCACTTTATCAGGAGTTGTGATTGGGATTCCAAGATGCATATTATAGGAGTTATTAATGCCGGAGCCAAAGTATTCGATGCCGTCATCAGAAATACCATAAAATGACTGAGAACCAACATCACCCATAATATGTATCACTTCAACACCTTTATTTTCAACATTTACAAGCATCGGATAAATAGCTTTAATATAAGCAGCCGAATCATCATAACAATTTGCAATCCAGGATTTAAGATGAGAATTGCCATATGCGGCAGGATTGAGAACGCCCGGAACATCTGTGTATATTCCATGATGAACCAGAAATATCAAATAACCCTTACTAATAGTATCACATACATTTTCTATCATTTTATATTGCTTATCCAGGTTTTCACAATCTAAAGGTGTTATGGTTCCATTCATAACAATTGTTGTTATGTGGTTCTCATTATGAGCATAATAGTTTGGCCTTCCAGTAAATTCTTCAATCCATTCCATGTTACCATTTCTGGCATCATGGTTCCCGAGCGCCCAATGGTTCCCCGGCTTTCCCAGGTCAAAAAGATTATCAATATATGCGAGTGTAGAGTATTCAAGACTTGACTCAGAACAAATATCTCCGCCAAGCCAAATCCTGTCAAACTGGCTTAAATCCATGTTTTCAATCCGGTAGTCAACCCTGTTTCCTCCTGATCCCCATTGATAAGTATGTCCAAAAAAAACATAGGTCAGCGTATCTTTTGATTGAGCATATAACGAGGAAAAACAATTTACCAGCAGAATCATAGAAGTAGAAAATACTATAATATAATATGTCCTTTTAAACATTTACCGGATATTTTTATTTTCCCATTTTAGAACAGATACAATTTGTGGTTTAATATCATGTGCATTTTCCTCATCTCCCTAACCGATATACTGAAAAAATATAAGTAGTTTTTCGTTAAATTATTTAACAACATAGCAATTCACCCTGTGAAATAGCAGCTTCGCTACTCTTGCATCAGGCGGGATTTCACCGGGAAACAATAGAGCAATAGAACAATAGAGCAATAAAACGATTCAGTAGACTAATATAATTTATACTGATACAGGATTTAAATATTAATGTTTTATAATTATGCTCTCAACCAGGGAATAATTATCACTAGATAAGGAAATATAATAAACTCCTTCAGATAAATGCCCTGTATTCATTCTTAATAAATTTATACCTTCATATAAGATTGATTCATCGGCTTTAACTGTTTCGCCGGTTATATTATACATATTTATCTGGGCTTCTGCTTTTTCAGTTGATCCAATAGCAATATTTACAAATTGATCAGCAGGATAAGGAAATACTTTTGGTCCTGCTTCCCTTAGAGTAAAATGGTCAAAAATCTGACTACTCTGATTAACAATAAATTCACCAGGCTCAAGTGCTTTATGACTAATCTTTAAGGTTTTTACCAGACCACTGTACCATTTTATTTCATTCATTCTTGCACCAATAGAAGTCTTTCCGGTTATATTAATGATATCTTCGTTATATTCTACGGTATTGCTTAGTTCTTCAATACCATTAACATAAGTTTTAAATACGTTGTCTTTAAAAGTTATAGCAGCATGCATCCATTCTTCAGTAGGATGCGTCAGTGTATCGTTTATTAATGCTAATTGACCAATATCTGTTTTCATGAATCCATCGAGGTACCATTTGTTTTGAGCATTAATCCGCAGTTCAATCATTATCCTTTTTTCAATGGGATCATCGGGATCCTGGATATGTATAAAACGGGGATCGTTACTGATTGAATATGCTGCATCAGGTTTAAAAATAACCTCAACGGTAAATTCTTTGGCGTCTCCCACAGGATTGGCATCGACAAGTAACATATCACCATCGCCATCAAACTTAACGGCATTTCCCAAATCAGAATCAACTACTTGTGGATTTCCAATAACTGTTATACTATGGCCACCGGTGCTATCCAGGGAATTGATATCCCATATTTCGCAGTATGTGGTATCAGATACGGTTGCACTAATTGGGAAGATGATAAATGATAACAAAAAAAGCGATAGCAGAAATTTACATTGTAACAGGGTTTTCATTGCAATTGAAATTTTAGATCTTGTTATGAAAGAGGTATAAAAATTTTAAAATAATTTCAAAAAGGCATTAAATATAACTATTATTCATAAGTTTTTGCTATTTGATAATTTGATTATTGATTAATTTAGTTATCTTTTTGACTAAAGGTTATTATTTACTGATTTACATAATAAGCACTATTAAACGAGAATTAAAATCTAAATAAATTTTTTTTTAACTTTGAGTTATTAAAATATTAAATAACAATGATTAATCATTAATAATACCCGGGTTTTGAAAATGCCGAATTTTATATTACAAATAAAACTCCCGCAGTTTCGAACTATGAATTGTTTATTATCCAAATAGATTAGCTTTAAATTATGATTAAAAAACTAAATCAATTAATACAAATATTAAAAGAAGAACTGGGGCTTTTGCTAAGCATAAGTTTTGGCGTGTTTATCTTTGTCCTTTTTTTTCAACCCTTTCCACTTGACAGGTTTGATTTTAACAACAGGCTGATATTCATTGCCGGATTAGCGGCAATTATTTTTCTGTTTATGGTTTTAGTCCGGATTGCTTTACCGTGGATCATTCAAAATCATGACCAAGGCAACCACGAACCTATTCTGTTTTCTAACATGAGCTGGTTCATTATATTGACCTTGAATTCAGTTGCTTTTACCTTCTATTTGCGTTATGTGGGATTTGTGGATATCTCCTTTTATATTGTATTTAAGGTGGTTTTTATTTGTCTTGCACCACCGATAACTTTAAGTCTATATGATGCATACAAGATATTGAGGCAAGAAAACGAATCACTCATTAAAGAAAAGGAAATCAAAGAAAAACAAATTGAAAAATACGAAGAAGATTATCTGAACAAATCCATAGAGTTTTTTTCGGAGAACAGTAACGAGAATTTTAAACTTCTTATTGCAGAGGTCGCTTTTATTAAATCTGCCGATAACTATGTGGAAATCGTATATAAGGAAGGTGAAGATTATAAGAAGAAACTCTTAAGGAATACCCTTAAGAATATTGAACAACAAACAAAGCCTTATTCTAATTTCATCCGCTGCCATAGAATATGTATTGTAAATTCAAATTATATTGAAAAACTCAATAGGAATTACAGTAATCACTGGTTGGCCATTAAAAGATATAATGAACGAATTCCGGTTTCCCGCCAATATTTGTTGAAGCTTAAAGAAATCCTGTAATTTGACAGGGATGAATGCCACTCGCCCTGAAGTTTTGTTATTTACCACCAAATTGATTGTTTTCCCACTAATTATCCCTTATTAGTCACATTTTATTGCTGAAGATATAATTTGGGAATAATTTTGTTTGTAGTTATTATTACTAACTTATTAAAAGACTATGAAGATACTAATGATATATCCTCAATACCCCGATACTTACTGGAGTTTCAAGCATGCTTTACGCTTTATTTCCAAGAAGGCTGCTGTACCTCCTCTTGGTTTAATAACAGTATCGGCGATGCTGCCAAAAACCTGGCAGAAAAAGCTGGTGGATATGAATGTCTCTACCCATTTTACAAGTGATATTATCTGGGCTGATTATGTTTTTATTAGTGCTATGTACATACAAAAGGAATCGGTAAACAAGGTAATTGAGGAGTGTAAAAAGAATAAGGTGAAAATTGTTGCCGGTGGACCTCTTTTCACCCAGGAATTCAAAAACTATCCTCAAATTGACCATTTTATTTTGAATGAGGCGGAGATTACATTAGCCCCTTTCCTGAAAGATTTAAACAGCGGACATCCATTAAAAAGAGTATACAAATCTGATGAATATGCCGATATTACGACGACCCCTGTACCCGATTACCATTTATTGGCAATGAAAAAGTATGCATTTATGAATGTCCAGGTTACACGTGGATGCCCTTATAATTGCGATTTTTGTGAAATAACAGCACTTCTGGGCCACAAGGTAAGGATGAAAAATACCAACCAGATTATAAATGAGCTTGAGAAACTTCATAGACTTAATTGGCGGGGAGCTGTATTTATTGTTGACGATAATTTTATTGGAAACAAAAAAGAAATAAAAAACAACCTGCTTCCGGCTATGAGAAAATGGATGCAAATACATAAATTTCCATTTACATTTAATACCCAAACCTCTATTAATCTTTCTGATGACGAGGAACTAATGTCATTGATGGCTGAAACGGGATTTAGCTCTACTTTTATTGGTATCGAAACACCCGTAGAAGAATGTTTACAGGAATGTAATAAGGTTCAAAATAAAAACAGGAACCTGCTCCAAAGTGTAAAAAAAATACAAAAGGCTGGATTACAGGTTTCAGGCGGCTTTATTGTGGGATTCGATAACGATTCTCCATCGGTTTTTCAGCGACAAATTGACTTTATACAGCAAAGTGGAATAGTATCTGCAATGGTTGGGCTGTTAAATGCACCAAAAAACACCAGTCTGTACAAGCGACTTGAGTCAGAAAACAGGTTAACAATCGAAGCAACCGGAAGCAACACTGATTTAACCATGAATTTTATCCCTAAAATGAACTACCAGGAACTTATGGAGGGGTATAAGAAAATAATTCAGAATATCTATGCAGCAAAGCCTTATTATAAAAGAATACGTCAGTTTTTATTAAATTACAGACGGTTACATGCCAGACGGAAGACATTAGAATTTTCCTATCTGACTGCCTTCATTAAATCAGTTATTATTATCGGAATTATTAATAAGGGCCGAAGTGAATATTGGAAATTTCTTATATGGACAATTATAAGACGCCCTGCATTATTAGTAGATGCAATTACATTTGCTGTGTATGGTTATCATTTCAGAACAGTATATGGAGTACAGCATATAAACAGATATTAAAAGATTATTTTAATAATATTCAAAGCAAACTTAATCCTAATTTCATTTCCGGATTAATATCAATCCATTTTCCTGTTGGTATAATTCAAAATGTGTTAGATTGTAAAAAAAAGAGGGACAGACACCTGAGGAGGTGTCTGTCCCTTTTTACTTATGTGGAGCTGGGCGGAATCGAACCGCCGTCCAAACAAGTAACCAGTAAGCTTTCTACATGTTTATTTTGTTATTGGTTTTCGTGCAAAGGCTGGTAACAAACAACCGAACCTGAACCTTATCCCCTTTAATTTCGTTGCGGTTTAGGGGAGTCAACCGAACTATCCCTGGTTTACGATGTGTCCCTGAACCCGGAACCGCAGGGAGAGGTGCCGGAGAAACAGCCCGTCCCAACTACCTTGAGCCGGGATTAAGCAATTAATCTACTAAACTTCGATTACGCTGCGAGCGCGATGTTATTTTCGCCATTTATATAATTTGCACTACAGTTTTACGGGTTAAAATGCATTGCCCGTACATGCTTACCTACTAATTTACCTTGCTGTCAAATCCAAGTCAGCCCCTTATTATTAAGGAATTACAAAGTTACAAAAATTATAGCATTTATATAAAAATAAAGACAAATAGAATACTTGAGGACATAAAAATAATATATTACCAATCTGTTACAGAAATTGTGAAGTATTACAAGTAGGCTGGGTAAATAATCAATTGTAAATAACAATGATTATTTCGAATTTTTCAGGTCACTTATTGTTTGTTTAGGATTTTCAGAATCAAATATTGTTGTTCCTGCTACCAGAACATCTACTCCGGCTTCATAAAGCTTTCCCGCGTTATTTAAATCAACGCCTCCGTCAACCTCAATAAGTGCACTTGAATTCTTTTTAACAATAAGTTCCTTTAGGTCTTTAATTCTGGAATATGAATTATCTATAAATTTCTGTCCACCATATCCCGGATTAACTGACATTATAAGTACCATGTCAACATCCGTGATAATATCATTTAACAGGAATACTGATGTATGCGGATTTAAAGTAACTGCTGCTTTCATTCCCAGTTCCTTAATCTGATGAACAGTCCTGTGAAGGTGGGTACATGCCTCATAATGAACATTAAGAGTGCTTGCGCCGGCTTCCTTAAAAGTCTCCAGATATTTATGAGGTTCAACAATCATTAGATGCACATCCAGCGGTTTTTCTGCAATTTTTTTAACATGTTCAATAACAGGTATTCCAAAAGAAATGTTCGGGACAAAAACACCATCCATTACATCGAAATGAATCCAGTCGGCATCACTCTCATTCACCATCATAATATCATCATGCAAGTGATTGAAATCGGCTGCCAGAATTGAGGGAGCAATTAAACGCTTCATTTATTGTTTTTTTAATCTTACACAAAAATATAACTTTCATAAAATAATGAACAGGATTTAAAGAATTTCCTGTTCAGAATAAAAATTATGCAGGAATGATTATTAACCAAGGTAGGTTTTTAGTATTTTGCAGCGAGTAGCATTTTTCAGGCGCTTGATAGCTTTTTCCTTTATTTGCCGAACTCTTTCCCGCGTTAAGTTGAACTCTTCGCCTATTTCTTCCAGGGTATGAGGATGTTTGCCGTTTAAACCATAATATAACCTAATTATATTTGCCTCACGGAATGTCAGAGTTGATAAAACCCTTTCAATTTCTTTTCTTAAAGAATCGGTTAAAAGTCCCTTATCAGGACTGGGAATATCTTTGTTCAGCATTATCTCGTACATGTTTCCTTCTTCACCTTGCTGCAGTGGAGCATCCATTGAAACATGTCTTCCGGCAGTTTTTAAAGATTCTTTTACATCATCAGGAACTAATTCCAAAGCATAAGCCACTTCCTGAACGGAAGGCTCCCTTTCGAATTTTTGTTCAAGCTCAGATAATGTTTTATTTATTTTATTTATTGAACCGATTTTATTCAAGGGGAGGCGGACAATCCTCGCTTGTTCAGCAAGAGCCTGTAAGATCGATTGTCTTATCCACCAAACAGCGTAGGATATAAATTTAAATCCCCTGGTTTCATCAAATCTTTGGGCAGCTTTGATAAGTCCCAGGTTACCTTCATTAATTAAGTCAGGTAAACTAAGTCCCTGGTTTTGATACTGTTTTGAAACAGATACAACAAACCTGAGGTTTGCATTAATTAATTTCTTTAAAGCTTTATCATCACCATTCTTAATTCTTCTAGCCAGCTCAACTTCTTCTTCGGCTGTAATTAAATCAACTTTGCCAATTTCATGTAAATATTTATCAAGAGACGGTGTTTCGCGATTTGTAACTTGTTTGATAATTTTGAGCTGTCTCATATTACAAGGGAATTAGTATTGAAAATTTAACGAGATAAAGCCGCGAATTAAAATTGTTTCAGTATTTCTTAGGTATTCAAAAAAAAATATATTATATTTGATGCACTACGTGAAATCAACGACTGATTAACCCTTGTCAACGAACCTTAGTTATCTTAAGAATTAAAAGCCAATAAAATTAAAAAAAAAATTTATTAAAAATCGGTATTGTAAAATAATTTATATTTTTTTTTGGTAATTCTAACTAAATCCTTATTATTGCATTGGATTTCCGATATGAAATTACCAATTGCTCGCTGAAAAAAAATTCCTGAAAACAAATTGAATATTATCCTATTGCAGTTGCATAACGTTTTGAATAATAAGTGTATAATCCATTATATTAATTAATACTCATTAAAAATTATGTATGACATTTTAGAGCTGAATAAGAAATTAGTTTCAGAGCTTAGAGATATTGCAAAAAAGTTGAAAATTAAAAAAGTAGATTCTCTTAAGAAGCAGGATATAGTATATAAAATCTTAGATCAACAAGCAATTAGCGCAACTGAATCAAGGAAAGATGAAAAATCAGTAAGGAGAAGAATTAATAAGTCAAAAACCAGTGAACCTGCTTATAGAGGGAGAAACATTAGTGAAACTGAACGAAATGAAGAAAGGAGAGTTGAACGAAAAACAGAAAGGAGAGTTGAACGAAATGAAGAAAGGAGAGTTGAACGAAATGAAGAAAGGAAGTTAGAACAAAATGAAGAAAGGAGAGTTGAACGAAATGAAGAAAGGAAGTTAGAACAAAATGAAGAAAGGAATGAAGCTTTAATGAAAGATAAAGAAAAATTAGTTGATGAAACAATTCAATTGCTTGATAAAGAACAGAAGATGAAAAATAGCAATGATAATAACAGAGATATTAGTAATGAAAATATTAATAATGGATATAAAGCAGATATAGCGCAGAAAGAAAAAATAGAAAATACTGTTAATACAAAATCTGAAAAAAGACCTCAGGGCAAAATCAATGATTTTGATGGAATTATCAGTAATTCGGGTGTACTTGAAATAATGCCGGATGGCTATGGATTTTTGAGATCTTCAGATTATAATTATCTAAACTCGCCTGATGATATTTATGTATCACAGTCACAAATTAAACTGTTCGGACTTAAAACAGGGGATACGGTTAAAGGAACCATACGGCCACCAAAAGAGGGAGAAAAATATTTCCCCTTGATCAAAATAGAAGAGATTAATGGACGGGATCCTGATTATATAAGAGACAGAGTTCCTTTTGATTACTTAACGCCATTATTTCCTAATGAAAAGTTTACATTAATAAATTCTGAGGAAGTAGGTGTTTTGTCAGTGAGAATTGTCGATATGTTTGCTCCGATAGGTAAAGGACAACGTGGGCTTATTGTAGCTCAGCCGAAAACAGGAAAGACTGTCCTGTTACAGGATATCGCTAATGCAATTGCTGCGAATAATCCGGAAGTATATTTAATTATTCTTTTAGTAGATGAGCGGCCGGAAGAAGTTACTGATATGGCCAGAAATGTCAGGGGAGAAGTAATTTCTTCTACTTTTGATGAGCCGGCTGAAAGACATGTAAGAATAGCTAATATTGTTCTTGAAAAAGCAAAAAGACTAGTGGAATGTGGCCATGATGTTGTGATTCTTCTTGACTCAATTACACGTCTGGCCAGAGCATTTAATACAATCGCCCCGGCATCAGGTAAGGTATTATCAGGAGGAGTCGATTCTAATGCTCTGCACAAACCGAAGAGATTTTTCGGTGCAGCAAGAAATATTGAACACGGAGGATCATTAACAATTTTAGCAACCGCCCTTACTGAAACAGGATCAAAAATGGATGATGTAATTTTTGAAGAATTCAAGGGCACAGGGAACATGGAATTACAGCTTGACCGTAAACTATCCAACAGACGCATATTCCCGTCGGTTGATATTACAGCCTCAAGCACAAGAAGAGAAGATTTATTATTGAATAAAAACTTTCTTAATAAAATATGGATTCTTAGAAAGTATCTTACCGATATGAATTCTACTGAAGCTATGGAATTTCTGCGGGAAAGACTGGTGAAAACCGAATCAAATGAAGAATTTTTAATTTCTATGAATGGGGAATAAGAAAGTAACGGAACAAAATAAAGCAGGATTTTCCTGCTTTTTTTATTTTATTTTGACCTCTTTGTTTAATAAAAACAAATCATTCTTTTTCTTATTTTTAATAAAAATGAATAACACTTAAATGTTATAAAACAGTGTAAATAGTAAGTGATTTCTTATAATTTTGTATTTTCTATTTTTTATTTAGATATAAATGTAAAACATTAATAATTAGTAAATTAAAATGGCAGTAAAGAAAGATTTTATTACTTGTGATGGGAATTATGCTGCATCACATATTGCTTATATGTTTAGTGAGGTAGCAGCAATTTATCCAATTACACCATCATCGACAATGGCTGAATACATTGATGAATGGTCGGCTAATGGAAGAAAAAATTTATTTGGGGAAGTGGTAAAAGTATCTGAGATGCAATCTGAGGGTGGTGCATCGGGTGCTCTTCATGGTTGCCTGCAATCCGGCGCATTAACTTCCACATTTACAGCTTCACAAGGATTGTTATTAATGATACCAAATATGTATAAAATTTCCGGTGAGTTATTACCAGGAGTTTTTCATGTTTCGGCAAGGAGTCTGGCAGCTCAGGCTCTGTCAATATTTGGCGACCATAGCGATGTTATGTCTACAAGAAACACCGGATTTGCACTACTTGCCACTGGTAGTATACAGGAGATAATGGATATAGCTGCCGTGGCTCATCTTGCGGCTATAAAATCAAGGATTCCTTTCCTGCATTTTTTTGACGGTTTTAGAACCTCACATGAGGTACAAAAAGTTGAAGCTCCATCTACTGAAGATTTGGCAAAGCTTGTTGATTACAAAGCTTTGCAGGAGTTCAGGGACAGGGCTCTTAATCCTGAACATCCTGTAACCAGAGGTACTGCCCAGAATCCTGATATTTATTTTCAGACAAGGGAGGCTATTAATAGGTTTTATGAACCAATACCTGATATAGTTGAGGATTATATGCAGCAGGTAGCAAAGATAACCGGCCGGGAATATCACCCCTTTACTTATTACGGACCGGAAGATGCCGAGAATATAATTATGGCAATGGGTTCTGTTACTGAAACAATAAAAGAAGTAGTAGATTATTTTGTTAAGCAGGGTAAGAAAGTTGGCCTTATAGCAGTACATTTATATCGCCCGTTTTCATCAAAATACCTGTTGAAGGCTATCCCTAAAACAGTAAAGAAAATATGTGTACTTGACAGGACTAAAGAACCTGGTGCAGAAGGTGAACCTTTATATTTAGATGTAAGGAACGTATTTTATAGAAAAGAGAATGCTCCTGTTGTTGTTGGGGGTAGATATGGATTAAGTTCTAAAGATACTACCCCGTCAATGATAATTAGTGTTTTTGAGAATCTTGAACAAAATGAGCCTAAGGACAGATTTACAGTTGGTATTGATGATGATGTAACATTTACCTCTCTTCCATTAAAAGAAGAGATTAGTGTTGCACCTGAAGGTACTTTTGAGGGAAAATTTTATGGAATTGGAGCAGATGGAACAGTTGGTGCTAACAAGAATTCAATTAAAATTATAGGAGAAAATACAAACAAATATGCTCAAGCCTATTTTGCATATGATTCTAAAAAGTCCGGCGGTATTACTATTTCTCATTTAAGATTTGGTGATAATATAATACGGTCCACATATCTTGTTGGAACTCCTGATTTTGTTGCCTGCCATGTGCCCGCTTACCTTGATAAATATGATATGCTAAAAGGCCTGAAGAAAGGAGGTACATTTTTATTAAACAGCATCTGGGATGCTGAAGAAACAAAGAAAAGGCTGCCGGATAGTATGAAAAAATATATGGCAGCTAACAATATCAGTTTTTATATTATAAACGCAACCAATATAGCTGAAAAAATTGGACTTGGGGGCAGGACAAATACAATTATGCAATCAGCATTCTTTAAAATTGCAAATATAATACCATATAAAGATGCAGTATCAGAAATGAAGAAAGCAATAATTAAAACATTCGGAAGGAAGGGTGAAGATATTGTTAATATGAATCATGCTGCAGTAGATCGTGGTGGTGAAGTTGAGAAAGTTGAAATTCCGGCAGATTGGGCAAATATTAAAATCAAAGATAAAGAGGACAGCAGGAAATTGCCGGCATTTGTTAAAGAGGTAGCAGAACCTATTAATAATTTAAAAGGCGATGATTTGAAGGTAAGTGCATTTTTAGGACGTGAAGATGGAACTTTCCCGCCCGGAACAACTGCTTACGAAAAACGCGGAGTTGCTGTAAATGTTCCTGAGTGGATACCTGAGAATTGTATTCAATGTAACCAGTGTGCATATGTTTGTCCACATGCTTGTATAAGGCCATTCTTATTGAATGAAAAGGATATGAAGAATATACCTGACGGTATTAAAACCATAAAAGCACAAGGCAGGGATTTTGAGGGACTGCAATACAGGCTTCAGTTGAGCCCGCTTGATTGTACCGGATGTTCAGTATGTGCAGAAGTATGTCCTTCAAAGGAAACGTCCCTGGTTATGAAACCTCTTGGAACACAAATGGATGAGGCAGAAAGATGGGATTATTTATCTAAGAACGTTTCATATAAAACTGAGAATATAGAAATTCAAAAGTCAGTAAAAAACAGTCAGTTTGCTCAGCCACTATTCGAATTTTCCGGAGCTTGCGCAGGTTGTGGAGAAACACCTTACGTTAAACTGGTTACTCAGCTATATGGTGATAGAATGATAGCTGCAAATGCAACCGGATGCTCATCAATATATGGCGGCACAGCTCCTTCAACACCCTATTGTGCCAATAAGGAAGGTAAAGGTCCGGCATGGGCTAATTCATTATTTGAAGATAATGCAGAGTATGGTTATGGTATGGCAATCGGTGTTAGAAAGCTAAGAGAGCGGATTGAGTTGAAAATGAAAAACATAATTAGCGGAAATGGCAATTACTCCAATGAAATTAAGCAAGTCTGCAAAGAATGGATTGAAGGAAAAGATGATGCTGATCAATCAAAAATTGCTTCTCCAAAAGTTGTTAAATCTTTTGAAGGATTAAATGACACTGCTGCAAAAGAGATAATAGAATTAAAGCAATACCTGATTAAAAAGTCTGTTTGGATCATTGGCGGAGACGGATGGGCATATGATATTGGATATGGGGGATTGGACCATGTAATAGCCTCGGGCGAAGATGTTAATATGTTAGTTCTGGATACAGAAGTATATTCAAATACCGGGGGACAGGCTTCCAAAGCAACACCGATTGGGGCAGTTGCAAAATTTGCGGCTTCAGGAAAGAAAATAAGAAAGAAAGATTTGGGAGCAATGGCCATGACTTATGGTTATGTGTATGTTGCACAGGTTGCCATGGGTGCAAGTCAAAGTCAATTCCTTAAAGCATTAAGAGAAGCTGAAGCATATCCGGGGCCATCAGTGTTAATCGCATATTCACCTTGTATTAATCATGGCCTTAGGGCAGGTATGGGTAAATCCCAGGAAGAACAAAAACTAGCTGTTGAAGCCGGGTACTGGCATCTCTACAGGTATAATCCATTGCTGGAAAAAGAAGGTAAAAATCCTTTTGTACTGGACTCTAAAGAGCCTGACTGGCCTAAGTTCCAGGGATTCCTCAATGGTGAAGTACGCTATGCCTCACTTAAAAAATCTTTCCCAAAGGAGGCTGAAGAATTGTTCAGTGCTGCAGAAAAAGATGCTCAATGGAGATATAACAGTTATAAGAGATTATCATTAATGGATTATTCAAAAGGATAATTTGATAATTTCTTGTATAAATAAAGCTGTCTTAAAAACACCCCTATGATTCTGTTTTTTGAGACAGCTCCTTTTTTTTTATTCTCAATATTCTATTTTTGTAAATAAATTCAAATCAAAATATAACATTTTGGGTAGAATAATAGCAATTGATTATGGCAGGAAAAGAACAGGCCTCGCAGTTACTGATTCTCTGCAAATGATATCAAACAATTTAACAACTATAAAATCAGATGAAATATTTGATTTCTTAAGTGAATATTTTTCAAAAGAAGAGGTTGAGGCAATAGTTGTGGGATACCCCAAAAAATTGAACAATTTACCGTCAGAGTCTGTTAAATATATTAATCCGTTTATTCAAAAACTTAAAAAAGTATTTCCCGGTAAGGAAATATTTTTAATGGATGAAAGATTTACATCCAAAATTGCATTTCAAAGTATGATTGACGGCGGATTAAAGAAGAAAGACAGAAGAAACAAAGAGCTAATAGATACAATAAGTGCAAATTTGATTTTACAGTCATATCTTGATTATAGAAAGAACATTATATAATATTGAAAAATGATATATCCGATAATGCTATATGGTTCAGCAGTATTAAGAAAGGTATCAAAAGAAGTTGATAAAAATTTCAAGGGATTGGATACTTTAATTGAAGATATGTTTGAGACTATGTATAAGGCTGATGGCATGGGATTAGCTGCTCCCCAGATTGGTAAATCACTTAGGATTTTTGTTGTTGATGGTTCCTCATTGAAAGAAGATGATTCTTCCATGGAAGATTTTAAAAAAGTTTTTATTAATCCGTATATAGTAGATAAAGACGGTGAAGAAAACCTCATTAATGAAGGATGTTTAAGTATACCAAAAATAAGAGAAGACATATTAAGAAAAGAAAAAATCCATATTCAATATTATGATGAGAATTGGAATTATTATGATGAGAACATTGATGGATTTAAAGCCAGAATAATCCAGCATGAATATGATCATTTACAGGGGATTTTGTTTACTGACAAAGTATCTCCATTAAATAAGAAATTACTGAGAGGTAAATTAC